>OIXG01000200.1_pt1 | contig 75428 bp, 75 predicted proteins | sample 1587731 | NCBI WGS metagenome assembly OIXG01 (sample SAMEA3888908, study PRJEB22519) | human gut metagenome | biome: human gut; feature: human-associated habitat; material: faeces | place: Denmark | collected 2010 | reverse complement strand
CCCCGCAGTGCGGGGCTTTCCGAGGTTTTGAAACCGCAGTCTAAGGTGCACCTTGCGAGGCGTTTTCGCGGTCTCTGGTGAACGTGAGGGGCATCAGACCCCTGTGACAGCGGACTTTTCAGGGTGGACGTTTCGCAGGCGGTTGAGGAATCCGCTGTTTTCAACCACGCGAAAAAGTGATTTCGGCGCAGTGGCAATTTTCGGAGTAAAACGTGCATATTTTGCGCCGCTGTAGTCAATAAAAAGAGCTGCTCAGCCGTTCGAAAATCGCACCGCTGAAACCAAAGAGAACGCCCCCGGCAGCGCAAAAATTGCGTCGCAATAGTCAAAGATAAGGCGGCGCGGCTCCGAGGGGCAATTGATAACTTTCTGATAACAGTTCCACTTTTCGGTAGCTTTGTTCCCTTGGTTACTGTATTGTTCGTTGCGAAAGGGGGCTGATTTTATGCCGAAAAGACGAGCAAACGGCGAGGGCAATATCCGAAAACGAAAGGACGGACGCTGGGAGGGCCGCTATACAGTCGGTCACGATCCAGAAACTGGCAAGGCCATCATCAAAAATGTCCTCGGCAAGACGCAAACGGAAGTGAAAGAGAAACTCAAGAGAGCCATCGAGGAAAACGTCGGCATCGACTATGGGCGGGCCAAGACCTACACCGTGGGAACATGGCTGGAAGTGTGGATGGAGAATTACGCCAAAATTAAGCTGCGCCCGTCTACGTTCAAGACCAGCCAAGGCTTCCTCAAAAACCACATCAAGCCACAAATCGGCAGTATCCCGCTGGCAGATTGCACTTCTCTGGACTTACAGCGGTTCTACAAGCACCTGCTGGACGGTGGTCGGGTTGACCGCATCGAAGCCAAGAAAAAGCCGAAAGGTTTGGCACCGAAGACCGTCCGCAATATCCACCAGATGATCGGATCGGCGTACAATCTCGCCATCGAGCAGAAGTTGGTAACCCGCAATCCGACACAGGGCTGCGCCCTGCCGAAAGTCGAACACAAAGAGATGAAAACGCTGACCTCGGATCAACTCAGCACATTCTTCCAAGAGGCCAAAGACAGCGGCGTGTACGAGCTCTACTACCTCGACCTCGCCACCGGACTTCGGCGCGGCGAACTGTTGGGACTGAAATGGACGGACGTTGATCTCGACCGTGGTGTGCTGAAAATCCAACGGGCAATTTCACGGCAGAATGGCAAAGTGGTCGAGGCACCGTTGAAAACGAAAAACGCCTACCGCACACTGCCGCTGTCGGCGGATGCGATGGACGTTCTGAAAATGCAGAAATGCAAAGTCGGAAATAGCGAATGGGTATTCCCATCGCCAAGCGGAGGCCCTATGTCCCCGGACAGCGTGCTGCACATGCTCCAGCGGGTGCTAAAGCGAGCGGGGCTGCCGAGGATACGCTTTCATGACCTGCGCCACACCTTCGCAACGATGGCCCTGCAAAACGGCGTGGATGTAAAAACGGTGTCCTCCATGCTGGGCCACTACTCGGCGGGTTTTACGCTGGACACCTACGCCCACGTTACCACCGACGCGCAGCTCAAAGCGGCGCAAACCATGGGAAATATCCTCTCCCGTGCCGTCTGATGCTTTCCGCTACCCGCTCCCGTTGGGGTCAGCGTTTGGGTCAGAAAAAAGCGGCACACTAAAAACGGAACTTATGAAAAGCAAAAGTCCTCGAAATCAGACGATTTCGAGGACTTTTGGTACGCCGTGAGGGATTCGAACCCCCGGCCTTCTGGTCCGTAGCCAGACGCTCTATCCAGCTGAGCTAACGGCGCGTGTCCTTTCAGACAGCTTGTGTATCATAGCACAGCCGCGCGAGAAATGCAAGAGTAAATTTCACTTTTTTTGCCATCAGGATCGCAAAAAAAGGATTGCGGCGGAAAAACGGTACGGCACAGCATACTTTGCTGTGCGGAAGGAGAGGCTGCTCGACCGCCCGCGCTTCGCCCAAATGGCCGAAACACGGACGGCGCTCACCGCTCAGTCGCCGACACCTGCGTGGATCACCTTGCCGATGTTCCACAGGTGCGCGACCTGTTTGGCCGCCGCGAGGCGTTCCTCGCTTGTTTCATAGCTGGCGTGAACGGTGTGCGAGCCGCAGTCGAGGCAGTCCACATAGACGCACCAGCCCTGCTCGTCCTGCATGGCGCCGACGCCGCCGCAGTGGGGGCACACCTCCAGCTCGATCTCATAAATAGGATCCATACGATCGCTCCTTTTTATAGCTGACGACAGTATACTGCGCCGCAGGGGAAAGAACAATGGGGAAAGGAAAAAATTCTCAGAAAAAACGGCAGAGCAGGATGGGGAAGAACACGGCGGGAACATAATTCATCACCTTGATCTTCGTGATGCCGAGCACATTGAAGCTCAGCCCCACGATGAGCAGCGAGCCGACGCACTTCATCTCCGCAATGACAGGATCGCTCAGAAAGGGCGCGATGAACGACGCGCAGAGCGTGATAAGCCCCTGATAGAGGAACACCGCGATGCCTGAGAGCGCCACGCCCACGCCCATGGTCGAGCCGTAGACGATGGAGGTAACGCCGTCGATCGTGGCCTTGGCATAGAGCGTTGAGTGGTTGCCGGTGAGGCCGGAGTCCAGCGCGCCCATAATGGCCATCGCGCCCACGCAGAAGAGCAGAGAAGCGTTCACAAAGCCCTCGGAAACAGAGTGCTTCGACTTCCTTTTGGCAAAGCGGTGCTCCACCCAGTCGCCGAGCGCGTAAATGCGTCCGTCGAGGTCAAGCAGCTCACCGACAATGACGCCGAGCACGATGGAGAGAATGGCGACAAGCACATTGCTGCCCGCAAGCATTCCCTCCACGCCGATGCAGAACACGCACAGGGCAATGCCCTTTACGATGGCGGTGTTGAAATGCTCGGGAATGAAGCGTCCGAGCGTTACGCCCACAAAACAGCCCGCGAAGATGGCGAGCATATTGACAAGGCTGCCGGTCAGCATTCTGATGCCTCCTTTGCGCGGCGCACAAGGTCGAGCACAGCCTCGCCGCCCATTATCAGCCCGCCGCAGCCGGGGACCCATGTGACGCTCGCCGGCACACTGCGCCGCCCGGGCGGGGGAGACTCCTTCTGCTCCGTTTCGGCGGGCAGCTCGGGGGAGAAGAGCACGCGCGTGTGCAGGATGCCGCGAGCCTTGAGTTCACGGCGCATCACGCGCGCGAGCGGGCAGCCGTAGGTCTTGGAAATATCTGTGATCTGAAGCTGCGAAGCGTCGAGCTTGTTGCCTGTGCCGAGCGCGGAGAGGATGGGGATGCCGCGCGAGAGCGCGGTCTCGATGAGGTCGAGCTTGCAGGAGACAAGGTCGATACAGTCAAGGATGTAGTCATACTGCGCGTCGAAGAAACGCTCGCGGCTCGCTGCCTCGTAGCGTCCCACGATGGGGTGGAGAATGACCTCGGGGTCAATGTCGCGGCAGCGCGCGGCGATGGCCTCGGCCTTGCTCTGACCGAGCGTGGAGTGCAGCGCCTCAAGCTGACGGTTGAGGTTGGTGAGCGCCACGGTGTCGTCGTCGATGAGCGTCAGCTCGCCCACGCCGGAGCGCACCAGCGCCTCGACTGCGTAGCTGCCCACGCCGCCGAGCCCAAACACGGCGACATGGCTGCGCCGCAGCACGGCTACGCCCTCCGCACCGAGCACCATTTCGGTGCGTAAGAATTGATTTTCCATACAGTTCCTCTTGAAAAAGCAGGGACCGGCGGCCTTGCCGGTCCCTGCCGCGTTGCGGATCAGCGCTCAGCCGACATACTCGATGGCGTCGAGCTGCTCGACGGTCACGCCGTCGGTGATGCCCTCATACCACGCGCTGACATCGGCGCTTCTGAGGCTGTTGGTTGCCTTGTATTCCCAGTAGGGAAGGGGGTTGGTCTCCACGAAGTACATCACATGGTAGCCATACTCGCTCTTGATGATGTCCGTGTCGCCGCTCTGGCGGCCGGGATAGAAGCACCAGTCTTCGAAGGCCTGCACAGTCTGCCCCTTGTGGACATCGCTCATCAGGCCGCCGTTGGAGGCAGTGCCGCTGTCGGTGGACTTGGTGGCGGCGAGAGTGGCAAACTCATTCTCGGTTTTGTCGCCGGTGTTGTTGAACTGAGAGTAAATGTCGGCGGCGGTCTGCTCGTCCGCGACCAAAATGTGGCGGACGGTGACGGAGTGATAGTCGTCGCGGCTGCGGGAGTGGAAGAGGACGGCGTTGTAGCCGTTACTCTGCTCGGCGACGGTAGTGTCGCCTGCTGTGCGGTCAGCGGCAAATGCCCAGGTGAGCATCTCGCTCGTCACACTGCGGTCGGCGTTCGTGCGGTGGGTGTAAGTGCCGTCACCGGCGCTCTCCTCAAAGCTCTTGCCGCTCTCGTAGGCGGCGAGCACGGCCTCGGCCTTCGCCTTGGCCTCCTCCATCGCCGCGGACTTTTCCTCGTCGGTGGCGTCGCTCGAAAGGGCGGTCGTGAAGGTGACATACTCGATGTCCACGCTGCAATAGGCATCGGGATCGGCGTCATAGGCGGCTTGCAGATCGGCGGCAGAGTAGGTCAGACCGTCGGAATAGCTCTGCTGATAGGCGCTCGCCAGCGCGTCGCGGCGGACGCTGCGGACGAAAGCATCCTCGGTCATATACTTGCCGAACATTGCGGTGAGGTACTGCGCGCGCGTCACACTGCTGGAGCCGGCGTAGAGATCGACCATGGAGAGGTTGCTGCTCTCGGCGGCGTCCATCTGCTCTGTGCCGTCAAAGCCGGCGGCCTCGGCGGCGTGGGCAACGGCGACGCTGCTCTTGAGATAATCCAGCGCGGTCTCAAGGAAGTAGTCATGCCAGGTCTTGCCCTCGGTGTACTGCTGCTCGCGGGCATCCTTGCTGCTGTCGAAGCCGAAGGAGCTGCCATTGTTGGCGAAGGTGTTGTAAATGCTGCCGTAGTAATAGGACACGTCGTTGACGGAAAGCTCCTCGCCGTCGATGCTCACGGCGGTCTCCGCGCCAATGCGCGCATTCTCCTTGGCCTCCTTGTCCGCTGCGATGCGGTCAGACGCGAAAAGCGCCGCGCCAAGCAGCACAAAGGCAACGATAACGGCGGTGTAGATGCGGGTAGTCCGGCGATCTTTTGCCTTCTCTGCGGCCTCGCGGGCCTTGCGGGGATCGACATAGCCGGATTCGTTCAGCTCCTGACGGGCCTTCTTTTCTCTCGATGCACTCATGGTTGATGGTTTCCTTTCAATTTGCTGTTGTGATACAAAAATTGCTGCGCAAAGCGCTTGTGCGCCTTCCGGCGCGGCCGGCACCGCGGAGCGGGGGCTTACTTTGTGCCGAAAATGCGGTCGCCCGCATCGCCGAGACCTGGGACGATGTAACCGTTCTTGTTGAGATGGTCGTCGAGCGCGCCGGCGTAGATCTCCACGTCGGGGTGGAGCTTCTGGATATGCTCGATGCCCTCGGGGGCGGCGACGAGCACCATCAGCTTGATGTGCTTGCAGCCGCGCTTTTTCATCTCGTCAATGGCCTCGGCGGCGCTGCCGCCGGTGGCGAGCATGGGGTCGACGATCAGCACATCGCGCTCGGCGACGTCCTTGGGCATTTTGCAGAAGTAGGGATGCGGCTCAAGCGTTTCCTCATCGCGGTACATACCGATGTGGCCCACACGCGCGGAAGGCACCATGCGCAGAACGCCGTCCACAAGACCGAGACCGGCACGGAGGATGGGAACGACCACGAACTTGCGGCCGGCAAGGGTGGGGGCATCCATCCCGCAGATGGGCGTTTCGATGTGCTTGGTGGTGAGCGGCAGGTCGCGGGTCGCCTCGTAGGTGATGAGCATACCGATCTCGCTGACCAGCTCGCGGAAATCCTTGACGCTGGTGTTCTTATCGCGCATGATCGTCAGCTTGTGGGCCACAAGGGGATGGTCCATAATGTGTACCTTGCTGCCAAATTTCGTTTCCATTGCTTCATCCTCCGATAAAATATATTTATTTTTGCATTGCTTCCTGCTGTAACCTTGCGTTGCGCTCACGCTCCGCCTGCGAGATGCGCAGATAGACAGGCGCAAGCGCCTGCGCGCTCACAGCTGTGCCATGCTCGGCGGCAAGACCGACGCCCACGGCGTTCTGATAGAGAAGCTGCGCGGGGGCAAGCTCACTCTCCACACCGAGCGCCGCGAGCCCGTCGCGGCAGAGCCTCCCGCCGTCGCCGAGCACCAAAAGGCGGCACTTTTCGCCTCTCAGCTCGTTCGCCAATTCCGTGACCGCGATGGCGCGGTCGGGCGTCAGACGCGTGAGAACGCCTCTCTTTGCTTCAAAGAGCGCGTTGTAGACCTGATTTCTCCGCGCGTCCATCGCGCAGACGATCAGACCGTCCATGTGGGCGAGGTTCTGCGCCATCGCCTCAAGCGTGGAAACACCGAAGCAGGGCTTGTCCGCCGCCCACGCAAGGCCCTTGACCGCGGCGACGCCGATGCGAAGCCCTGTAAACGAGCCGGGGCCGGCGGCGACGGCGACTGCGTCCATATCCGCGAGCGTCAGGTCGGCGTTTTTGAGCATCGCGTCCGCCATCGGCATGAGCGTGCGCGAGTGGGTGAGGCCGGTGCATTGATAGGCGTAGGCCAGCGGCGCGCCGTTTTCGACCACCGCGGTCGAAACGGACTTGGCCGAGGTCTCGAACGCGAGAATTTTCATAGCCCCTCCACCCCCGTGATCGTGATGACGCGCCAGCCCTCATGCTGCGCGTCGCGGCGGAAGTCGACGCGCACGGTGGAGGCGTCAAAGACATCCTCCGCCCGCTCGCTCCATTCGACGGCGCACACGCCGCCGCGCGCAAGATAATCCTCCCAGCCGATGTCGAAGAGCTCGTCCGACGAGCCGAGGCGGTAGAGGTCGAAGTGAAAGAGGGGAATGTCCCCCTCGTATTCGTTGACGATGGTGAAGGTGGGGCTGCTGACTCTTCCGCGGCAGCCGAGGCCGTGCGCAAGGCCGCGGGTGAAGGCGGTCTTTCCCATGCCGAGCTCACCTGTGTAGGCGACAACGGCGCCGCGCGGCAGCCTTTCGGCCAGCGCTGCGCCGAGCTGCTCGGTCTCCTGCTCGCTGTGTGTCAGATGCTCCACGGCACAAATCCCCCTTTCAGCCCATTCTAAAAGCGTAGTATAGCACACCGCCGCGCAATGCGCAATTCCTTTTTGCATGAACAGAATGTAAACAGTGAGGGAGAATAAAAGGCGCGGTTTACACGAGGGCAAAACCGTGCTATACTAATAGGCTGAAGTAGTTTCAGTAGTTTCAAAGAATGCGAGAAAGAGGGGGAGACCGATGGGAAGGCTGCGCGAAACGCTGCATGACACGCTGCGCCAGACCGACGCGGTGCTGCTCGCACTGTGTACGCTCTCGACGCTCTACGGCATGGTACTCATCGCCAGTGCGACAAATTTTCGCGGCACCTTCAAGTATGTCACCGTGCAGGGGCTCGGCCTGCTCATCGGGCTGGTGCTCTACTTCTTCCTCTCAAGCATCGACATTTTTGAACTGGCGAAAAAGTGGAAGTGGCTGCTCGGCTTCAATGTCGGCTTTCTCCTGCTGCTGCTCACCCCGCTGGGGCAGACGCGCAACGGCAACCGCGCGTGGCTCGGCGTGAACGACATCGGCTCGAGGCTCGGCGTAGGCTTTTTGAAGCGCTTCCCCGTGACGGTGCAGCCGGCGGAGGTCGTGAAGGTATTTTTCATCGTGCTGCTCGCCCATCAGCTCGCGCTGCTCAGGGAAAACCGAGACCTGCGCCGCTTTGAGCATGTCATTCAGCCGACGGCGCACATGCTCTTCATGGTGGGGCTGATCGTCGTCATCTCCGGCGACGCGGGCAGCGCGCTGGTGTATCTGTTCATCTTCATCTGCATGGTCTTTGCCGCCGGCATGGCGAAGCGATGGCTGGCGCTGGGCATCGGCGGCGGCGTGGCGGCGTTCCTCGCGGTGTGGGAGCTGGACCTGCTGCCCGGCTATATGCGCGACCGCTTTCTTGCGGTTCTTGACCACAGCTTCCAGCCGGAGGGGGCGGGCTTCCAGCAGACGCGCGGGATGCTCGCCCTCGGCTCGGGTGAGCTGACGGGGCAGGGGCTTTTTCAAGGCACGCAGACGCAGTCCACGAATGTCTGGAGCATTCCAGAGCGGCAGACAGACTTCATTTTTTCTGTCTGCGGCGAGGAGCTGGGCTTTCTCGGCTGTACGCTCATCATCCTGCTGCTGCTCGCCATCGTGGTGCGCTGCCTGCTCGTCGCGCGCGACGCGGCGACACCGATGGAGAGCTATGTCTGCGTCGGTATGGCGAGTATGCTCATCTTCCAGACCATTGCGAACATCGGCATGTGCCTTTTCCTGATGCCGGTCATCGGTCTGACGCTGCCGTTTTTCAGCTACGGCGGCTCGTCCATCGTTACCCTCTTTGCTGCCATGGGCATCGTTTCGGGCGTGAAGAAACGCTCGCGCCCCGAATGGCTGACCAACTGAAAAATTTTGAAGGAGAGAGCGTCCCGCGGGACGCTCTCTTTGCATAAAGCTCCCTTTTTCGCAAAGAATAAGTCTGTCAACTTTGATAAAGGGAGGAACGATATGAATACCGATCAGAACAGGGTACTGCTGCATCGCGCGGTGCCGTTTGCTATGGCGATGCTGCTGCTCGCGCTCACGGGGCTCCCCGCCTCGGCCATCTTTGGCAGGGAGAAGGCCGCCGTGCCGGCGGCGGACGCGGGCGCGCCCATCGCCCAGAGCATGGAGCTGCGCGTCTATCGCGGCATCCCCTACACCGGTACGCTCACCGCCATTGACCGCAAGGGCGGTGAGGTGAGCTTTGCCATCGCCGAGGAGCCGGCGAAGGGCACGGTGACGCTCGACGGCGATACCTTCGTCTACACGAGCGAGGGGAACAAGACCGGCGCGGACAGCTTCACCTACACCGCGGCCGACGCGGAGGGCAACACCTCAGCGCCTGCGACGGTGCGCATCACCATCGTGCGCGCCAAATGCGGCGTGACCTACGACGACATGGCACGGAGCGCGGCCTATACCGCGGCGGTGGATCTTGCCGAGCACGGGGTGTTCGTGGGGGCGAGCTTTGGCGGCAGGCGCTTTTTCGAGCCGGAGCGCACCGTCAGCCGCGCGGAATTTGTCGCCATGGCGCTCGCCTGCGCGGGCATTCCCGCGGGCGACCTTACAATGACGGGCTTTTGCGACGATGCGGACATCCCGACCTGGGCGAAAGGCTGCGCGGTCAGCGCGCTGCAATGCGGATTGATCCGCGGCGTGGGTACGGAGGGCGGCATGGCCTTTTGCGCGCAGGAGGGTGTGACGCTCGCTGAGGCGGCGACCGTGCTCAATCGTCTGCTGCGCGTGACCGATGCAGACCTTTCGGGCTTCGACGCGGAGAGCGCCGACGCGTGGAGCGCACAGGCAGTGGCAAATTTGGAGTCCGTCCGCATCATCGCCAGCGGCAGCTTTGCCTCGGGAGACCGACAGCGCCCGCTCACGCGCGGCGAGGCCGCGCAGCTGCTCTCCGCGGCGATGACGCTCGCGGAGAAGAAACAGGAGAGCGGCGGACTTCTCACGGGACTTTTCAGGGGATAGAGAGGAAAGGCGGCGCGAGCCGCCTTTCTTTTGCTCGTAGTGCTTGTAATTTGCGCGGCGTTGTGCTAAATTGTAATCTGATAAAATAGCATTGATATGTGGTTTTTGCGGATTCAGGAGGAAACAGTATGCGTATCGTTGTTTTGGCAGGCGGACTGAGTATGGAGCGCAATGTGTCGCTTTCGAGCGGCACGCGCATCTGCCGCGCCCTGCGTGAGCGCGGCCATCAGGCTGTGCTGGTGGATATGTTTTTGGGGCTTGAGGGCTATGCGGGCGCGCCGGAGAGCATTTTCGACGCGCCAGACGGTCTGTGCGGCGACTTCTCCGTTGCCCGCGAGGAGCCGGATCTCGATGCGGTCCGCGCAAGTCGGAGAGACAAGAGCGCGAGCATGTTCGGCCGGGATGTGCTGACGGTCTGCGCGATGGCGGACATCGTCTTTATCGCACTCCACGGCACCTGCGGCGAGGACGGGCGCGTGCAGGCGGCCTTTGACCTGCTCGGCATCCCCTACACAGGCTCAGACTATCTCGGCAGCGCTATCGCCATGGATAAGGACCTTACCAAGCGTCTCGTCGCACCCTATGTCACCACCGCTAAGTGGCGCGCGCTCAAGTACACGGCGGAGGAGATCGAGACCATCGCCGACGAGACGGAGCTTCCCTGCGTCGTCAAGCCCAACGCCAACGGCTCGTCCATCGGCGTGACCATCGCGCGCACGCGCGAGGAGGTCGTCTCCGCGCTGACGCAGTGCCTGAGCTTCGGTGCGCAGGTCGTCATCGAGCAGTACATCCGCGGGCGCGAGCTGCAGGTCGGCATCCTCGACGGCAAGGCTCTGCCCGCCATCGAGATCATCCCCAAGACCGGTTTTTACGACTACGCCAACAAATATCAGGCGGGCGCGGCCGAGGAGGTCTGCCCCGCGCACATTCCCGAGGCATGGGAGGAAACGCTCCGCAGCGCGACAGAGACCGTATTCCGCGTGCTGGAGCTCGGCGTTTATTCCCGCGCAGACTTCATCGTCACCGAGGACGGCACGCCCTATTTCCTTGAGATCAACACGCTCCCCGGCATGACGCCCACGAGCCTTGTGCCGCAGGAGGCCGCCGCCGCCGGCATCGGCTACGGCGAACTGTGCGAGCGCATCGTGACGAGCTCCCTGCAAGTGCGCAAGGAGGGAAAAGCATGAAAACACTGACTGTTTCCGCATTGCTGACCGCTACGGGCGGCACCTTGCTCGCGGGCAATGAAAACGCCGCTGTGACCTCGGTTTCCACCGACAGCCGCACGGCGGGCGAGGGCGCGCTTTTTATCCCGCTTGCCGGTAAGCGCTTCGACGGACACGACTATATCGACATGGCGCTCTCCCTCGGCGCGGCGGGCTGCCTGTGCGCGAGGACGCCCTCGGCGTTCCAGGCGGGTAAATTCTATATCTCCGTTCCCGATACGCGCCTTGCGCTCAAGGCGCTGGCTATGTGGTACCGCGCTCAGTTCAACATCTCCTTTGTCCAGATCACAGGCTCGGTCGGTAAGACGACGACGAAGGAGATGATCGCCTCCGTCGTGTCGCAGAAGTACCGCACGCTCAAAACGGCGGGAAATCTCAACAACGATATCGGCACACCGCTCACGCTGCTCGGACTGGACGACAGCTTTGAGGCTGCCGTCATCGAGACCGGCATGGATCACCCCGGCGAGATCCGCTACCTCGGCGAGATCGTGCGTCCGCATATCGCCGTCATCACGAACATCGGCGACGCACACATTGAGTTTTTCGGCTCGCGCGAGGGCATTTTGAAGGCAAAGAGCGAGATCTTTGAAAATCTCGACGCGGACGGCGTCGCCATTCTCAACGGAGACGATATACTGCTCGACGCCGTGCAGCTCCCGCAGCGCATCGTCCGCTGCGGCGAGAGCGCGCACGCGGGCGTCCATGTTTCTGCGCTGCGCGACCGCGGCATCGACGGCATCGCCTGCGTGGTGACCACCGCACGCGGGGAATATCACCTCAGTATTCCTGTGCCGGGGCGTTATATGATCTACGCCGCATCGCTCGCCGTCGCGGTCGGTGAGGAACTGGGCCTGTCGGCCCCGGAGATCGAGCGCGGCGTGGCCGCCTACGAGCCGGCCGGCTCGCGGATGCGCATCCGTCGCCTGAGCGAGGGGCGTCGCCTGCTCGATGACTGCTATAACGCAAACCCCCAGTCTATGTCCGCGTCGCTGCGCGTGCTCGCGGCGAGCGAGGGAAAGAAGATCGCCGTGCTCGGCGACATGAAGGAGCTCGGCGAGCTGACCGAGTCCGCTCACCGTGCGATGGGCGAGCTGTGCGCGCTGCTCGGCATCGACCATGTGATCGCCGTGGGTGAGTGCGCCCGCGACATCGCGGATGCCGCGGATGAGAGTGCGGAATGGTATCCCGACGCCGAAAGCGCGGTTGGGGCGGCAAAGGCCGCATTTACGGCGGGCAGCGTCCTGCTGTGCAAGGCGTCGCGCTCCATGCGCTTGGAGAAAATCGTAGAGGAATTGCTCAAGACGACATGATCGAGATCAGTGTAACGGGGCTTCAGAAGTCCTTTGATCTGGAAAAGAAAATACTCGACGGCTTGACCTTTCAGGTCAACTCCGGCGAGCGCGTGGGCCTGCTCGGCAAGAACGGCGCGGGCAAAACGACGCTCTTTCGCATCCTGACCGGTGAGCTCGACTACGACATCGGTGAGGTCGCCATCGCGTCAGGCCGCCGCGTGGGGCTCATTTCGCAGATACCGGTCTACCCCGCGGGCTTCACGGTCGAGGATGTGCTGCAATCCGCCTTCGCACGGATGCGGAACATGGCGGACGAGATGGAAAAGCTCTCCGCGCAGATGGCAGGCGGCGACGAATCGGAGGAAACGCTGCGCCGCTACGGCGAGCTCTCTGCCCGCTTTGAGGGCCTCGGCGGCTACGACACCGCCACCGCCGTCAACAAGGTGGCAAACGGCCTTTCGATCCCCGCCGATATGCGCACGCGGTTATTTGACACGCTCTCGGGCGGCGAAAAGACGCGCGTGAACCTCGGCCGCCTCATTTTGGAGGATACGGATATTCTGCTCCTCGACGAGCCGACCAACCACCTCGACCTCCACGCCATCGAATGGCTGGAGGATTACCTCGCCTCCTTCAAGGGTACGGTCGTCGCCATCTCGCACGACCGCTATTTCCTTGACCGCACCATCACCCGCGTCATCGAAATTCTCGACGGCCACGCGGAACTCTACAACGGCAATTACAGCTTTTATGCCGTGGAGAAGGAGCGCCGCTACCTCGAGAAAATGCGGCAATATGAAAAAGAGCAGGCGAAGATAAAGCAGCTCGAGGCAGCGGCGGACAAGCTGCACCTATGGGCTTTCATGGGCAACGACGCGCTGCACAAGCGCGCGTTCTCGATGGAAAAGCGCATCGAGCGGATGCGCACGACGGACAAGCCCACGCGCGAGCGCAGGCTGACTGCGCAGTTCTGCAGCGGAGAGTTCTTCGGCGACGAGGTGCTCACGCTCAAGGGTGTCGGCAAGTCCTTCGGCGCGCGGACGCTTTTCTCCGATGTGAGCCTCAAGGTCACCGGCGGCGAGCGCATCGCGCTCATCGGCGACAACGGCACGGGCAAGTCCACGCTCATCAAAATGATCATGGGAGAGGAGTATCCCGACGAAGGGCGCGTCAAGCTCGGCCCTGCGGTCAAGACCGCGTATCTGCCGCAGATCATTCACTTCGATGTGCCGCAGCGAAACCTCGTGGACACGATGCTCTGGTCCAAGCGAGACATCACGCCGCAGAAGGCGCGCGACCGTCTGGCGGCCTTCCACTTCCGCGGCGAGGATGTTTTCAAGTCCGTCTCCGTGCTCTCCGGCGGCGAGCAGAGCCGCCTGCGGCTTTGTATGCTGATGGACGACGAGGTCAATTTCCTTATTCTTGACGAGCCGACCAACCACCTCGACATCGCCTCGCGCGAGTGGATCGAGGAGGCGGTGGAGGCCTACGACGGTACGCTTTTGTTCGTCAGCCATGACCGCTACTTCATCAACCGCTTCGCTACCCGCGTGTGGGAGTTGGAGGACTGTATCATCACCGACTACCCGATGGGCTTTGCCCGCTACCGCAGGCTAAAAGCGGAACAACCGCCGAAAAAAGCAGAGACAGAAAGCCGTGTAAAGGAAAAGCACAACACAGAGAAACCGCAGCGCGGCAATAAGGGGCAGCAGGCGGCTCGCCGCCAGCTCACCATCTGCGAGCGCGAGATCGCGCAGCAGGAGGAGGCGCTCGCCGCGTTGGACGCGCGGCTGGAGGAGGCTGCGTCAGACTATGAGAAGTACAGCGCGCTCTACGCCGAAAAAGAGGCGCAGGAGCAGGCGCTCACCGCGCTGATGGAGCGATGGGAGCAGCTTGCTGCCGTGGCGGGCGAGTAAGAAAACGGCAGGAAGCAGAAGAGAAACGCGCGGGCGGGGAGGCAGGACCATGGCGAAAAAATGGAAAGCGCTCACGAAGCGGGAAAACCGTCTGCTTTTGGCATCGGTCATTTTCCTTGCGCTCGAGGTGCTGCTGCGCTTCATTCCGGGGATGCGCTTTTCCGCCCTTCTCTGCCTGTGCGCCGCGGCGGTGCTGTTCATTTTCTATCTGCTGGAGCATTTTGCACGGCGCGGGCACCGCGCTGCGGCGTGGTGCGAGCTTGCGCTGATCGCTGCGCTTTTACTGGGCTTTTCCCTGTTTACCGTGCTGGAAACGATGGTCGTCCGCGGTTCGTTCGCAGACGAGTCCGACGCGCCGGTGAGCGCGGTCATCGTGCTCGGCGCGGGCGTGAACGGCGAAACGCCCTCGCTCTCGCTGCGCACGCGCATCGACGCGGCGGCGGCATATCTTGCGAGACACCCCGATGTGCCGGTCATCCTCTCCGGTGGACAGGGGCCGGGCGAGGCCATCACCGAGGCGGAGTGTATGCGTCGCGCGCTGGTCAGCCGCGGCGTGGACGAGGATCAGCTGCATCTTGAGGAACGATCGGCCAGCACGGAGGAAAATCTGCGCTTTTCCCGGGAAATGCTTGAAGGGCTGGGCGTCGATCTGACGCAGCGCGTCGCCATCGTCACCTCGGATTACCACCTTTGCCGCGCGAGGCTGATGTGGGGCGGTGCGAGTACCGCTGTGCCGGCGCACATGCCGTCCGCGCTCTATTTTCGCTGCCTGAGCGTCAACTATTATATCCGCGAGGCCTTCGGCCTTGCCGCCTATTTTGTCTACGGAGGTCAATGATGAACAAGGACATTCTGTGTTTGTATTACTCTCGCACGGGGAACACAAAATTTGCCATGGAGGAGATCGCCGCCGCGCTCGACTGCGAGTGCGTAGAGATAAAGGACCGCGTGAACCGCGACGGCGCCATCGGTTATCTGCGCTGCGGACTCGATGCCATGCGCAAGCGCACACGCGCGATGGAGCCCTATGAGACCAGCCGTGCCTTACAGGATTACCGCCTCGTCATTCTCGGCACTCCCATCTGGGCGGGGCGCTGCTCGAGCATCGCGCGCGGCTTTTTGAAGCGGCGCGGGCTGGAGATACAGAACATCGCCTATGTGCTCACGCACGGCAGCGAGGAGGCTTATAAAGATGTGTACGGTCAGATGGACCGCTATGTGGAGCGCCCGCATGTTGCGGAGGTCTCGCTGCGTATCGGCTCGACGGGCTATCACTTTTGGCGCGACGAGTTTGTCCGCAATGTGACGAACTACATGACGGCGGAGAACTGAAGCGATGTGGGAAAAGCTGGAACAGATCGCGCGCCGCTGCGCGGAGATCGGGGAGCTGCTGACCGTGCCGGAGATCTACGGCGATGCCGCACAGCTCCGAAAGCTCACGCAGGAGCAAAGGGAGATCGAGCCGGTCGCGCAGGCCTATGAGGAATACCGCCGTGCGGAGCAGACCATCGCCGAGGCGACGGAGCTGCTCTCCGACCCCGAGCTGCGCGAGATGGCGCAGGAGGAGCTGCGCAGGGCGAAGGAGGACAAGGCGCGGCTCTACGACGAGCTGCGCGTGCTGCTGCTGCCGCGCGACCCGAACGACGGGAAAAATGTCATCATGGAGCTGCGCGGCGGCGTCGGCGGCGAGGAGAGCGCACTTTTTGCGGCCGACCTCTACCGCATGTACGCCATGTACGCCGAAAAGCACGGCTGGAAGCTTGAACTGTTGAACTACAACGACACGGAGCTGGGCGGTGTAAAGGAAGCTGACTTTATCCTCAACGGCGCGGGCGCATGGTCGCGGCTGAAGTTTGAAAGCGGCGTCCACCGCGTGCAGCGCGTGCCGGAGACGGAGTCCGGCGGGCGCGTCCACACCTCCACCGCCACGGTCGCGGTGCTGCCCGAGATGGAGGAGGTCGATGTGGACCTCCGGCCGGAGGACATTGAGATGCAGGTCTACCGCGCCTCCGGCGCGGGCGGGCAGCATGTCAACAAAACGAGCAGCGCCGTGCGGCTTATCCACAAGCCCACGGGCATCGTCGTCGCCTGTCAGGAGGAGAGATCGCAGGTGCAGAACCGCGCGAAGTGTATGCAGATGCTGGCCTCCAAGCTCTACGAGCTCGAGCGTGAGCGCGTGGAGAGCGCCGTGACGAGCGAGCGCCGCGCGCAGGTCGGCACCGGCATGCGCAACGAGCGCATCCGCACCTACAACTTCCCGCAAAACCGCGTGACCGATCACCGCTTGACGGGAGAGAACAAGAATTTCAACATCGACGCCGTGATGAACGGCGAGCTTGATCCCATCATCGACGCGCTCACGATGCAGTCGCAGGCGGAAAAGCTGCGCGAGAGCACGGAGAGCTGAGAGCGCCGCATTTTCTTTGAACGCGAATAAGGGGGAACCTTTTTGAACACCCGATACTTTACCATCACCGATCCCGCGCGGGAGAGCGCGGCGGTCGGACAGGCGGCGGAGATCCTGCGCCGCGGCGGATTGCTCGCCATCCCGACCGAGACGGTCTACGGTCTCGGCGCGGACGGGCTGAACGAGGACGCCGTGCGGCACATTTTCGAGGCCAAGGGCCGTCCGCAGGATAACCCGCTCATTTTACATATCCCCGACGCGGGCTGGCTCGCGCGCTACTGCAAAAACGTGCCGGAGACGGCGTATCGCCTTGCCGAGCGCTTCTGGCCGGGGCCTCTGACGATGATCCTGTCCAAGGCGGACTGCGTGCCGCTCGTCACCACCGCAGGGCTGGACACCGTCGGGATGCGCTGCCCCGACCATGCGGTCACGCGCGCGATCATCGCCGCCGCGGGCGTGCCGGTCGCCGCGCCGAGCGCCAACACCTCGGGCCGGCCGAGCTGCACGAGCGCTGTACACGTCCGCGAGGACATGGACGGCAGGATCGACGGCGTGGTGGACGGAGGCGCCTGCCGCGTGGGGGTGGAATCGACCATCATTGACCTCACCTGCACGCCGCCGCGCCTGCTGCGTCCGGGCGGCCTACCGCTCGAGGACTTGCGGGAGGTGCTCGGCGAGGTGGCGGTGGATAAGGCGGTCACGCAGCCGATGGCGGCGGGGGAGAAGCCCCGCGCGCCGGGCATGAAGTACCGCCACTATGCGCCCAAGGCGCCCGTCACGGTCGTCACCGGCGCGCCACGCGCGAGCGCGCGGCGGCTGCTTGCCTCGCTCGGCGAACGGGACGGCGTGATCTGCTTTGACGAGTTCGCGCCGCTCTTTGCAGGGCAAATCGTCCATCGCCTCGGCGCGAGCGGCGACAAGTTAGCGCAGTCGCAGCGCGTGTTCGACGCGCTGCGCACCTTCGATGAAACGCAGGTGCCCGCCATCTGGGCGCAGTGTCCCGACAGTGCGGGACTTGGCTTCGCGGTGGGAAACCGCCTCAAAAAGGCTGCAGGCTTTCACACCGAGAGCGCCGATGAGGGCGTGCTGGTGCTCGGCATCACGGGCGGCACGGGCGCGGGCAAAACCACGCTTCTGCGCGCGCTGGAGCGGCATGGCGCGCTGGTGCTCGACTGCGACGCGGTGTATCACGAAATGCTCCGGTCCGACGCGCCGCTCCGCGCCGACCTGACCGCCGCCTTCGGCGAGGTCTTTGCCCCAGACGGCGGATTGGACCGGCAAAAGCTGGGCAAAATAGTCTTCGGCGACGATGCCGCGCTCGCGCGGCTCGACGGCATCATCTTCCGTCACCTGCCCCGCGCGCTCGCGCGGCGCATGGAGGCGAGCGGCGCGAGGCTCATCGCGCTCGACGCGATCAAGCTCATTGAGAGCGGTCTCGGCACGCTCTGCGATGTGACCGTCGCGGTCACCGCGCCGGAGGAGGTCCGTGTGCGGCGCATCATGGCGCGCGACGGCATCTCCGAGGACTACGCCCGCGCGCGCGTTCGCGCGCAGCGCAGCGAGGAGGACTTCCGCGCGGACTGCGGCGCGGTCTTTGAAAACAACTACCCGACTCCCGCGCAGGCAGCGCTTGCCGCGGAGGAGTTTGTGGATACCATCATCAAAAAATCCAAGGAGGACTGAACCATGGCGGAGAAGAAAAAAAACGAGTGGGCGGAAAAGCTTGCCTACGCGCCGAAAAACGGCTACGAGCGCTTGAGTGCCGAGGAGGAGCGGGCGATGAACGCCTACTGCGAGGACTATAAGTCCTTCCTCGACCACGGCAAGACCGAGCGCCTGTGCGTGGAGCACTGCATCGAGCTGGCAGCCGCGCGCGGCTTTGTGCCCTACGAGAAGGGCATGGCGCTTAAGACCGGCGACAAGGTCTATTATAACAACAGGGGGAAAGCGATTATGCTTGCCGTCATCGGCGAGCAGGACCTCAGCCACGGCGCGAACATCGGCGCGGCGCACACCGACGCGCCCCGCCTCGACCTCAAGCCCCGCCCGCTCTACGAAGAGTCCGAGCTGGCGTACTTTAAGACGCACCACTACGGCGGTATCCGCAAGTACCAGTGGGTGACCATCCCGCTTGAGCTGCACGGCGTGGTCGTGCGCGGCGACGGCTCGACGGTCGCCGTCCACATCGGCGCGGACGAGGGAGACCCGCAGTTCATCATCAACGACCTGCTCCCGCACCTCGGCCGCGAGCAGGGCAAAAAGCCCCTCAACGAGGCCATTCCGAGCGAGAGCCTGAACCTGCTCATCGGCGGCCGCCCGCTCGCGGGCGAGGACTGCTCGGACCGCTTCAAGCTCAACGTCCTCAAGCTCCTCAATGAGAAGTACGGCATCGTGGAGGAGGACCTCATCTCCGCCGAGCTGGAGGTCGTGCCCGCCGGCAAGGCGCGCGACATCGGCTTTGACCGCAGCTTCATCGCCTCCTACGGTCACGACGACCGCGTGTGCGCCTACGCGGAGCTTGCGGGCATCTTCGACGCGAAAAGCCCGAAGCGCACCGCCGTGTGCATCTTCGCCGACAAGGAGGAGATCGGCTCCGAGGGCGTTTCCGGTATGCTCTCGCAGGCATTTGAGTGGTTTATGGGCGATATGTGCCGCGTGCAGGGCGTGGCGCTTGCCGACTGCTTTGCCAATTCCTTCTGCCTGAGCGCGGATGTGACCGCCGCCTATGACCCGAACTTTGCCGACGTCTACGATAAGCGCAACGCCGCTTTCGTCAACTACGGCGTGGGGCTTTGCAAGTACACCGGCGCGGGAGGCAAGTCCGGCGCCTCCGACGCCTCCGCCGAGGTCGTCGGCCGTGTGCGCAAGCTCTTGAACGACAACGGTGTGTTCTGGCAGATGGCGGAGCTCGGCAAGACCGACGCGGGCGGCGGCGGCACGGTGGCCAAATTCATGGCGCAGCGCAACATCGACACGCTCGACGCGGGCGTTCCGGTACTGTCCATGCACGCGCCCTATGAAACGGTCGCTAAGCTCGACTGCTATATGACCTACAAGACCATGCGCACGATTTTTGAGCAGAACTGACAAAAAAACAGCGGGGCATTTTGCCTCGCTGTTGCCATTTTGTCAGTTTCCTGTAAAGATTCCGCAACCTCCCTTGTTTCCGCGCGCGCGGCGTGATACACTGCTTAGAAATCAGCGGAAAGGAAATTCTGCCATGACGAAGCTCTTTACCGATACCTCAGCCAACCTGCCCCTCGCGCTGCTGCGTGAGCACGATATTACGGTCGTTCCGTTTTCCTACACGGTCAACGGCGTGACACAGGCATACAACGAGGAGACGGACTTCGACGGCAAGGCCTTCTACAACGCAATGCGCGAGGGGGATGAGGTCAAGACCTCGATGGTCAACCCCGCCACGGCGGCCGAGTTTTTCGCGCGCACCCTCGCGCAGGGCGATGATGTGCTCTACATCGGGATGTCCGGCGGCATCAGCGGCACGGCGCACGCCGCCGCGCTGGCTGCGGAGGAGCTGCGCGGGCGCTATCCCGAGTCAAAGATCGTGACCATCGACACCTACGCCGCCTCGCTTGGCGAAGGGCTGCTGGTGCTCGAGGCGGCGGAGCTGCTGCGCGCGGGCGAGAGCATCGAGGCGGTCAGCAGCCGCATTTTGGAGCTGCGGCCTCACATGTGCCAGTTCTTCACGGTGGACGACCTTGCCTACCTCAAGCGCGGCGGGCGCATTTCCGGCGCAGCGGCGCTGGTCGGCACGATGCTGGGCATCAAGCCGCTCCTGCGCGGCGACGAAACGGGCCACATCGTTTCCTGCGGCAAGGTGCGCGGCAATAAAAAGGCTTACGCGGAGCTGGCAGACTATTTCGACAAGCGCGCACTGGACAAGTCCGCGCGCATCGGTATCGCCCACGCGGACAATCAGGCGGGTACAGACTATCTCATGGGCCTTCTGCGCGAGAGGGGCTTCACGGGCGAGTGCCTGGAGGTCTACTACGAGCCGGTCACGGGCAGCCATGTCGGCCCCGGCACAGTGGCGCTCTTTTTCATCGGCACGGAAAAATAAGGAAATACAGAAAGAGAAAGCATACGGCGCGCCGTATGCTTTCTCTTTTTCTGCAAATCCTACCTTGAAAAAGGAGGAGATCGCCATGCACGATCCAAGCAAGCCGAACGGGCAGGAGGAACAAAAGACAACGCCGGAGCAGACGCCGCCTTTCCAGCCCATTGTGGACATGGGAGCCGCGACCACGCGCACCGCGCGGGGAACTGTTTACTGTCTGACGATCATCGGGCAGATCGAGGGACACAGCCTGCTGCCGAATACCGTGAAAACAACAAAATATGAGCACATTCTCCCGCTGCTTGCGGCGCTCGACGAGAGCGGGGAGATCGACGGCGTGCTGCTGCTCCTTAACACCTGCGGCGGAGATGTGGAGGCTGGACTTGCCATCGCCGAGCTGATCGCAGGCATGAAAAAGCCGACGGTCTCGCTCGTGCTCGGCGGGGGACACTCCATCGGCGTGCCGCTCGCCGTCGCGCCGAAGCGTTCACTCATCGCACCAAGCGCCTCCATGACCATCCACCCGATCCGCACGAACGGTACGCTCATCGCCGCGCCGCAGACCTACCACTATTTTGACCGCCTGCAGGAGCGCATTGTGCGCTTTGTGACGAAAAACTCCGGCATTTCCGAGGAAAGGCTGCTCGCGCGTATGTTCGCCGCCGAGGACATGGCAGCCGATGTCGGCAGCATCCTCTACGGCGAGGAGGCTGTGGCGGACGGGCTCATCGACCGCGTCGGCACGCTCGCCGACGCCTATGAGGAACTCTACGCGCTCATCGCCGCGCAGCGCGCAGCGGCGAAGCCGCGGCGGGGCAGGCCGCCGCGGGGGAAATCGAAGTAAAAAAGACGCCCGCGGGGCGTCTTTTTTACACTCTGTTCATCATTCGCTCTTGAAAAGCGAGGGGGAAAATGATATAGTACATGAGTTAAAATATGTCTTATTGTCTTCATTTTTACTCCCCTGCACAAAGGAGATCACGGAATGTACTTAAAAGCGCTCGAAATTCAAGGCTTCAAGAGCTTTCCCGATAAAACCGTATTGAACTTCGGCTCGGATGTCACCGCCATCGTGGGGCCGAACGGCAGCGGCAAGTCCAATGTGTCGGACGCGATCCGCTGGGTCATGGGCGAGCAGTCGAGCAAGTCGCTGCGCGGCGCGAAAATGGAGGATGTCATCTTCGGCGGCACGGAGAAGCGCAGCCAAATGGGCTTTGCGCAGGTCACGCTCGTGCTTGACAACACCGAGCATATCTTCCCGCAGATGGAGGAGAACGAGGTCGCTGTCACCCGCCGGTATTACCGCAGCGGCGAGAGCGAATACTACATCAACAAGCAAAGCGTGCGCCTGCGCGATGTGAACGAGCTCTTTATGGATACCGGTATGGGGCGCGAGGGCTATTCCATTGTCGGTCAGGGAAAGATCGACGAGATATTGTCAGTCAAGAGCGCCGACCGCCGTGAGATATTCGAGGAGGCGGCAGGCATCTCCAAATTCCGCCACCGCAAGGAGGAGACCGAGCGCAAGCTCGAGCGCACCGAGGAAAACCTCGTGCGCATCAACGACAAGATCGCCGAGCTGGAGCTGCAGGTCGAGCCGCTGCGCGCCCAGGCGGAGAAGGCGAAAAAATACCTCATTTTCCGCGATGAGCTGCGCACACTGGAGATCTCCGTCTGGCTGGAGAATTTGGACAGGATCAGGACCGATTCCATCAAGCTGGACACCGACTATGCCATCGCCAAGCAGGAGCTGGAGCGCGCGAACGCCGCGATGGACGAGCTGTACGCCGCGGCCGAGCAGTTTGGCGAAAGGGTCCGCGAAAACGATCTGGAGCAGGAGCGCCTGCGCGCCGAGTGCGCCGAGCTGGACGCGAGGCGCAGTGAGCAGGATGCCGCAGTCGCCGTGCTGCGCACAGACATCGAGCACCACCGCGCGAACATCGGGCGCGTGGAGGACGAGCTGCGCGACCAGTCGGGGCGCGCGGAAAATCTGAGCGCACAGCTTGCCGCAAAGCGCGAGCGCATCGAGGCGCTGAGCGCGCAGACAGCGGCGGTCGAGGAGGAGCTTTGCTCCCTCCTTGCGCGGGCGGAACAGCTTGCCCGGAGCGCCGGCGAGGCCGGCGGCGAGGTAGATGCGCTGCGCGCAAAGGAGGCGCTTTCGCTCTCCGCCGCGGCGGACGGCCGCGCGGAGGTGAGCGCGCTCAACGCGGGGCTTGCCGAGATGGCCGAGCGCCGCACCGCGCTTGAAGCGGAGGCGGAGAGCTTGGACGCCCAGCTTACCGAGACGCGCAGGGCTGCGTCCGCGTCCCGCCGCGCTCTTGAGGAGGCGCAGGAGGAGGCCGAGACCGTGCGCAACATCATCTCCGGCCACAGCCTCAAGCTTGAGGGCAAGGAAAAGCGGGAGGCGACCGCGCGCCAGAAGAGCATCGACCTCACCATGGAAAAAAACAACCTCGACTCCCGCGTCCGCCTTTTGAGCGAGATGGAGAAGGAGTATGAGGGCTTTAACAAGGCCGTGCGCCTTGTGATGCAGGCGGCGGAGAAAAACGCGCTGCGCGGCGTCCACGGGCCGGTGGCCAATCTGATGACGACCGATAAACGCTGCGCTGTCGCCATCGAGATCGCGCTCGGCGCGGGGATGCAGAATGTGGTCGTGGACCGCGAGGAGGACGCCAAAAGCGCCATTAACTTCCTAAAGCAGCGCGACGGCGGCCGCGCGACCTTCCTGCCGCTGACCGCCATCCGCGGTGATATGCTGCGCGAGACAGGCGTGGAGCGAGAGTATGGCTATGTCGGCATCGCGTCGCAGCTTGTGCGATTCGACGAAAAATACAGCGCAATTTTCAACAATCTGCTCGGCCGCACCGTCGTGGTTGAGGATATGGACTGCGGCATTGCCATCGCGCGCAAGTACAATAACCGCTTCCGCATCGTCACGCTCGACGGACAGGTCTTGAACCGCGGCGGCAGCATGACCGGCGGCTCGGTGAGCCGCAGCGCGGGCATCCTGAGCCGCGCGAACGAACTGAAGGAGCTGACTGCAAAGCAAAAGACCTTAACAGAGAAGCTCGGCGCGGCGCTCCGCGAGGCGGAGGAGGCCAAGCGTGATCTGACCGCCGCGCAGTATGAGCTGGAGGTGGCGCGCGAGCAGCAGCGCGGCGCGGAGGACGAGGTCCTCAAGCGTACGGGCGAGAAAAAGCAGTATGATATGCTGCTCGAGTCGCTGCGCTCTCGTGAGAGCGGCATCGCCGCCGAGCTGGAGACCATCAGTGCGCGCACGGCGGAGCTGAAGCGCTCTATCGCCGCGCGGGAAGAAATAATCAAGAAGCATGAGGCCGAGGCCGCGCAGCACCGCGCCGCGTGTGAGGAAAAGCTCGCAGGACAGGGCGAATTGCAGCGCGACAGCGCACAGCTTGGCGATGAGATCGCCGCGCGCAGGAGCACACTCGCTGGCTTTACCGCCGAGCGGGAGGCGACCGAGCGCGCGCTCGGCGACCTCGAAGGACTTGCGCAGCAGATGCGCGGCGACGAGGATGGGCGCAGGGCGCTCATTGAGGGCTACCGCGCGAAGATCAAGGCCGCGGAGGAGGAGATCGCGCAGCATGACGCGGCGATTGCCGCGCTGCGCGCCGACGCGGAGGGGCGCAAGGCGCAGCTCGCGGAGCTGGCAGAGGCCAAGCTCACGCTTGAGGCCGAGCGCGGCGCAAATGACCGCCGCAGCCGCGAGTGCAACGATCTGGTCATTCAGACACAGCTCTCCGCGAGCAGGCTTGAACAAAAGCGCGCGGCCGCCGCGATGGAGGAAAAGCAGCTCCTCGACCGTTTGTGGGAGAACTACGAGCTGTCCCACTCGGCGGCGCAGGAGCAGAGGATCGAGCTGGAGAGCGTTCCCAAGGCGAGCCGCCGCATCAACGAATTGAAGCGCGAGATCAGCGGCCTCGGCAATGTCAATGTCGGCGCCATTGAGGAATTTGACCGCGTGAACACGCGCTACACCTACCTCACAGGCCAGCGTGACGATGTGGATAAGGCCAAGGAGGAGCTGCTGGGCATCATCGAGAGCATCACGGGCGAGATGACGAGCATCTTCAAAGAGCAGTTCGCCCTCATCCGCGAGAGCTTTCAGGAGACCTTTCTGGAGCTCTTCGGCGGCGGCAAAGCCACGCTCGAGCTGGAGGATGAGACCGCCGTGCTCGACTGCGGCATCGAGATCAAGGTGCAGCCGCCGGGCAAGGCGCTCAAGACGCTCTCGCTGCTCTCAGGCGGCGAAAAGGCATTCGTCGCCATCGCGCTGTACTTCGCCATCTTAAAGGTCCATCCCACACCGTTTTGCGTGATGGACGAGATCGAGGCGGCGCTCGACGAGCCGAATGTCATCCGCGTGGCGCACTATATGCGCCGCATCTGCGACAAAACGCAGTTCATCGTCATCACCCACCGCCGCGGCACGATGGAGGCCGCCGATGTGCTCTACGGCGTCACAATGCAGGAGCGCGGCGTGAGCAAGGTGCTGACGATCAACATGAACGATATGGCGAAGGAATTGAACATCAAGGGGTAAGACAATGGGTATTTTTGCAAGGATCAAAAAGGCGTGGTACGAGAGCATCGTATGGGAAACCATCGACGAGAATTTTTACGACGAGTTGGAGGAGAGCCTGATCATGGCCGACCTCGGCGCGGCGGTCGCGGCGGAGGCCGTGAGCGAGCTGCGCAGGGTCGTGTATGAAAAGAGCATTCAGCGCGGCGACGAGGTCAAGCAGGCGCTGCGCGACATTTTGGAAAAGAAGCTGGAGGTCGGCGACACGAGCCTTGACCTCTCCACAACGCCGAGCATCGTGCTTGTCATCGGCGTGAACGGCGTGGGCAAGACCACGAGCATCGGCAAGCTCGCCCACCGTTACAAGGAGCAGGGCAAGCGCGTGCTGCTGTGCGCAGCGGATACCTTCCGCGCGGCGGCGGCGGATCAGCTCGAAATTTGGGCGGAGCGCGCGGGCGTGGAGATCGTGCGCAGTCGTGAGGGAGCCGATCCCGGCGCGGTGCTGTTCGATTCTCTTGCCGCGGCAAAGGCGAGAAGCGTCGATGTTGTGTTCTGCGACACGGCGGGGCGCCTGCACAACAAGGCAAACCTCATGAGCGAGCTTGCAAAGCTCCGCAAGATCATCGACCGCGAGGTGCCCGACGCGGCGAAGGAGACGCTGCTCGTGCTCGACGCGACTACGGGGCAGAACGGTCTCCAGCAGGCGAAGGTGTTCCGCGAAACGGCGGGCCTGACCGGCATCATTTTAACCAAGCTCGACGGCACGGCCAAGGGCGGCATCTGTGTCGCCATCGCGCAGGAGTTGGGTGTTCCAGTGAAATTCGTCGGCCTCGGCGAGGGCATCGACGACCTGCAGCCCTTTGACGCGAAGGAGTATGTGAACGCGCTCATTTGACCGAGGGCGGCAGAGAGGGAGGTGCGGTATGGAGATCACGGCGAAATGTCCCTACTGTGGAGGAGAAATGCGGGACGGTGCGCTCCCCGCATACAAGTATCCGCTTGCATGGTGTCCGCGCAATGAGCAGGGCGGCATCGTGGAGGGGGAACCCGTTCGGCTGAGCAAGACGCCTGTGCTCGGAGGCGTCTATGCGTCCGCACGATACTGCGAGAGCTGCCGTGTGGTGATCGTGCCCGTGCCGGAGATCGAGACCTTCACAGACAGGGCCGGCAAATGGCTGGACAAAACGCTCGGCTCGCTCGGCGAGAAAATAGATCGGGCGTCGGAGTGCCGCGAAGAGGAACAGGCGGAGCGAAAGAGAGAAGAAAGACGGAAAAAGGATCCGTGGGAGGTATAGCATGAAGCTGGTGCTGGCAACGCAGAACCCAAAGAAACTGAAGGAAATGGACGAAATTCTCCGCCACCTCGGTGTTGAGGTCGTGAGCGAGGCGGAGCTGGGCGTGAAGGTCGAGGTCGAGGAGACCGGCGAGACCTTCACCGATAATGCGCGCCTGAAAGCTGAGGCGGTGATGCGCGCGACGGGCCTTCCCGCCGTGGCGGACGACTCGGGATTGTGCGTGGACGCGCTCAACGGAGGCCCGGGCGTATTCAGCGCGCGCTTCGGCGGCGAGGGGCTGGACGACAGGGGACGCTACATGCTGCTCCTTGAGATGCTGCGCGGGCAGACGAGCCGCGCCGCGCACTTCCACACCTCCATCGTCTGCGCGTTTCCGGACGGCGGCGAGCTGGTGTGCGAGGGCGACTGCCCGGGCACCATTGCCTTTGCGCCGATGGGCGAGGGCGGCTTCGGCTATGACCCCGTGTTCTTCGTGCCCGAGCTGCGCAAGACCTTCGGCCAGCTCACGGCGGAGGAAAAGGCTGCCGTTTCGCACCGCGGAAAGGCGCTGCGCGCCTTTGCCGCCGCACTCGACGATTATCTGAAAGGAAAGAAATAAATGGAACTGACCGGAAAGCAGCGCGCACAGCTGCGCGCTATGGCAAACGAGCTTGAGCCCATCGTCCACATCGGCAAGGACGGCATCGGCGAAAACCTTGTCAAGCAGGCGAACGATGCGCTCGAGGCGCGTGAACTCATCAAGTGCCGCGTGCTCGACAACAGTATGCTCACCGCCCGCGAGGCCTGCGACGAGCTGAGCAGGCTCACCCGCGCCGAGCAGGTGCAGGTCATCGGCACGAAGTTCGTGCTCTACCGCGAAACGCACGCAAAGCCAAAGGAAAAGCGCATCGCGCTGGTGAAGGACAAGAAGAAAAAGACCGTCTGAGAGACGATAGAGAGGGCTTTTTATTGAAGATCGGAATTTACGGCGGCAGCTTTAACCCGCCGCATTTAGGACATCTGGCCGCGGCGGAGAGCGCCGCGCGCTATCTGGAGCTTGACCGGCTCATGCTCATTCCCGCCGGCATCCCGCCGCACAAGCAGCTCTCCGCCGACGCGCCCGCGCCGGTGCATCGCCTTGCGATGACGAGGCTCATGGGCGCGCAGATCGAGCTGGATACGCTCATCCCCGTCGAGGTGTCGGATATGGAGCTCACACGCGAGGGAAAGAGCTATACCTCGGATACTCTGCGCCTTTTGCACGAGCGCTATCCCGACGCGGAGCTGTGGCTGCTGATGGGAACGGATATGTTCCTCACCTTCCACCTCTGGCACGCGCCGGAGGAGATCGTGCGCCATGCGGGACTTTGCGCCTTCGGCCGCACCGAGCGGGACGGTGAGGAGGTGTTTGCCCCGCAGCGGGCCTTTCTCGGCGAAAAATTCCCAGGCTGCCGCATCGTGACGATGACGCTTCCCAATCTCGTTGAGATCTCTTCGACCGAGCTGCGCGCGGGTATGGTGAGCGGCGAGAGCGAAAAAATGCTCGCCCCGCAGGTCTACGGCTACATCCTGCGCGAGCATTTATATGGAACAAATCTTGACCTCAAGCACCTGACTATCCCGCAGCTGCGCCCTATTGCGCTCAGCTATCTCAAGGCTAAGCGCTGCGCCCATGTGCTCGGCACGGCGGCGACGGCGGTGAAGCTCGCGGAAAAATACGGCGCAGACGCGCACCGCGCGGAGGTCGCGGGGCTGCTGCACGACTGCACGAAAAAGCTCTCGATGGCTGAGCAGCTCGCGCTGTGCGAAAGGTACGGCATCGTGCTCGACGAGCTGGAGAAAAAGGCACTCAAGCTGCTCCACGCCAAGACCGGCGCGGCGCTCGCGCGCGATGTGTTCGGCGTAGACGATGAGATATACAATGCGATCCTCTGGCATACGACCGGAAAGCCGAATATGACAGTGCTGGAAAAGGTTATTTACCTTGCAGACTTCATTGAGCCGACGCGCGATTTTCCGGGTGTGGACACGCTGCGGAGGACTGTGTGGGAGGATCTGGACCGCGGCCTTTTGATGGGGCTTGAAATGACGGTCGAGGAGATGCAGGAAATGGGAAGCCCCATTCATGTCAATACCTTGACGGCACGCGATTATCTGAGAGGAAAAGAAAATGAAGGGAAAGCGTGAGGCAGAAAATAACTGGAAATTTGAGAAGCTTGAGGCGCTGCAAAGCCGTGTAGACGAGACCTTTGACGAGCACGGCGACGAGGCGTGGGAGAAGATCAAGGGCATTTTTGCCCATCCCAAAAGGCTGATCCTCACCGTGCTGGCGGCAGTGGTGCTCATCGGGGTGATCGTCGGCGGCAGCTACCTTTTGAAGATCCGCGCGCCGGAGCTGCCGAACAAGGACAATGCGCAGAAGGATCCCAACCGGCCGCAGGTCGATGAGATCGACTACGGCGACGGTGTGCGCCCGCGCGTGAGCGGCGAGCGCAAGAGCAAGGACTTCTACACGGTGCTCGTGCTCGGACGGGATACGGGCGGCGGCGGAAACACCGACACGATGCTGCTTGCAAGCTACGATGTGACCAACCAGAAGGCGACGGTCATGTCCATTCCGCGCGACACGATGGTGAACGTCCCGTGGGATGTGAAGAAGATCAATTCCGTCTACAACTACTACGGCGGGGGAGAGAAGGGCATCAAGTCGCTTTATAAGGAGATCTCCCAGCTCGTCGGCTTTGAGCCGGACTATCAGGTGGTCGTGGAGTGGGAGGCCGTCGGCGCCATCGTGGAGGCCATCGGCGGCGTATATTTCGATGTACCCTATGATATGGATTATCACGACCCGTATCAAAGCCTTGTCATCGAGCAGGCAAAGGGCTACCGCAAGCTCAGCGGCGACGATGCCATGCAGGTCATCCGCTGGCGCAAAAACGATAGAAAAAGCCCATACGGAAACCCGGAGATCGGCGACAGCGGGCGCATGAAGATCCAGCAGGACTTCCTCAAGGCAGTCCTCAAGCAGCTTTTGCAGCTCAAGAATGTGGCGAACATCGGCAAGATCGCCAAGGTGTTTGAGGAGAATGTGGAGACAGACCTCAGCTTTGAAAATATCCTGTGGTTCGGCAAGCAGGCGGTGTTCGGCGGCCTGTCAACGGAGAATGTGAGCTTTACGACCATGCCATGGTACGGCGTGTATGTTTACAGCCGCTCGCTCAGCGCATCCTACGGCAAGCCCATGAAGCTCGATTATGTGGTGCCGAAGGCAAGCGCGCTGCTGGACCTTGTGAACAACTCACTCAGCCCGTTCACGGAAAAATTCACACTGCGCGATCTGGACATCATGTCCGTCAACGACGACGGCTCACTCGCCTCTTCCACCGGACGGGTGGAGGACAGCAAGGCGGCGGCCGCGCCGCCGGTGCATATCGACCCCTATACGGGGAAGATTTCGGGCGGGACGAGCAGCGAAAGCGAAAATGGAAACGGAGAAAACGGGCCTGTGCCCGAGGTGACCGCGGGAGACCTGACGGTCATCGGTGAGGCGACGGGAAACGAATAAGAACGAAAGGAAAATGAGAATGGTAAACGCAAAGGAAATGGCGCTCGCGGCAGCCAAGGCGCTTGACAGCAAGAAGGGCCGCGACATCAAGGTCATCGGCATCGACAAGATCACCACGCTGGCGGATTACTTCGTCATCTGCTCCGGCGGCAGCAACACGCAGATCAATGCGCTGTGCGACGAGGTGGAAAAGGAACTCTCCGCGCTCGGCGAGCAGCCGCTCCACCGCGAGGGCTATCGCGGCGGCACATGGGTGCTGCTGGACTACGGTTGTGTCGCCGTCCATGTATTCAACGAAGAGGCGCGCGCGTTCTACGGCCTTGAGCGCCTTTGGAGCGACGGCCACGAGCTGGATCTCGCCGGTGTGCTGACGCCCGACTCCGCCAAATAAAAAACGCATAGCGTCCGCCGCGGTGCGCGGACGGAAAAATAGAAGTACCTATGGAAATAGAAGGAGAAAGTCATGAAGTACGATTTTGAAGCCATCGAAAAGAAATGGCAGGAAAAGTGGGAGGAGAGCAAGCCCTACGCGGCGGTGACCGGCGACTCCAGACCGAAGTTCTACGGCCTGATCGAGTTCCCGTACCCCTCCGCGGCCGGATTGCATGTCGGCCATCCGCGCCCCTTTACGGCGATGGACATTATCTGCCGCAAGAAGCGGATGCAGGGCTACAATGTGCTCAACCCCATCGGGTTTGACGCCTTCGGTCTGCCGACGGAGAACTTTGCCATCAAGAACCACGTCCATCCTGCCATCGTCACGCAGCAGAACATCAGGAACTTCACCCGTCAGCTCAAGATGCTCGGCTATGGCTTCGACTGGGACCGCGTGGTGGACACCACCGACCCGAGCTACTACAAGTGGACGCAGTGGATCTTCCTGCAAATGTTCAAGCACGACCTCGCCTACAAGACCACCATGCCCGTCAACTGGTGCACGAGCTGCAAGTGCGTGCTGGCGAACGAGGAGGTCGTTGAGGGCGTGTGCGAGCGCTGCGGCAGCGAGGTCATCCGCAAGGAAAAGAGCCAGTGGATGCTGAAGATCACCGCCTATGCCCAGCGGCTGCTGGACGATCTGGAGGACGTGGACTTCATCGAGCGGGTGAAGATCCAGCAGCGCAACTGGATCGGCCGCTCCACCGGCGCGGAGATCACCTTCGACACCAACGTGGGCGACCGGGTCACGGTGTACACCACCCGGGCCGATACCCTGTTCGGTACCACCTATATGGTCATCTCCCCGGAGCACCCCCTGCTGAAGGAGTGGCAGCCCAAGATTAAGAATTGGGACGCCGTGGCCGCCTATCAGGAGGAGGCTGCCCACAAGTCCGATTTTGAGCGGGGCGAGCTGAACAAGGAAAAGACCGGCGTCCGGCTGGAGGGCATTGAGGCCATCAACCCCGTGACCCACAAGCCCCTGCCCCTGTTCGTGTCCGACTATGTCCTCATGGGCTACGGCACCGGCATCGTCATGGGCGTTCCCGGCCACGACCAGCGCGACTGGGAGTTTGCCACGAAGTTCGGCCTGCCCATCATCGAGGTGGTCAAGGGCGGCGACGTCACCAAGGAGGCCTTTGTGGCCAAGGACGACAGCGCCGTGATGGTGAACTCCGGGTTCCTCAACGGCATGACCGTGAAGGAAGCCATCCCCGCCATGAAGAAGTATGTGGTGGAGCAGGGCTTCGGCAAGGAGAAGATCAACTATAAGCTCCGGGACTGGGTGTTCTCCCGCCAGCGGTACTGGGGCGAGCCTATCCCCCTGGTCCACTGCGACAAGTGCGGCTGGGTGGCCCTGCCGGAGGAGCAGCTGCCGCTGGTCCTGCCCCAGGTGGAGAGCTATGAGCCCACCGACGACGGCGAAAGCCCCCTGAGCAAGATGACCGACTGGGTCAACACCACCTGCCCCTGCTGCGGCGGTCCCGCCAAGCGGGAGACCGATACCATGCCCCAGTGGGCCGGCTCCAGCTGGTACTTCCTGCGGTATATGGACCCCCACAACGACAAGGCCCTGGCCAGCAAGGAGGCCCTGGAATACTGGAGCCCCGTGGATTGGTACAACGGCGGCATGGAGCACACCACCCTGCACCTGCTGTACTCCCGGTTCTGGCACAAGTTCCTGTATGACATCGGCGTGGTGCCCACCAAGGAGCCCTATGCCAAGCGCACCAGCCACGGCATGATCCTGGGCGAGGGCGGCGAGAAGATGTCCAAGTCCCGGGGCAATGTGGTGAATCCCAACGATATCGTGGCCCAGTACGGCGCGGATACCATGCGCCTGCACATCATGTTCATCGGCGATTTTGAAAAGGCTGTCACCTGGTCCAACGAGGCCGTGAAGGGCTCCAAGCGGTTCCTGGACCGCTGCTGGAACCTGATGGACCTGGCCCAGGACAGCGACGAAATTTCCGAAAAGAACGAGGCCCTGATCCACAAGACTATCAAGAAGGTCACCGCCGATATCGACGACCTGAAGATGAACACCGCCATTGCCGCCCTGATGGCCATGGTCAACGAGTTCTATTCCTCCGGCCTGACCCGTGGCGACCTGCAGCAGCTGATGCTGCTGCTGTCCCCCTTCGCGCCCCACATGGTAGAGGAGATGTGGGAGCTTACCGGCTATGCCGCCAAGACCGGCAAAATGGCCATGCAGATGCCCTGGCCCACCTATGACGAGGGCAAGACCGTGGACACCCATGTGGACATGGCCATCCAGGTCAACGGCAAGCTCAAGGGCGCCGTCACCGTCCCCGCCGGCAGCGGCCAGGAGACCGTCATGGCCGCCGCCATGGAGCTGGACAAGGTCAGAAAGGCCGCCGAGGGCATGACCGTGGTAAAGACCATCCTGGTGAAGGACAAGCTCATGAACCTGATCGTCAAGCCCGCGAAATAATCGGAATCGTAAAAAATGTTGGAAAACGGCTTGACAAGGCAGGGCCTACACAGTATAATGCTATTGTTAAAGTCATGTCCAATGGCTCTTAAAGAGTATCCTGGATCGAGCCGGATACATCGGAGGGAGGGAAAATAGATGTCCGAAGTCCACGTCAAGGAAGGCGAGTCCCTGGACAGCGCTCTGAAGCGTTTTAAGAGAAGCTGCGCCAAGGCAGGCGTCCTGGCTGAAGTGCGGAGAAGAGAGTGCTACGAAAGCCCCAGCGTCAAGCGCCGCAAGAAGTCCGAGGCTGCCCGCAAGAACAGAAACAAGAGGTATTATTAATCGTCTCAAAAAGCGTGCTGGACGTTGTGTTCAGCACGCTTTTTACCGATTCAGGGGACAAAGCTCCTTTTGGAGGGGAGTTATTCTGACAGGCGGCCCGGCATGCCGGTGTATCTGCGAAGTCGGAGGTATAAAATGTCATTGCAGCTGAACATCCGGAAATATGAGGAAAAAGATTTTGAGCGCCTGTGTCAGGTCCACGATCCGGCCCGGAAAAGTGAGCTGGAGTATGCCGGCCTGCCGGCGGCCTTTCTGCCGCTGTCCATCGCCGCGGAAAGAGAGGGCTTGTTTGAATATCAGGTCTATGTGGCCAAGGATAAGGGACTGGTGGTGGGCTTCATAGCATTTTCGGACACGGAGCTGGCGTGGCTTTATGTGGACCGGAGCTGCGCCCGGCAGGGAGTCGGGTCAGAGCTGATGCGTTTTGCGCTGGAGAGAGTGCAGGATGACGCGGAGATCGAAGTTCTGGACGGGAATGAACCGGCTCTGGCTCTGTATGCCAAATTCGGATTTACCACGGTCCGGATGGTGACAGGCGTAATGCCCGGAAATGAAAGCTTTCCGGTGACCGTACATGTGCTGGAGCGGCAATAATCGTGCGCGGCTTATAAAAAGGGAATCCTTCCGTTTGGGTACGATGTATCGAAACGGAGGGATTTTATCTTTCCCCGGCGAACAGCGGCTCCAGAAGGTCCTCCACCTCCGGCAGCATCACCAGGGCGTCCCGGATGCCCAGCTGACGGGCCAGGTCCAGCTTCCGCCGGAGGGTCCGGGCGTCGTCAAAGAGGACGAAGTGGGTCTGCCCCTGCCGGGTCAGGGTGAAATACCGGGCGCACAGGGCGTCGGAATAGAAGGTGGGGCGGCCTGCGGCCAGGGCCTCCAGCTGGGGAAGGGTCAGGGGCGTGCCCTGACCTCCGGGGCAGGGGAGGGGGAAGTCCATGGCCAGCCGCTGCAGGTCCAGGGCCAGGTGCTCCGCCCCGTATTGGTCCACCGCCTGGGTCAGCCGGCCCTCCAGCGTGCCGCCGGACAGGGCGGTGCACAGCAGTATCGTCGCCCCGGCGACGGGGCAGTGCTCCGGAACATACAGGGTCCGGCCGCAGGAGGCCAGCAGGGGAGAAAGCGCCTCCAGCAGGGCCAGACGGTCCGGCCGGGCAGGCGGGTCAAAGTCCGCCGCCGCCCCGGCGTAGCCCCGCCGCAGGCAGGTCCGGGCAATCTGCCGGGCCAGGCGGTCCGGTTCCTCCACCGGCGGACAGTCCCAGTCCGACAGCACCATCAGCCCGCCCCGCAGAGCGGGCGGAAGCGGCGCGGCCAGCAGCTCCGAGCCGGGGCCCAGACGATAGGCCACGTGGGCCAGGCGCGGCGTCACGGCCCGGGCCCGGGTCAGACGGTCCGGCGTGGCGGCAAGATACAGCGGCATGGAGATCCCCCCTTGCGTTCCCATGAAAAAAATGCTACACTATAGCCAAAGCTATGAGAAAGGGAACTGGTGTATGCGCATTTCTCTGGTGCCGGACGGGGTATACGAAAGCTATCAGCAGATCACGCCGGAGCTGCTGCAGAGCAGGGGCATCCGGCTGCTGCTCAGCGACCTGGACTATACCCTGGCCCCCAAAAGCGTGTCCCGCCCCGACCAGGCGGTGCGCGATTGGCTCTGCCGCATACAGGCGGCGGGGATCCGGGTGATGATCCTGTCCAACAACCGCAGCCCCCGGCGGGTGGAGCAGTTCTGCCGCGACCTGGGGATCACCTATGTGGGCCACGCCAAAAAGCCGCAGACGGCGGGTTTTCGCCGGGCCATGGACCAGGCGGGGACCGACCCCGCCCACACGGCCATGCTGGGGGATAAGCTGCTGACGGATATGCTGGGGGCCAACCTCAGCGGCGTCACGGCCCTGATGGTGGAGCCGGCCGGCGGGGCCAGGACCCCGTGGCAGAAGGTGCTGCATGCCCTCCAGGCCCCCTGGAAGCATTTAGCCGGTGGCGTTCACCGGATCTGAAAGGAGTTTTGATTATGAACCATTTTGCGAAAATTGCGGAAAAGCTGTCTGCCTATGAGCTGGACGGTATGCTGCTGACCTGCGAGGCCAACCGCTTCTATGCCTCCGGCTTCCACTCCACCGGCACCGACGGCGTGGCCCTGGTGACCCGGGAGGGGAACTTCTATTTCACCGACTCCCGCTATATCGAGGCCGCCCACAACAAGGTGCAGGACGCCGAGATCGCCATGACCGACGCCGCCCACCCCTATGTGGACCTGATCAACGCCGCCATGGAAAAGACCCATGTGCAGAAGCTGGGCTTTGAGGATGCTTACATGACCGTGGCGGACTATCGCCACTATTCCGAGAAGCTGCACTGCCAGCTGGTGCCCGCCACGGAGCTGCTGATCTCCCTGCGCCAGAGCAAGGACGAGGAGGAGATCCAGCGGATGATCGCCGCCCAGCGCATCGCCGAGGCCGCTCTGGACCAGATTGTTAAAGAGATCAGGCCCGGCGTCACCGAGAAGGAGATCGCCGCCCGGCTGCAGTACCTGATGCTGGCCGGAGGCGCGGAGAATATGTCCTTTGACCCCATCGTGGCCAGCGGTCCCAACGGCAGTATGCCCCACGCCGTGCCCACCGACCGGAAGATCCAGGACGGCGACTTCGTGACCATGGACTTCGGCTGCATCTATCAGGGCTACTGCTCCGACATGACCCGCACTGTGGCCGTGGGCCGCGTCACCGAGGAGATGGAGAAGGTCTACAACGTCGTGCTGCAGGCCCAGCTGGCGGGCATCGCCGCCGCCAAGGCCGGCGCCACCGGCCACGACGTGGACGCCGCCGCCCGGAAGGTCATCGAGGACGCCGGTTACGGTCCCTATTTCGGCCACAGCTTCGGCCACAGCGTGGGCGTGGAAATTCACGAGTCCCCCAATGCCACCCCCGCCAACAACAAGCCCCTGCCTCTGGGAGCCGCCGTGTCTGCCGAGCCCGGCATCTATCTGCCCGGCCGCTTCGGCGTCCGCATCGAGGACGTGGTGGTGCTGCAGGAGGGCGGCTGCCAGGATATCACCCTGGCCAAGAAGGACCTGCTGATTCTGTAAGAGACCGATTTTTCGGGAAAACCGGGAAAAAATCCCGTCTGGCTCTTGCAATAGCGCCTATTATCGTGTAAAATAATAGAGCTGTACAGGCAAATTTTTGAATACGAGGAAATACTCCCGTTGAGGATTATTTTCTCATGACATGGGAGGATACACATATGGCAACCATTACCGCCGGCGATTTCCGTAACGGTAAGACCTTTGAAATGGACGGCAAGATCATGCAGGTCGTGGAATTCCAGCACGTCAAGCCCGGCAAGGGCGCGGCCTTCGTGCGCACCAAGATGAAGAACATCGTCACCGGCGCCGTCACCGAAACTTCCTTCAACCCCACCGCAAAGTTCGAGGAAGCCTTCGTGGAGCGCAAGGACATGGCTTACAGCTATAACGACGGCGACCTGTATTACTTCATGGACCAGGAGACCTTCGACATGGTGCCCCTGGGCAAGGACCTGCTGGGCGATGCGTTCCGCTTCATCACCGAGAACACCGTGTGCAAGGTGCTGAGCTATAAGGGCAGCGTGTTCGGCCTGGAGTGCCCCAACTTTATGGACCTGGAGGTCACCGAGACCGAGCCGGGCCTGGCCGGCAACACCGCCACCAACACCCTGAAGCCCGCCACCGTGGAGACCGGCGCCGAGGTGAAGGTGCCCCTGTTCATCAACATCGGCGACAAGATCACCATCGACACCCGCACCGGCGAGTACCTGGGCCGCGCCAAGTAAGGACTGCGGCTTTCCCACCACCACCCATATCAGGAAAGGAGCATGAACATGGAAATTTCTGAGAAGGTAGCTTATCTGAAGGGCCTGGCCGAGGGCCTGGCGCTGGACAGCGACACCAAGGAGGGCAAGCTCATCGCTGCCATCATCGACGTGCTGGACGACATGGCGGAGAAGTTCGTGGACCTGGAGGACGAGTTGTGCGACGTGGAGGACGGTCTGGATGCCGTCAGCGACGATCTGTCCGACGTAGAGCAGGCCCTCTACGAGCTGGATGACGACGTGGACGAGGATGAGGATGAGGACTACGACGATGACGACGAGTCCTATTTCGAGACCACCTGCCCCGTGTGCGAGGAGGAGATCGTCTTCGACGAGGATACCCTGGAGAGCGGCGAGATCCGCTGCCCCAACTGCGGCGAGAAGCTGGAGTTCGATCTCAGCGACCTGGCCAACGCCCAGGACGACGAGGACCAGGAGTAAGCCAAAACAGTTCAAAAAAGCGTGCTGCCTGTGGGCAGCACGCTTTTTTTCAGGAATCGGAGCGGTAGTCACTCCCGGTACAGGGGGCCGCTGATGTCCACCTGGCCGAAGGAGGCGGCCACCTGGCCGTCCAGCAGCAGCTGGACCCGGTCCACGCCGTTGGCGGAGCACAGGGAGTTCACCAAGCCCCGGACCAGCAGCTGCTGGGCCTCCAGGCCCTCCGGCAGCAGGGACACGTCCGACCGGGGCAGATTCAGATAGCAGGTGCCGCTTTCCACCCGGACCGTCAGCATCTGGAAGCCCTCCGGCAGCAGAGGGGACAGACTCTCGGTCTGGGGGCCCTCCATCAGGGCGGACATGATGGCCTCCACGGCGCTGTCGCCCTCGTGAAGGGTCAGGGTCCGGGATTCCGACGTCAGTAGGCCGCTTTCCCGGGCGGGGAAGAACAGGCGCACCCCCAGGGTGCGGGTCACGTCGTCCTCGCTGGTCATCAGCACCTCCCGGGACTGCAGCAGGCTGTGGGTCCGATAGGCCAGGTCCTGGCCCTCCACGGTGATGCGGACCACGGAGATGCCGGGCAGCTGGGACAGGGTCAGGGTGACGCAGTAGTCGGCGATGGTCAGGTCGATGCCGGACAGCTGCTCATACCCCTGGGAGAAGTCCACCAGGGCCATGCCGCCGGTAAGCTGGCAGCTGCGCAGCGTCACCCCCTGGGGGATGGGCGTGCGGTAGCCCGGCCCGGTGCACGCCCCCAGCAGCTGCTCCAGAGCCGCCTGGGCCTGCTGGTCCACGGTGAGGCTTTTCCGCTCCGACCAGTCCACGTCCACGGCGGAGATGGCGTCGCCCCCCGGGGCGCCGGACAGGCCGTAGATCCGGAAGGTCTGTTTGGGCGTCCGGCGGCTGGCGGCGCAGCCGGTAAGCAGCAGCGCCAGACACAGCAGCAGGAGAAAGATCCGTTTTTTCATTCGTCCGCCTCCTCTCGCCGGGCCAGGGGCAGCTCCACGATGAACACGGTGCCGCTGCCGGACTGCCGGTGCTGGGCCCGGATGGAGCCGCCCCGGCGGCGCACGGTGTCGCTGACGATGCTTAGCCCCAGACCCGTGCCGCCCACGGCGCGGGAACGGTTCTTGTCCACCCGGTAAAACCGCTCGAATACGTGCTCCATGTCCTCATCGGGGATGCCGATGCCGTTGTCCTCCACGGAAATGACCACGGTGTCGCCGACGGTTTTCAGGGTGGTGTGGACAAAGCCCATGGAGCCGGAATACTTGATGCCGTTTTCCATGAGGTTATAGAGGATCTGGTGGATGTCGTCCTCAGTGGCCCGGACCACGGCGTCCTCGTCCGTCTCATAGGTCAGGGTGACCTCCTTTTCCCGGGCCACCACCCCCAGCATACGGACCACCCGCTCCAGCACCCGGGACACGGACACGGGATAGGCCGCGTCCTGGATGCCGCTGTCCAGCCGGGTCAGGCGCAGCAGGTCCTCTGTGATGCGGCTGAGCCGCTGGGCCTCCCGGCCGATATCCTCCACAAATTCCCGGGTGGTGTCGGCGTTCATGTCCTCCGTCTGGAGGATGGAGTCCGTCAGCAGACGGATACCGGCCAAGGGCGTTTTCAGCTCGTGGCTGGCGTCGGACACAAAGCGGCGGCGGGCGGCCTCGGTGGTCTGCAGGCGGTCCGTCAGGCTGTTGAACTCCGTGGCCAGCTGGGCGATTTCGTCATTTCCCCGGACGAAGGCCCGATGGCTGTAGGCCCCCTCCCGGACCTGACGGATGGCCTGGAGCAGCTCCCGGATCTTCCGGGTGAAGGCCCGGGACAGCAGGGCGCTGAGGGCCGCCACCAGAACGCCGATCAGCAGGGAGATGCGGGTCAGGTTGGTCTGGAAGCTTTGCAGCAGCTCCGCCTGCTGGGTGTCGTATTCATAGGCGTACACCGCGCCGATGATGCGGTTGCGGTATACCACCGGGGAAGCGCCCCGGCTTAAAAAAGCATGGCTGTCATACCGGCAGTAGAAGGCGTCGCTGCCGTCCAGAGCCTGGACGATCTCGGTATACATGGCGTACATGCCCTTGGCGCTGCCGCCCTCCCGGGTGTCGAACAGGATGCGGCCGGAGGTATCCGTCACCAGCAGGCGGGATACGCCGGTCTCCTCCACCGAGGCCAGGGCCTGGCCCACGTTTTCCTCCGTCAGCTCCGGCAGGCCCGACAGGGCCGATTCCACCATCTTGACGCTGCTTTTCATGGCCGTCTCCTTGGTCCGGAACACCAGACTCTGGGACACCAGCAGCGGATAGGTGTTCAGCAGCACCAGCACCGCCAGGATGATGAGGATATAGCTCATGCTGAACTTAAACTGTAGGCTGGTTTTCCCCCGCAAAATAGTAACCCACTCCCCACTTTGTCATGATGTATTCCGGCTCCGCCGGGACCCGCTCCAGCTTCTCCCGCAGGCGGCGGATGTGCACGTCCACGGTGCGGTAGTCCCCGGCGTAGGAATAGCCCCACACCAGGTTCATCAGGCTCTCCCGGCTGTAGACCCGCCGGGGATTTTTCATCAGCAGCTCGATCAGGTCGTATTCCTTGGCCGTCAGGTCGATGGTGCGGCCGTCCCGGATGGCCACCCGCTGCTCGGTATCCAGGCTCAAGTCCCCCGCCGTCAGCAGGGCGGGATTGCGGCCCGGCCGGGCGGGGCCCTTGGCCCGGCGCAGCAGGGCCTTGATCCGGGCCTTCAGCTCCAGGATGTTGAAGGGCTTGGTCACATAGTCGTCGGCCCCGCAGGCAAAGCCCATGAGCTTGTCCGCGTCCTCGCTGCGGGCGGTGAGCATGATGATGGGCACGTCGGAAAACTCCCGGATCTTCATGCAGGCCTCGCTGCCGGACAGCTGGGGCATCATCAGATCCAGGATGATCAGGTCCAGGCTCTCCCGCCGGGCCAGCTCCACGGCTGTTGCCCCGTCATAGGCGGTGAGCACCTGATAGCCCTCGTTTTCCAGGTTGAACTTGATGCCCTTGACCAGCAGCTGCTCGTCGTCTACTACTAAAATTTTCATGGTTCCTCCTCTATGGTGATCTGGGGGCGGATGGTCTCTAAAATGCCGGGGCCTATGCCATTGACCTCCAGCAGATCATCTACGGAGGCAAAGGGGCCGTTGGCATTGCGGTAGTCCACGATGCGCTGAGCCAGCACCTGGCCGATGCCGTCCAATGTTTCCAACTGGGCGGCGGTGGCCGTGTTGATGTTCAGGGGGCCGGACTGCGGCTCCTGGGGACCGGCGTCGTCCCGCTGGGTGGTGACGGTGTACCCCTCGGACCGGGGGCGGCCGGTGAAGAACAGCGCCGCTGCCGCCGCCGCAAACAGAAGCGTCAGGACCAGCAAAAATATTTCCGTTTTTGTAACTTTTCCCATAGGCTCTGTTGTTGACTCCCTGTTGGATTTTGCTTATAATGAGAGGTGATAAGCAGGGATCGGGCACGCTGTCCCTTATCCCACCACCATTATAGCATAGATGGAGAAAAAGAAAATGAAAATTCGCCGGTTTTTATCTGTTTTTTTGCTGACGCTTCTGCTGACGGGCCTGTTCTGCGTGCCCCAGGCCAGTGCGGTGGACCTGCCCCAGGTGAACGCCAAGGCGGCCCTGCTGATGGACTATGAGTCCGGGCGGATGCTGTACGGGCTCAACGAGCGGGACACCGAGTATCCCGCCAGCATCACCAAGGTCATGACCGCCCTGCTGACCCTGGAGGCCGTGGACCAGGGGGTGCTGACCCTGGACCAGCAGGTGGCGGCGCCGTCCCTGGTCAACGACATGGACCCCACCGGCAGCTCCGCCGACATCAAGGAGGGCGAGGTGCTGACGGTGGAGCAGCTGCTGTACTGCATGATGCTGGTGTCCGCCAACGAGGCGGCCTGCATCCTGGCGGAGACGGTGGCCGGATCCCAGGACGCCTTTGTGGCCCTGATGAATCAGCGGGCCCAGGAGCTGGGCTGCACCGGCACCCACTTTGTCAATCCCAACGGCCTGCATGACCCCAACCACTATTCCACCGCCTGGGACATCTATCTGTTCACCCGGGAGGCCATGAAAAACGAGACCTTCATGAAGATCTGCAGCACCGCCTCCTATGTGGTGCCCGCCACCAACATGTCCGAGGAGCGGGAACTGTACACCACCAATTCCCTGATCTCCAACTGGAGGATCATGGGCTATCAGTACGACGGAGCCGACGGCATCAAGACCGGCTCCACTGAGGAGTCCGGCTATTGCCTGGTGTCCTCCGCCAAGCGCAGCGGCCGCCGTCTGGTGGCGGTGGTGCTGGGCTGCAAGGGAAACGGCGCCACCGTGGAGAGCTTCTCCGAGTCCGCCAAGCTGTATAACTGGGCATATAACAACTTTTCCATGCGCCAGGTGGCGGCCACCGACGAGCTGTACCGCCAGCCGGTGGCCCTGTCCAAGCAGACGGACACGGTGATGCTGTATCCGGCCCAGAGCGTGGAGGCCTTCCTGCCCAAGGACGCCAAGGATGAGGACATCCGCAAGAGCGTCACCCTGAAGGAGGACGTGGTCAACGCTCCCATCACCGCCGGGCAGGAGCTGGGCACCCTGACCATTACTTATAACGACCAGGTGTGCGCCGAGGTGCCGCTGCTGGCCCAGGCGGACGTGTCCGCGTCCCGTTTCCTGGTGGCCAAGGCCGCCGTGGAGGCTTTTTTCGCCAAGACCTGGGTGAAGCTGGCTCTGGTGGCCGTCGTGGTGCTGGTGATCGTGTTCATTCTGTGGCTGAAGCTGGGCCGCCGCAGCCGGCGGTACGGCAGCCGGGGCGGGAAGCGCCGCCAGCGCCGGGCCTATCGGGGCCGCCGCCGCTGGTGAGCCATGGAGCCGCTGAAGATTCTGTATGAGGACGCCCACCTGGTGATCTGCTGCAAGCCCGTGGGGGTGCTGTCGGAGGACAGCGAAAGCGGCCGGTGTATGCCGCAGCTGCTGCGGGAGCACTACCTGGCCCAGGGGCAGAAGAACCCCTATATCGCCACGGTGCACCGGCTGGACAAGATCACCGGCGGGGTCATGGTGTTCTCCCGGCGGCGGGAGGTCACCGGAAAACTCACCGCCGCCGTGCAGGCCCATGAGCTGGTGAAGGAATATCTGGCGGTGCTGCGGGGCCATCCGCAGGAGCCTGCCGCCACCCTGACGGACCTGCTGTTCCGGGACGCCGGGCGCAACAAGAGCTATGTGGTCCAGCGTCCCCGGAAGGGCGTCCGGGAGGCCAGCCTGGAATACCGGGAGCTGTCCCGGACGGAGGAGCTGTCTCTGGTGCGGGTGCGGCTGCACACCGGACGCACCCACCAGATCCGGGTGCAGTTTTCCTCCCGGGGGCTGCCGTTGCTGGGGGATATCCGATACGGCAGCAAGGACCCCAACTGCACGGCGGCCCTGTGGTCCTGCCGCCTGGCCTTCCGCCATCCGGTCACCGGCAGAGCGGTGGACGTATTCTGCCCGCCGCCCCGGACCTACCCCTGGGACCTGTTTCCGGCGGTGGAGGGCTGACCGAAAAGCGAACCAACGGAATGGAGGATTTTTATGGCCTATACGGTGGGTGAAATGGCAAAACGGCTGGGGGTGCCTGCCTCCACGCTGCGGTATTACGATAAGGAGGGGCTGCTGCCCCAGGTGGAGCGCTCCCCCGGGGGATCCGGGTGTTTCAGGAGTCGGACTATGAGTGGCTGCGGATGATCGGCTGCATGAAAAAGGCGGGAATGTCCATTCGGGACATCCGGCATTACATCCAGTTGTCCGCCCAGGGGGACGACACCATCGGCGACCGGCTGGAGATGTTCCGGAACCAGCGGGAGGTGCTGCGCCGCCGGATCGAGGAGATGCAACACACCCTGGAAACCGTGGAGTACAAATGCTGGTTTTATGAGACGGCCAGGGAGGCCAGAACCGTGCAGGCTCCCAAGAGCATGACGGAGCAGGAGATCCCGGAGCGCTTCCGGACCATCCGGCGGGAGCTTAAGGGAGAATAACAGAAAAAATAGCGAGCGCCTCCGGCCTTTTCGGCCAGAGGCGCTTTGTTATGTGCGCAGCTTGAAGGTTCTGGGGGCCAGGCGATAGGCCAGCAGCAGGGCCGCGGCCACATACGCGGCGGCAAAGACAATCATGCCGATGCCGAAGGCCATCGTTGCCCCGTGGACGTTGGCGTAGATCATGTAGCAGACAAAATAGGTCAGGCCCGTGATCAGGCGATAGCCGAAGCTGGTGTTCTCCAGCCCGGCGGTGTAGGGCTGCAGCAGGTAGTACAGCACCAGGTAGTGCACCGAGAAAAACACGGACATGGCCAGAATGGCCAGGGGCAGCACCAGATAATCCGTGGGGGTGTCCGTGCCGCCGCTGCACAACAGCAGCAGGGGAAGCCCCAGGGCGATGACGGCGGTGGGCAGCAGGTTGATGGCCGTCAGGGATTTCAGCCGGGCCGTGAAAATGCCCAGGATGACCCGGGGCTGCCGGTAAAACCGGTAGGACAGCATACTGCTGTCGCAGTTGAAGAACAGGACCTGGGTCACGGTGTTGCCCCGGTTGATGAAGTACATCAGAAGCAGCATCATCGGCAGCGCCGGAACCAGTGCGCCGTTGATGGCGGCGGCTATCTCCGGCAGCGCCAGACAGGCGGCGCAGCCCAGGGCCAGCGCGGCCCCGGCGATAACGGCGGTGCGCCGGGCCGGACGCATCAGAAGCCGGTAATTGCGGCGCACAAACAGTTCGTTGAACCGGGCGCAGCCGGTTTTCCGGCTGTCCGGGCCTGCGTCCAGGATCAGCTTGCTCTGATACTGGGCCTGGATCTCCCGGGCTGCCGCCTGGAGACCGTCGCCGCTGAGCAAGGATACGGCGTCCGCCGTGAACAGGTGCCGGTACACCCGGCGATAGCCGGAAAAGTGCAGCAGATATGCGGCGCCCCACACGCCGCCAGCCGCCGCCAGCCCGCAGACAGCGTATACGGCGGCGGAGGGCAGGGCCCGGTTCAGCAGGAGAGGGGGCAGATACGCCGCCGCCAGCAGAAGAACGGAGGCACCCTGCAGCAGGGAGAACCTCTTTTCGTCCCGGGGCAGGATGCTCCGCCGGTGGAAGTGCCGCAGCTCCAGTCCCGCAGAGAGGAGCTTGACGCCGCACACCAGCACCGGGGTCAGCAGACACAGGGCCAGCCCCTGGCCCAGGATCAGATGCCCCACCAACAGCGCCGCCGCCAGGAAGCCCACGGCGGTTTTCAGCAGATAGTACCCATACGCTGACAGGGTGTAACGCCGGGCGTCCATCCGCAGGAGGATCACGGCGTAATAGGCGTCCCGGCCGCCATTCAGCAGATTGTTGTTGAAAATACCGCCGATCAGCGTCAGAAACACCAGCAGGTGGCCGTACAGCTCCGGCGGCAGCTCCCGGCGGATCAGCAGCAGGGGAGCGGCGAAAAACACCGCCATATACAGGAGCTTTCCCAGCAGTATGCCGAAAATCTCCCGCAGGACGGCCAGCACCAGCCCCAGGGTCTTGGCAAAGCTGTTTTCATAGGGCAGGCGCAGAAACCGCAGACGGTATAAAATCCCATTGACCCGGTAGGCCATGTGCAGCCGCAGCTGGAGGATCAGGGTGTCAAACCACATCCGGCTCCTCCTTCAGGGCGGCGATGATGCGGTCCTTGTACGCCTCATCGGCCAGGTCCTCCCGCCGCACCTCCTGCAGGACCCCGTGGTGCAGGATCACGATGTCGTCGCACAGGTCCAGGGCCAGGTCCATGATATGGGTGGACAGCAGGATGATATGCCGGGTCTTGATCCGCCGCAGCAGGGCCTTCATCTCGTCGGCCACCACCACGTCAAAGGAGGTCAGCGGCTCGTCCAGCAGCAGCACGGCGGGGTCCGCCATGATGTTCACCAGCATCTGCATCTTGTTTTTCATGCCGTGGGAGAAATCCTTCAGCAGCTTTCCCCGGTCGGCCGGGTCGATGCACATATAGTCCAGATACACGTCCGGGGCCTTGGGGTAGGGAATTTTGCCCCGGTTGATCTCCAGGAAGAATTGCAGAAATTCCCGGGCGGTGAGAAACTCCGGCACCACCGGGGTGGAGAGCACATAGCCCATGTCGTCGGCGGCGACGGGTCGGGCGGCACCGGTGTCGTCCTCCAGGTGGAAGGATCCGCCGTCGGCGGCGAGGTCCTCATTGAGGCAGTTGAAGAACGTGGTCTTTCCCGCGCCATTGCGGCCGATAAGACCGTAGATCTTTCCCTGTTCAAAGGTGAAGGACGCGCCCCGCAGCACCTCCTGGGTCCCGAAGCGCTTTTGCAGTTGATCGACAACCAGCTTCATGGCCGTCAATCCACCACGCCGGTCAGGTCCAGGGGCTTGCCGTCGCGCCACAGACGCTCCAGGCCGTAAAACTCCCGGGCCTCGGCGTTAAAGACATGGATGGCGATGCAGCCGTAGTCCAGCAGCACCCAGGTGCCGCCGCGATAGCCCTCCCGGTGCAGGGGCTCCTCCTGGGCCTCCTCCCGGAGGACCTTTTCCACATTGTCCACCAGGGCGTTGATCTGGGTATTGGAGGAGCCGGTGGCGATGACGAAATAGTCCGCCAGGGTGGTCAGATCGCCGATCTCCAGCACCTGGATCTCCCGGCCCTTCTTGTCGGACAGGGCCCGGGCCGCCATAAGGGCCAGTTCCTTTGCAGTTTTCATAGATGTTTACCTCTCAATAAATAGTCTCGGGCGTCCAGGGTGTTGTGATGCACGGGGTTGCCCCACTGCTGCATATCCCGGATGCTGTCGTCCAGCGCCTTCAGCAGGCCCCGGTCCAGGTCGGCATGGACCGCCCGGCGCAGGTCGTCCACCCCGGGGAAGTCCCGGCTGGGCTCGATATAATCCGCCAGATAGATGATTTTTTCCAGCTTGGTCATGTTGGGGTGGCCGGTGGTGTGCCAGTAGATGGCGCGATAGACCGCGTCATCCACGCCGAACACGTCCCGGGCGATGGCCGCGCCGGTTTTGGCGTGCAGCAGCTTCAGGGCGTGCCGCTCCAGGTCGTCCAGCTGGATGTGATATTGAGCGCACAGGGTCAGCTGCCGGTCCATGTCCAGCTTCTTGGTGCAGTCGTGGAGCAGGGCGGCCACCCGGGCCTGGGTCTCGTCGGCCCCATACTGCCGGGCCAGGCGCACGGCCTCCTGCTCCGTGCCCAGCACATGGGGCATGCGCTTGGGCTTCAGATAGCTCAGGGCGATGGGCCGCAGCCGGTCCGGGGTCAGGTGATGCAGGTCCGTGTGAACGCCGTAAAGCCCCCGGCGCTGGATGTAGCCATACACCGGGTCCGTCACCAGCTCCTGCCCGCCGCCCTGGGCCAGGGCCTGACGCACCTGGGTGGAGGACAGGTCGATGACCTGCCGGTTGGCGATGATGGCCACAGTGGCACCGTATTTCGTCTCCAGCAGCCGCTTCTGGGCCGCCAGATCCTCCCCCGGCTGGGGGTGGGCTCGGTCAAAGGCCCCGATGTGGGCCAGAGACAGAATGTCCGACGCATGATACCAGCGCTCCAGAGACAAAAACATATCCGTCCCCATAAGAAGCCACAGCTCATCCTCCGGATACATCTGCCGCAGCTGCCGCAGGGTATCCACCGTATAGCTGGGGCCGGTGCGGTGCAGCTCGATGTCCAGAGCCTGGGCCCCGGGGCCCAGCTGGGCGCAGGCCAGGGCCGTCATCTCCAGCCGGTCGGCGGGCTCGGCGCTGCCCTGGGGCAGGGCCTTGTGGGGCGGAACGCTGGCGGGGATCAGCAGCAGACGGTCCAGCCCCAGGACGTCCATAGCCGCCCGGGCCGCCGTCAGGTGGCCCCGGTGGATGGGATTGAAGGTGCCGCCGTAAATGCCGATCCTCATACGTTGCGCTTCCTGTCTTTTTCCAGCTCGATCTTCCGCTTGTCCTTGTTGTGCTGATAGCGGAAAAGGACAAATTTGCTGCCGATGACCTGCACCACCTCGCAGCGGGCGGCTACCTTCAGCTCCTCCGCCGCTTCCCGGGCGGTGTACATGGAGTTTTCCAGCACCCGGCCCTTGATCAGCTCCCGGGCCTCCAGGGCGTCGTTGACCTGCTTGATCAGGTTCTCGCCGATGCCGTCCTTGCCCACATGGACGATGGTGTCCAGGTTGGCGGCCATGCCCCGCAGCTGGGCTCTCTGCTTGCTTGTCAGTTCCATAGATGCTCCTCAGTTCTTTTCCAGATAGGTTTTCAGCTCCGCCGCGAAGGCCCGCAGGGCGTTGCCGCGGTGGCTGATGGCGTTTTTCTCCTCCGGCGTCAGCTGGGCAAAGGTCTTGCGCAGCTCCGGCACGAAAAACACCGGGTCATAGCCGAAGCCGTTGTCCCCCTGGGGTGCATAGGCAATGGTGCCGAAGCAATCTCCGGCGGCGTCCAGCCGGTCCCCATTGGGAAAGCAGCAGACGATGGCGGTGTGGAAATGGGCGGTGCGGGCCCCAGCACCCCGGAGATTCTCCAGCAGCAGGCGATAGCGGGCCTGGTCACTGTCCACGCCGCCGTATCGGGCGGAATAGATGCCCGGTGCGCCGTTCAGCGCGTCCACGCACAGGCCGGAGTCGTCGGCAATGGCGGGCAGACCGCTGGCCTGCATCACGGCCATGGCCTTAATGGCGGCGTTCTCGGCGAAGGTGGTTCCGTTTTCCTCCGGCTCCAGGTCCAGGCCCACGTCGGACTGGAGGACCACCTCCACCCCCAGCTCACCTAAGATCTCCTGCATTTCCGCCAGCTTCTTGCGGTTGTGGGATGCCAAAACGAATTTCATAGAATTTCCCCCAGTATATTTTTCTCCAGCTCGATGAGCCGTGCGTTTCCCTGGGCGCACAGAGCCACCAGCTCCTGCTGCTCCCGGGGCGTGAAGGCGCGGCCCTCGCCGGTGCCCTGCAGCTCGATGATGCCGCCCTGCTCGTTCATGACGCAGTTCAGATCCACCATGGCCCGGCTGTCCTCGGAGTATTGCAGGTCCAGCATGGCCACGTTGTCCACGATACCGGCAGAGATACCGGCCACATAGTGGCGGATGGGCATGGCCTTCACCAGCCCCTGCTCCAGAAGGCCCCGGCAGGCCAGGGCCAGGGCCACGAAGCCCCCGGTAACGGAGGCGGTGCGGGTGCCGCCGTCACCCTGGAGCACGTCGCAGTCGATGGTGATGGTGCGCTCGCCCAGGCGGCGCATATCCACCGCCGCCCGCAGGCTCCGGCCGATAAGCCGCTGGATTTCGGCGCTGCGGCCGGAGAGCTTCAGCTTGTCTACGTCCCGGCGGGACCGCTCCCGGTTGGCCCGGGGCAGCATGGAATACTCCGCCGTGACCCAGCCGCAGCCCGGGCGCACATGAGGCGGCACCCGGTCCTCTACCGAGGCGTTGCACAGCACCACCGTGTCGCCGCAGCGGATCAGGGCGCTGCCCTCGGCAAACTTGATAAAGCCCGTGGTGATCTCCACCGGGCGGCTTTCGTCATACTTTCTTCCGTCGGCACGGATCATATTCGTCCCTCCCATCAGAACAGATCGCCCACAAATTCCTTGGCATCGAAGGGGGCCAGGTCCTTGATGCCCTCGCCCAGGCCCACATACTTCACCGGCACCTGCAGCTCCTGGGCGATGGCGATGACGATGCCGCCCTTGGCGGTGCCGTCCAGCTTGGTCAGCACGATGCCCGTCAGACCGGCGGTCTCCTTGAACTGCCGGGCCTGGATGAGACCGTTCTGGCCGGTGGTGGCGTCCAGCACCAGCAGGGTCTCCTTGGCGGCCCCGGGCAGCTCCCGGTCGATGATCTTCCGGAGCTTGGCCAGCTCCTTCATGAGGTTGGCCTTGTTGTGCAGCCGCCCGGCGGTGTCTACCAGCACCACGTCGCTGCGGCGGGCCTTGGCGGCGGCCAGGGCGTCGAACAGCACGGCGCCGGGGTCCGCGCCCTCGTTCTGGCGGACGATGTCCACCCCGGCCCGGTTGGCCCAGATCTCCAGCTGGTCGGCGGCGGCGGCCCGGAAGGTGTCACCGGCGCACAGCAGGACCTTCTTGCCCTGCTTTTTCAGCTGATAGGCCAGCTTGCCGATGGACGTGGTCTTGCCAACGCCGTTGACGCCGATGACCAGAATGACGCTGGGCTGGGTGGACAGGTCCAGTCGGCTGTCGCCCACCTCCAGCTTCTCGGCCAGGATTTCCCGCAGGGCGCCCTTCACCTGGTCCGCCGTCAGCAGACGGTCGTCATAGGCCCGGCGGCGCAGCTTCTCGGTGGCGTCCAGGGCCACGTCCATGCCCACGTCCGCCAGGATCAGGGATTCTTCCAGCCGGTCATAAAAATCGTCGTCCAGGGAGTCAAAGGACATGGGCGCAAACCACGCGTCCCGGAATTTTTTGAACAGTCCCATAATCGTGTCTCCTTACTTTATATTCAGCTCTTTGGCCATATCGTTGAGGTTGATGGTGAGGATCCGGCTGACGCCCCGCTCCTGCATGGTGACGCCGTAGAGCACGTCGGCCTCCTCCATGGTGCCCCGCCGGTGGGTGATGACGATGAACTGGGTCTTCCCGGCGATGCGCCGCATATAGCGGGCATAGCGCACCACATTGGCCTCGTCCAGGGCGGCCTCGATCTCGTCCATCACGCAGAAGGGGGTGGGGTGGACCTTGAGAATGGCGAAGTACAGGGCGATGGCCACAAAAGCCTTTTCGCCGCCGGACAGCAGGGTGATGGTTTTCAGCTGCTTGCCTGGGGGCTGCACCTTGATCTCGATGCCGCAGTTGAGGATGTCCTTTTCATCCTCCAGCTCCAGCCGGGCCTTGCCCCCGCCGAACAGCTCCAGAAACGTCTCCTGGAAGCTGTCGTTGAGGAGCCTGAACTGCTGGGCGAAAATTTCCGTCATCTGCTGGGTCAGCTGGTCGATGACGCCGGTGAGCTCGCCCTTGGCCTTTTCCACGTCCGCCCGCTGGTCGGACAGATAGGTATACCGCCCGTTGACCCGCTCATACTCCTCGATGGCCCCGATGTTGGGGGTGCCCAGGGCCTTGATGGACCGGTTCAGCTCGCCGATGCGGCGGGTGGCCTTGGGGATGCTCTCCAGCTCCACCCGCTGGGCCTGGGCCTCAGAATGGCTCAGCTCATACCGCTCCCAGAGCTTATCGAGAATGGTTTTCTCCTCCATGGCGGCGGCGCTGCGCTTCTGCTCCAGCCGGGACAGCTCCTGCTGGGCGGCGATCACCGCGTCGTTGCAGGTCTGGGTCTGGCGGTTCAGGGCTGTGCGCTGCTGCTCCAGGTCCAGCTTCTCCCGCTGGAGGGTCTGCAGCTGCCCGCGCAGGTCCTCCGCCTGCCGGTGCAGGGAGTCGCAGCGGGTCTGATGCTCCGCCATCTGCTCCCGTGCCCGGACCTGGGATTCATGCAGCTGCCGGGCCAGGTCCTCCCGGCTGCGGCAGTCGCCGTCCAGGTCCGTCATCAGCTGGCGCAGGTCCGCCAGGCGGCTCTCCGCTCCCTGACGCTCGGCGGCCAGGGCGGCCTGCTGCTCCTTGCGGCGGGCGATCCGGTCGGAGATGCCGCCGGTTTTCGTCTGCAATTCGCTCTGCCCGGCCAGGCAGTTCTGGGCCTGTTGGCGCAGTTGCCGGGCCAGGTCCTCCTGACCGTCGATCTTCGTCTGAAGCTCCCGGCGGCGGGCGTCACCGTCTGCCGTCTGCCGGGTCAGCCGGAGGTTTTCGGCGTCCAGAGCCTCCAGGGTGGCATTCAAAGTCTCCCGCAGGCTGTCATAGTGCTGGCCGCGGGTCTCCAGAGCCAGCACCTGCTGGGCGGCGTTCTGCTGCTGCTCCCGGGCCACATCCAGCTCATACTGGGCCTTTTGCAGGTCCCGGCCGGTTTCCTCCGCCCGGTGGGCGGCCTGGCCCAGGGAGGCTTTCAGTCCCGTCAGCTGCTCCCGCAGCCCGGACAGCTCGCTGGCCCGGGACAGGACCCCGGCGCTGCGGCTGACGCTGCCGCCGGTCATGGAGCCGCCCCGGTTGATGACCTGACCGTCCAGGGTGACGATGCGGAAGCGGTTCTGATACCGACGGGCCATACTCACGCCGCAGTCCAGGTCCTCCACCACCACGGTGCGGCCCAGCAGATTCTGGAAAATGCCGTCATACCGGGCGTCATACGTCACCAGCTGGGAGGCGATGCCCACAAAGCCGTATTCCTGGTCCAGGCGCGGCTCCCGGAGCATATCGCCCCGGATGGCGCTCATGGGCAGGAACGTGGCGCGTCCCGCGTCCCGGCGCTTCAGGAAGGCGATGGCCTCCTTGGCGTCGGTGTCCCGGTCCACCACGATGTTCTGCAAAGCCGCGCCCAGGGCGATCTCCAGGGCCACGGTGTATTGGGGGTCGGTGGTCATAAGGCTTGCCACGGGGCCGTGAATCCCGGACAGAGTGCTCCGGTCCGCCGCCTGCATCACGCCCTTCACCGCCCGGGAGAAGCCCTCGTAGTCCTTCTCCATCTCCGTCAGCAGACGGATGCGGTCCTCCATGGCGGCCAGCTGCCGGCGCAGCTGTTCGGCTTGCTGGGCGGCCTCCTGGGCCCGGCGGCGCCGGCCCTCCATCTTCAGGCTGTGGCCCTGGATGACGTTGGCGGCGGCCTGTTCCTCCTCCCGGGCATCGGTCAGGGAGGCGTTGTTTTCTTCGGCCTCCCGGCGGCATTGGTCCAGCTTTTCCCGGGCGGCGGCGCTGTCGGCGGCGATGGCGGCCTGACGGGCCTGGGCCTGGGTCCGGGTGGCGTCCAGAGCGGCCAGCTCCGTCCGGCCCCGGGCGGCGTCAGCCACGGCCAGAGTCTCCTTGGCCCGCAGGGCCTCGGCTTCCTGCTGGGCGCTTCCGGCGCTTTCGGCCAGCTGCCGCAGGGCGTCCATCAGCTCCTCCAGTTGCCGGGTCAGGTCCTGGGCCTCCGCGTCGATCTGGTCTATGCGGTCCGTTAGGGCGTCGGCCTGGGCCCGGAGATTACCGGCCCGCTGCTGGGTGTCCGCCAGCTCCCGGTCCAGCCGCTCCAGGGTTTGCTTGTCATGGCTCAGGCTGTTTTCCAGCACGGCCATGGCGGAGGTCTCCTCCTGGGCGGCGGCGTCCAGCTGGGACACCTGGCCCCGCAGGGCCTCGGCCCGGACATCGTTGTCCCGGATCTTTTCCAGGCTCTCCTCCCCGGCGGCATACACGGCGTCCAGGTCCGCCTGGGCACGCTGGCGGTCCTCCTGGGCGGTCCGCAGATCGGCTTCCAGCTTCAGGGCACCGGCCCGTAGGGCCTGGAGATTTTCCAGCCACACGGAGATCTCCAGCACCCGCAGCTCGTCCCGCAGCACCAGGTATTTTTTCGCCGTTTCCGCCTGCTGCCGCAGAGGTTCTACCTGTAGCTCCAGCTCGGCGATCTTGTCGTTGATGCGCACCAGATTCTCCTCCGTGCGCTGGAGCTTCCGCTCAGATTCCTCCTTGCGGTGGCGGAACTTGCTGATGCCTGCCGCCTCCTCGAACACCTCCCGGCGCTCGCCGCTTTTCACGGACAGGATCTCGTCGATCTTGCCCTGGCCGATGATGGAGTAGCCCTCCCGGCCCATGCCGGTGTCCATGAACAGCTCGTTGACGTCCTTGAGCCGCACGGACTGGCGGTTGATATAGTATTCCGACTCCCCGCTGCGGTAATACCGGCGGGTAACGGCCACCTCACTTTCGTCCCGGGGGAAGATGTGGCCGGTGTTGTCGATGACCAGCGTCACCTGGGCAAAGCCCATCTGATTGCGCTTTTCCGTGCCGCCGAAGATCACGTCCTCCATTTTGGCACCCCGGAGCTGGCGGCTGTTCTGCTCGCCCATGACCCACAGGATGGCGTCGGAGATGTTGGACTTGCCGGAGCCATTGGGGCCCACGATGGCGGTGATGTCCGCGCCGAAATTCAGCACCGTTTTGTCGGGAAAGGATTTGAAGCCCTGAATTTCCAGTGCTTTTAAATACACGTTTCTGTCACTCCTTCCGCATATCCTGCATATCCCGGATGATGCGGTCAATTTGGCGGGCCACGGCGATGAAGTCCTGCTCCGTGTAGCCCTTGGTGGTCATGGCTGCCGTCCCGATGCGGACGCCGGAGGTCTGCTGGGGGGAGCGGGTCTCGTTGGGGACGCAGTTCTTGTTCAGGGTGATGCCGTGGCGGTCCAGTTCATCCTGAACGGCTTTCCCGGTGAGCCCGGTGTCCGTCAGGTCCAGCAGGAACAGGTGATTGTCCGTGCCGCCGGTGACCACCTTGTAGCCCATGGAGATAAATTCATCGCACATGGCGCGGCAGTTGCGGACAACGGCGTGGATGTATTCCCGGAAATCCTCCGTGGAGGCCTCCTCCGCTGTGACGGCCTTTCCAGCGATGACGTGCTGCAGCGCGCCGCCCTGGCAGCCGGGGAACACGGCACTGTCCACCCGCTTGGCAAGCTCGGGCTTACAAAAAATCAGGCCGCCCCGGGTGCCCCGCAGGGTCTTATGGGTAGTAGTTGTGATGATGTCTGCCAGGCCGAAGGGGGAGGGATGGTCCCCGGCGGCCACAAGCCCTGCGATGTGGGCCATGTCCACCATGAAATACGCCCCCGCCTCCCGGGCGGCGTCGGCAAAGGCCGGGAAGTCGATGGTGCGGCTGTAGGCCGAGGCCCCGGCCAGAATCAGCTGGGGGCGGCACTCCCGGGCCTTCCGGCGGACATCCTCATAGTCGATGAAGCCGTTTTCGTCCACCCCGTAGAACTCCATGTGAAAGAGCTTGCCGCTGAAATTCACCGGGGAGCCGTGGGTCAGGTGGCCGCCGTTGTTGAGGCTCATGGCCAGAATGGTGTCGCCGGGCTTCAGCACGCTCATATAGGCGGCCAGGTTGGCGGAGGAGCCGCTATGGGGCTGGACATTGACGTGATAGTCCGTCTGAAAGACGGCCTGCCACTGGTGGCAGCAGTATTCCTCCAGCTCATCCACATACTGGCAGCCGCCGTAGAACCGGCCCCGGTTGCCGGAGGGACGCTGGGCGGGATAGCCCTCGGAATATTTGTTGGTCAGGCAGGAGCCTACGGCCTTCATGACATTTTCGCTCACGAAGTTTTCGCTGGCGATCAGCTCCACGGTGCTGTTCTGCCGGGCCTGCTCGGCGGCAATGATCTCAAAAACTCTGGATTTCAACGGTGTTCCTCCTCCATAGGACCTACGGGAGGGGACGCTTCCGCAGCCTGCGGCTCCCGTCCCGCTTGTATGCATATATAATCAGCTTATGATATCATAAATCCCGTTTTTTTTCAAGAAAAATCGCAGGACGGGAAGCCGTCCTGCGAAAATCGGTTATTCCGCCCATGCCGGGTTATTTTCCGGCGACAGGCATTGGGTGACCCGGGCGAAGGTGTCCCGGTCGGTGTAGTAGGTGTAGGTTTTTCCCTCCGGATTTACGAACCGGACGAATATGCCCTCGCTGCGGTCGGAGCTGTCCGGCAGGTGATAGGGCCACAGCTCCAGCACCGCCCCGTCGCCGTAGTCCAGGCGGAGGCTGTCCTCCTTGGGGACGTCCCGGCTGAAGGTGGCGTTCATGTTGAAGAGCTTCCTGTACAGGGCATAGCCGTTTTCCTGGGTGATGCGCAGGTCCTGGCCGTCCACCCGGGCCCGGAGGGAGGTGAATTTTCCGCTGAAGGCGTAGGTGGTGCTGCTGGAGATGTCGCTCATGCAGCGGATGAACCGGTCATGATCCCGCTGGGGCTTGCTGATGACCAGACCCAGCGTCGTCACCAGCGCCGCCGCAAAGGCCAGCGCCACCACCCACATGGGGTGCCGCCGCCGGGGCCGCTCCCTCCGCACCGCATCATAAAGACCCATATCGTTCCTCCTATTCTTCGGGCAAGCACCGCACCAGCGTTTGCCATTGCATCCGGTCGGTGTCATACATATAGATTTTTCCGTTGGCTCCCCGGTACCAGACGAACACGCCGGGGACCCATTGGCGGTTGTATCCGTCCCACACGTCCAGGTCCCAGAAGCGCAGGATGCACCCGTCTCCGAACTCCAGCTCCGCGTCCGGCGCAGAATCGGGGGCGCTGCTCTGGCGCTTGCCCATGCCGGCGGCATTCACCTCCAGATACAGCCGGGAGGCGGGCTCCCGGGCCCGGAATTGCCGCCCGTTCTGCCGGACGTACAGGCCGCCTTGCTCCTTGGCGTATTGGACGCTTTCTCCCAGCCCGCTTATAAAATGGCGGTACTGCCGCTGTAAATGGGCGGCCCATAGAATGGGAAAAAATGCCAGCAACACCAGGGTCAGTGCGATGGCTATGCAGGCAAGCAGCCTGGGGTCCCGTTTCCGGGGCCGGGGCGTGCGAACGGCATCGTACAGAGGCATGGCGTGGTCCTCCCGTTTTTTCCCCATTATACAGGCTACCCCGCCTCTTGTCCAGCAAAACAAAGTTGCGCCGCCCTTTGGGCAGCGCAACTTTTACTTTACAGGTTACTTTTTGAAGCTGTCCTTCAGGGACACGCTGCGGTTGAACACCAGGTGGTCCGCCGTGCAGTCCCGGTTATCCATGCAGAAATAGCCCGTGCGCATGAACTGGAAGGTGGGGGCGTTGATGCCGGTGCGGTTTTCCACCCGGTCGAAGTCTCGGGCCACGTCCACCATGGCCCGCTCCACCTTGCAGCCCTCCAGCACCATCAGGGAGTCGGGATTCAGGCAGTTCAGGAAGTCCTTGTCCGGGCCGTCGGGCTGAGGATCGGAGAACAGGTTGTCGTACAGCCGCACCTCTGCGTCCACGCAGTTTTCGGCGTCCACCCAGTGCAGCGTGGCGCCCTTGACCTTGCGGCCGTCGGCGGGATCGCCGCCCCGGCTGTCGGGGTCATATGTGCACAGGATCTCCACGATCTGGCCGTTTTCATCCTTGACGCAGCCGGTGCACTTCACCAGGTACGCGCCCTTCAGGCGGCACTCGGGGCCGTCGGGATACAGGCGCTTATACTTGGGAATGGGCGTCTCCAGAAAGTCCTCATGCTCGATCCACAGGTGGCGGCTGAAGGTGATCTCATGGGTGCCCTGGCTGGGATCGGTGGGGTTGTTCTCCACGGTGAAGGTCTCGCTCTGGCCCTGGGGATAGTTGGTAACGGTGAGCTTCACCGGATGCAGCACCGCCATGGTCCGCTGGGCGGACACGTTCAGATCCTCCCGCAGGCAGTGCTCCAGGAAGCCGTACTCCACGGTGTTGGGGGATTTGGCCACGCCGATGCGCTCGCAGAAGCTGCGGATAGAGGCGGCGGTATAGCCCCGGCGGCGCAGGCCGCACAGGGTGGGCATCCGGGGATCGTCCCAGCCGGAGACATAGTGCTCCTCCACCAGCCTGCGGAGCTTCCGCTTGCTCATGACGGTGTGGTCGATGCCCAGCCGGGCAAATTCGATCTGCCGGGGCTTGTGATAGGGGATGGACACGTTGCTGACCACCCAGTCGTACAGGGGCCGGTGGGACTCAAACTCCAGGGAGCACAGGCTGTGGGTAATGCCCTCCAGGGCGTCCTGGATGGGGTGGGCAAAGTCGTACATGGGATAGATGCACCACTTGGTACCCTGGCGGTGGTGGTTGATGAAGCGGATGCGGTAAATGATGGGGTCCCGGAGGTTCAGATTGCCGCTGGCCAGGTCGATCTTGGCCCGCAGGGTCATCTTGCCCTCCTCCACCTGGCCGTTCTTCATCATTTCAAACAGACGCAGATTCTCCTCAACGGGGCGGTCCCGATAGGGGGAGGTGGCGGGGATGCCGATGTCGCCGCGGTTGGCCTTGAACTCCTCCGGCGTCAACTCGCACACATACGCCAGGCCCTTTTTGATGAGCTCCACGGCGTATTCATAGTCCTTTTCAAAATAATCGGAGCCATAGAAGAAACGGTCGCCCCAGTCGAAGCCCAGCCAATGGATATCCTGCTGGATGGCATCCACATACTCGGTGTCCTCCTTGGCGGGGTTGGTGTCGTCCATGCGCAGGTTGCACAGGCCGCCGTAACGCTCGGCGGTGCCGAAGTCGATGCAAAGGGCCTTGCAGTGGCCGATGTGCAGATAGCCGTTGGGCTCCGGCGGGAAACGGGTGTGAACGGTCAGTCCCTGGAACCGGCCACCCTCTGCGATGTCCTCGTCGATAAAGTTCAGAATAAAGTTTTTGCTTTCGGCACTCTCCTCCGTCAGAGGGGCCTTCACTTCCTCGGTCATTGTTTCACACTCCTTATTCGGTCGTAATCCCGTGTTTTCACACTGAACTTATATTATACGGTTCCCGTCCTCTGATTGCAAGAGCTTTTGAAGGGGCGGGACAACTTTTTTTGCGGGCATTGCAAAAAGAGGGAGGAGAGCGGCGCTCTCCTCCCTCTTTGGAAGCTGCGGGGGTTATTTCCGCTCCGTCAGCTTGCTGTTGCACTTCTGCAGGAAGCGGTCGTTGGCGATGATGGCCCGGGTGTGGGTCCCCTCGCCGATGGGGCCCCAGTCGTCGCTGGCCTCCACCCGGAAGGTGATGAGCTTCCCGTTTTCCGACACGCCGGTCACGGTGGCCGTGGCCCGGACGGTCATGCCCACAGGGGTGGGCGCCAGGTGGCTGGACTGGATGTCCACGCCCACGGTGCCCTTGCCCTCCGGCAGGTCCGGCTGCACGCAGTCCATGGCGGCGTGCTCCATCATGGCCATCATAAACGGGGTGCCGAACACCTCCAGGCCGCCAGAGCCGATGGCCCGTGCGGTCATCTCCGGGGTGACTACCTGTTCGATGGTATAGGATTTTCCGATCTCCAGCATATCCGTTCCTCCATTACACGCCCAGCCTGGTCCACAGGCGGTCATACAGCTTCAGGGTCTCCTTGGGCAGGTTCTCATAGATCTCGCATCGGTCCAGGGTCTCTGCCGGGGGAGCCATGATCTGGAAGATCTCCGGGTCCAGCTCCTCCTCGTTGACCTCCTGGTAGTAGGCCGGGTACTGCTCCAGCGCCTCCCGGTTGGGGGACGCGTACCAGATATAGTCCATATTGGCCAGGTTGGAGCTGGTGGAGGCGATGAAGTTGATCCACTCCTCCGCCTCGGCCATGTGCTGGGTGTCCTTCAGGACGCACATGGCGTCCACGAACCAGTTGCTGCCCTCCTCCGGAATAACGAAGGCCAGATCCTCGTTGTTCTCCAGCATGGTCAGGTAGTCTCCGGCGTAGTACATGGCGATGGCGGCGTTTCCACCCTCCATTTTCTGGAACACCTCGTCCATGACGAAGGCCTGATACACGCCGCTGTCCTTGGCGTTTTTCAGCAGGTTGAAGGCCTCCTCCAGCTGGCCGGGGTCCGTGGTATTGATGCTGTAGCCCAGGTCCAGCAGGGCCGCGGCCAGAGCGTCCCGGGAGTTGTTGATCATCAGCACCTGTCCCGCGTACTGGGGATCGAACATGGCGTCCCAGCTGGTAATAGGCCCGGACACCATGGTGGTGTTGTAGATAATGCCCAGGGTGCCCCAGGCGTACGGCACGGTGTACTTGTTCTCCGGGTCGTAGCTGAGATTTTTATAGGTGTCGTCAATCAGGTCAAAGTTGGGGATGTGGCTGTAGTCCAGCTCTGCCAGCATGTCCTCCTCAATGAGCCGCGCAATCATATAGTCCGAGGGGACGATAACGTCGAAATCCGCGCCGCCCATTTTAATCAGGGAATACAGGGCCTCGTTGCTCTCCGCCGTCTGATAGTTCACCCGGATGCCGGTCTCCTCCTCAAACTGGGTAATCAGCTCCTCGTCGATATACTCGCCCCAGGAGCACACGTTCACCACCCGCTCCGACTGGACGGAGTGTCCGGTGACCACCAGCACCGCCACTAAGGCGCAGGCCATGGCTCCGGCCGCCACCCGGCGCAGCAGCTTGTTGGGCCGCCGGTGGGGCTTTACCGGTCCGCCGGGGGCGGCGGACACCGCCGCGTGATGCTCCCGCCGGGCGGCGTGGCTGTCACGCAGGTTGATGATGGCCAGCAGCACCAGCACCGTCACAAACAGCAGGGTGGAAATGGCGTTGATCTCCGGACTGACGCGCTTTTTGGTCATGCCGTAGATGGTCATGGCCAGGGTGGAGGCGCTGGTTCCGGCGGTAAAGTAGCTGATGATGAAGTCATCCACGGACATGGTGAAGGCCGTCAGCGCGCCGGACACGATGCCGGGCTTGATCTCCGGGATCACCACCCGCCAGAAGGCCTGCATCCAGGTGCAGCCCAGGTCCTGGGCCGCGTCGATGAGGTTCCGGTCCATCTGGCGCAGCTTGGGGCCCACGGACAGGATGACATAGGGGATGTTGAAGCAGACATGGGCGATCAGCAGGGTGCCGAAGCCCATGGTCAGCCGCTCCGGCAGCACCACCGCCGACTGCCAGGAGTTCACCCACCCGGCAAAGGCGCCCCAGCCGTTGAAGAACACCACGAACAGCAGGCACAGGCTGACGCCGGTGACGATATCCGCGTTCATCATGGGGATGTTGTTGACGGAATTGACGATGGCCCGGCGCCGCCGGCTCATGGCGTACAGTCCAATGGCGGCAAACGTTCCTGCAATGGCCGCCGCAATGGTGGACAGCAGCGACACCATCAGGGTGGTGTACACACTGTTCATGATCAGCCGGTTGGACAGCAGGGACTCGTACCATTTCAGGGAAAAGCCCTTCCAGACGCTGGAGCTGGTGCCTGCGTTGAAGGAGAAAACGATGAGAATGATGATGGGTGCATAGAGAAACAGGAACACCAGCGCCATCAGCACCCGATCGCCGATGCTGTTCTGCTTGCGGCCGGTCATAGCATCACCGCCTGTTCCTCGCCCTCACCGAAGCGATTCATCACCAGCATACACACCAGCACGATGATCATCATCACCAGGGAGATGGCCGCGCCCAGCTGGGGGTTATAGGCCCCGCCCAGGAACTGCCGCTCGATGAGGTCGCCCAGCAGAAGCTCCGTGCCGCCGCCCAGCATCCGGCTGATGGCGAAGGTGGACACCGACGGCACGAACACCATGGTGATGCCGGAGATGACCCCCGGCAGGCTCAGGGGCAGGATCACCCGGCGGAACACCGTCATGGAATTGGCCCCCAGGTCCCGGGCGGCCTCCAGCAGGGAGCCGTCCAGCTTGATGATGACAGAGTAGATGGGCAGGATCATAAACGGCAGATAGTTATACACCATGCCCAGCACCACGGCCCCCTGGGTATTCATCATGGAGAAATACTCCAGCTCCGTGCCGAAAATGTGGTTATACAGGCTGATGAGGCCGATTTTTTCAAACAGCTGGTTCAGCAGGCCGTGGTTTTCCAGGATGGTCATCCAGGAATAGGTCCGCAGCAGGAAGTTCATCCACATGGGCAGCATGATCAGCACCATAGCCGTCCGCTGGAAGGCCGGACCCTCCCGGCTCATGAGATAGGACACGGGATAGCCGATGACCAGACAGATCAGCGTGGCGATGATGGCCAGCTTGAAGGACCGCAGAAACACCTGGGTATAGCCGCCCATCTGCACAAAATTGTCCAGGGTGAAGCCCCCCTCCGAGGAGGAGAAGGCATAGATCACCATGATGAGGATGGGGGCCACCACGAAAATGGCCATCCACACCTCATAGGGCACGGCGAACCGGGAGAGCTTATTCTTCATCCCCGATCTCCTCCTCATCCGTCTCCAGGGAGGCGTCCGCCAGCTCCTCATACTCCTCGGAATAGGAGCTGTAGTCGCCGAACTGACCGGAATATTCGCTCTTTTTCATGATATGGAACCCGTCCGGATCGATCTTCACGCCGATGCGGGCCCCCACCGGGGAGTGGTCCGTGGTCTGGATCAGCCACTTGAAGCCCCGGAAGTCCACGATGATATCGTACTGCATCCCCTTGAAGGTGACGTTGGTGACGGTGCCCACCAGCTGCCCCTGCTCCACGGGGACAATGTCGATGTCCTCGGGGCGGATGACCACGTCCACCGGCTCGTTGGGGGCGAACCCGCCGTCCACGCAGGGGAACTCCTTGCCGTACATTTTCACCACGTTGTCGCGGACCATGGTGCCGTTGAGAATGTTGCTCTCGCCGATAAAGTCCGCCACAAAGGCGTTTTTCGGCTCGTTATAGATGTCCTCGGGGGTGCCGATCTGCTGGATGCGGCCCTTGTCCATCACCACCACGGTGTCGGACATGGTCAGGGCCTCCTCCTGGTCGTGGGTCACATAGATGAAGGTGATGCCCATCTGCTGCTGGATACGCTTCAGCTCGTTCTGCATATCCTTGCGCAGGCGCAGGTCCAGCGCGCCTAGGGGCTCATCCAGCAGCAGGACCTTGGGCCGGTTCACCAGCGCCCGGGCGATGGCCACCCGCTGCTGCTGGCCGCCGGACAGCTGGGTGATTTTCCGGTGCTCAAAGCCCTTCAGACTCACCACGCCCAGCATTTCCGTCACGCGCTCCTCGATTTCCTCGGCAGGCACCTTGGCGATCCGCAAGCCAAAGGCGATGTTCTCAAACACGTCCAGATGAGGGAACAGCGCATACTTCTGGAACACCGTGTTGATCTGCCGCTTATGCGGCGGGACATCATTAATCCTCACACCGTCAAAGGTGACGTCTCCCGACGTGGGCGTCGTGAAACCGCCGATAATCCTCAGCGTTGTGGTCTTGCCACAGCCGCTGGGGCCCAGAAGTGTGAGGAATTCAGAATCGTTGATATACAGATTGATGTGATCGAGAACCAGCTCGTCGTCAAACGCCATGCAGAGGTCCCGCAGGCGAATCAACTCTTTGGACATTTATCCTCCCCCGTTCGTAAAATATTTTTGACTTACCTCTTTTCTCTGTTCAAAGGGAGGCCTTGCGGATAGGCCTGATATCTCTCGTTGAAATTTGGCAGATACAATATATAAAAATTAAAGACAAATGTCAATCATTATTTTTGCGAATATCAAAAAGGGCAGGAAAAAGCAAAAATCCCCTGTCCCGGTCTGTACCGGGACAGGGGAAAACGCGTCATGTTACTTGGTGCCGAAGATGCGGTCGCCGGCATCGCCCAGGCCGGGAACGATGTAGCCGTGCTCGTTCAGGTGATCGTCCACCGCACCCACATAGATGTCCACATCGGGATGAACCTTCTGCAGGTGCTCAATGCCTTCAGGGGCAGCCACCAGCACCATGAGCTTGATGTTGTGGCAGCCGCGCTTCTTCATCTCGGTGATGGCGGCATCGGCGGAGCCGCCGGTGGCCAGCATGGGATCCACGATGATGATGTCGCGGTCAGCCACGTCCTTGGGCATCTTGCAGAAGTAGACGTGAGGCTCCAGAGTCTCCTCGTCCCGGAACATGCCGATATGTCCCACACGGGCGGAGGGCACCATGCGCAGCACACCGTCCACCAGACCCAGACCGGCCCGGAGAATCGGCACCACGGCGAACTTCTTACCGGCCAGGGTGGGCAGCTCCGCCTTGCACAGGGGAGTCTCCACCACCTTGGTGGTCAGCGGCAGGCCACGGGTGGCCTCGTAGGTGATGAGCATGCCGATCTCGGAAACCAGCTCCCGGAAATCCTTGACGCTGGTGTTCTTGTCCCGGAGGATGGTGAGCTTGTGGGCCACCAGGGGATGGTTCATGACGTGGACTTTTTCGCTAAACATGGTGCTTCTCCTTTATATATAAAATTATTAATCCAAGGTGATCTTCAGGCCCCGGGCCAGCCGCTCCCGCTCCGCCTGGCTCAGCCGCAGGTACACGGGAACCAGGTCCCGGGCCGTGGTGACCTGTCCGGCGGCAGCCATTTCCTCCGCCGCCAGGGCCACCCCCACGGCGTTCTGCATCACCAGCTGAGGCGGGGCCATCCGGCAGGGAACATCCTGCTCCAACAGATAATTATAACACAGCCCGGCCCCGTCGCCAACAACAAATTTCGGCTCCGGGCGGTTTTTTATCTCCTCCACCAGCTCCGCCAGGCCGATGGCCCGGTCCGGACACTGCCGGGTCAGAACGCCATCCTGGGCCAGGAACAGGGCATTGTATACCTGATTGCGCCGGGCGTCCATGGCGCAGATGATGAGGCCCTCCATATGGGCCAGGTTCCGGGCCATGGCGGCCAGGGTGGACACGCCGCAGCAGGGCTTTTCCAGGGCCCAGGCCAGGCCCTTCAGGGCGGACACGCCGATGCGCAGGCCGGTGAAGCTGCCCGGCCCGTTGGCGGCCGCCAGCAGGTCCATATCCCGGACCCGCAGTCCGGCGGCGGACAGCATACCGTCCACCAGGGGCATCAGGGTGCGGCTGTGGGTCAGGCCCATGTTCTGATAGGCGCTGGCCAGGGGAACGCCGCCCTCTACCACGGCGGCGGAGACGCTTTTGGCCGAGGTCTCGATGGCAAGTATTTTCAAAGCGGCTCCCCTCCCTCAATGGTAATGCTGCGCCAGCTGTCGTTTTCCGGACAGCGGGCGATGGTGACGGTAACGGCGTCCGGCGGCAGGGCCTCCCGGACGTTTTCGCTCCACTCCACGGCGCACACGCCGCCCCGGTCCAGATAGTCCTCCCAGCCGATGTCAAACAGGGCGTCAGCGTCCGCCAGGCGGTACATGTCGAAGTGGAACAGGGGCGTGGGGCCGTCGTATTCGTTGACGATGGTGAAGGTGGGGCTGGTGACCCGGCCCCGACAGCCAAGGCCCCGGGCCAGGCCCCGGGTGAAGGCGGTTTTGCCCATCCCCAGGCCGCCGAAGTAGGCCACCACCGCACCGGGGCCCAGGGTCCGTCCCAAACGGCAGCCCAGCTCCTCCGTTTCCGCGGGACTGTGGGTGATATACTCCATAGGTGGCCTCCTCTCCGTAAAATCAACTGATTATATCACAGGAATTCCCGCTTGAAAAGAGAAAATTCGGTTTACAGAAAAAGTTTCGTATGCTATACTAAATTGATATCATGTTCCATGCAACCGGTTTTACAAGAGGAGCCTTTCATGCTGAAACGAATCAAGGATAGCATTTTCGATATTTTGCGGCAGGCCGACTGGCTTTTGCTGTGTCTCTGCTGCGGTGCGGCCCTGTTCGGGCTGGTGATGATCGCCAGCGCCACGAACTTTCTGAATTCCTGGAAGATGGTCATCGTCCAGGCCTGCGCCATTGTGCTGGGAGTGGGCATCTATTTTCTCATGTCCCAGATCGACCTGACCGAGGCCGCCAAGCGCTGGAAATGGCTGCTGGGCTTCGGCATCGTCATGTTCCTGCTGCTGAAAACGCCGCTGGGCATCGAGAACAACGGCAACCGGGCCTGGCTGGGGATCCAGGGCTTTCCGGCCAACATCCAGCCGGCGGAGATCGTGAAGCTGACGTTCATCCTGGTGCTCAGCCGGCAGCTGGTGTGGGTCAAGGAGAACTGGGGGCTGAAATCCCTGCGTTCCATTGCGTTTCTGGCGGGGCATGTGCTGCTGATGGTGGGGCTTTACTACGTCATCTCCTCGGATATGGGCAGCGCCCTGGTGTATGTCTTCATCTTCGCGGCCATGGCCTTTGTGGCCGGAGTGGCGGCCCGGTGGTTCATCATCGCCCTGTTAGGCGGCGGCGCGGCGTTTTACCTGCTGTGGGAGCTGGACAAGATCCCGGACTATATGAAGGAGCGGTTCATGGTGGTGTTTGACCACAACCTGGACCCCCTGGGGGCCGGATGGCAGCAGACCCGGAGCCTGCTGGCCCTGGGCGGCGGCAAGCTCACCGGCCAGGGGCTGTTCCATGGGATACAGACCCAGGGCGAATACTCCGGCAGTCTGCCGTTCCGGTACACGGACTTCATCTTCTCCGCCATCGGCGAGGAGCTGGGGATGCTGGGGTGCCTGGCGGTGCTGCTGCTGCTGGCGGCCATCATCGTGCGGTGCCTGATGGTGGCGCGGAAGGCCCGGAACACCACGGAGTCCTACGTCTGCGTGGGGGTGGCAGCGGTGCTGATCTTCCAGACCATCAGCAACGTGGGTATGTGCCTGTTTGTGCTGCCGGTGATCGGCCTGACGCTGCCGTTTTTCAGCTATGGCGGCTCGTCCATCGTGACCCTGTTTGCCGCCATGGGCATGGTCAGCAGCGTCCAGAGCCACTCCCTGCCGGATTGGCTGCGGTAAGGGAGGCGGGCATGGAGCGCAAATCTGCCGGACTGCGGGTCCGCCGAATGACGGAGGCGGACCTGGAGCCTCTGCACCGGCTGCTGTCGGACCCGGAGGTCATGCGGTATCTGGAGCCGCCCTTTTCCCGGGAGCAGACCCGGGCCTTTCTGGACCGGGCGGGGCTGACGCCGGAGCCGCTGATCCTGGCGGTGGACGACGACGGCGGCTTCGCGGGGTATGTGATCTGGCACCCCTATGACGATGTGTCCATGGAGCTGGGCTGGGTCCTGGACCGCAGCCGCTGGGGCCGGGGATACGCCGGGGAGCTGACCCGGCTGCTGACGGACCGCGCCCGGCGTCAGGGCCGGGGCGCGGTCATTGAGTGCGTCCCGGAGCAGACGGTGACCCGGCACATCGCGGAGAAATCCGGCTTCCGCTTCTGCGGCATGGCGGAGGGCTGCTGCGTGTACCGGCGGCAGCCGGACGAAAAAGAACCGCTTTGATCGGCCGACTCAAGCACGGCAAAAAATCAGAATGGCGCAGCGTAAGCTGCGCCATTCTGCACAATCCGGACTATTCATCCCGGTACGCCGGGAGCCTTGTTATCCGGTTATTTACACGATGAAGTACAGCACCAGCGGGATGCACAGCACATACAGCACCGGGTGGACCTTCTTTGCATCGCCTGTCAGCACCTTGATCAGCACGTCCGTCAGCACGCCCAGGCAGATTGCCGCGGCGATGTCGCCGGTGAAGGTGCCGAACAGGATCATCACGAAGGGACCGAAGCAGCTCTTGAAGTCGGAGAAGTCCAGCTTCGTAAAGCCCGACAGCATGGAGAAGCCCACGAAGATCAGCGCCACGCCGGTCACGGCAGTGGGGATCATCAGAAACAGCGGGGACAGGAAAATGCACACCAGGAACAGCCCGCCGCTGACGATCGCCGTCAAACCCGTGCGGCCGCCTGCTTCCACGCCGATGGTGGATTCAATGAAGGTGGAGATAGTGGTGCATCCGGTGCCGGAGCCCACCACCGTGCCAACGGCATCCACCAGGAAGGGCTTTTCGATCTGGGGGAAGTTGCCATTCTCATCCAGCATATTGGTCTGGGCGCCCACGGCGATCAGTGCGCCGAAGGTAGCAAAGAAGTCGCTGGTAAACAGGATGAAGATCCACACCAGTGCGCCGGGGATGTCAGCTAACACGGACTTGAAGTCGTAGCACAGCACCAGATTGCCGATTTCACTCATATCCGGCAGGGACACCAGCGTGGTGGGCAGCGTAGACACGCCCATAGGAATGCTGATGATGGTGCCGACAATGATGCCGATCAGAATAGCGCCGCGCACCTTGTAGGCCGTCAGCACGCCCATCACTGCCAGGGTAATCAAGGCCAGCAGCACCGCGGGCTGGGTAAAATCACCCAAGGCCAGACCGCTGTCGCTGAAGGCGGCAAGGCCGGTGTTTTTAAAGCCCAGATAGGCAATGAAGAAGCCCACAGCGGTCGGTATGGCGATCTTCAGGTTCTTCGGCAGCAGATCCACCACCATTTTCCGCACGCCCAGCACCGTTACCAGGATAAACAGGATACCGGAGCACAGCAGAAGCGCCATGGCCCAACCGAAGGACACCGTGCCGCTGTTGACCAGCCCGCCGAGAATGAAGTTGCTGCCCATGGCGGTGGACAGCGCCAGCGGCAGATTGGCATACAGACCCATGAACAGGGTAATGATGCCGCTGACCAGTGCGCACATCACCAGCAGCGCTGACTTGCTGATCACAACGCCGTTTATATCCGTGATGTAGGGATCGGGGCCGAAGCCACAGATGGCGGAGGGCTGCACTGCCAGCACATAGGCCATGGTCATAAAGGTGGTGATACCTGCCAGCACTTCCCGCCGGACGGTGGTACCGTGATCCTTCAGCTTAAAAAAATCGTTTTTCATGTTGCTCCTCTCTGTGCTCTTTTGCAAGTTGGGTTTTGGGGGATTCGGTTTTATTCCACGACCTCCAGAATGGGGTCGATGACCTTCTGCTGCACCACATCAATGAATCCGCAGTCGGTGATGGCGTAAGCGGGGATCGCCGCCAGACAGATAAAGCTGAGGAACATGAAGGGAATGGCGATTTCCGTGCCCATTTCATGGGCCACCCGGTTCAGCTCCTTCTTCTTTTCCGCCAGCTCATCCAGAGGCAGGTCGCTCAGCAGACCACAGATGGGATATGCCACCTCGGCGGCCACCTTGCCGCTGCGGACGATCACCTGTCCGCCGCCCAGCTCCACGCAGCGGTTCACCGCCAGCGCCATGTCCTCGAAGCTGTCGCCCATGACAATGATGTTGTGATTGTCGTGGCCCACGGAGGAAGCCATGGCGCCGCCCCGGATGTGGAAGCCGCCCATAAAGGCCTTGCCCACATTGCCGTTCTTGCCGTGACGCTCTACCTGGGCAATATACAGCACATCCTGCTCCACATCGCACTGCACCACGCCGTCTACCACCGGCAGCTCCACATCCCGGCGATTGGTGAAGGGCATGTAGGGCAGCGTATCCATCACCAGCGCCTTCACCTTCTTGGCGCCTGCAGGGGCATGGATCTTGAAGCTGTCCGCCGTGATGGGGTTTTTCAGGTGCATGGTGTTCAGCACACAGGGCTCGTGCTCTGCCGTCTCATAGTGTACCAACAGCTTGCCGTTGTCTGTGATCTGGCGGCCGCCGGCGAAGGTGGTCAGCACACGGAAATCCTGCGGACCGGTGGTGATGTTGATGTCCGCTCGACGTCCGGGCGCCAGTCCGCCGATTTCCCGGTCCAGATTAAAGGCTCGTGCGCAGTTGACGGTGACCATCTGAATGGCCTTGACAAAGTCCAGACCCATGCCCAGGGCCGTGCGCAGCGAGTCGTCCAGATGGCCCCGCTCCTGCAGGTCCACCGTGTGCAGGTCGTCGGTGACGATGCTGACCATGGCGGTGTCCAGATGATTTTCCATCACGGTCTTCAGCAGCACCGGCATATTCCGGGCGGCGCTGCCCTCGCGCATCATCAGGTGGCAGCCGTTGCGCAGCCGCTCGAACACATCCTTTTCGCAGAAGGACTCATGGTCGGTGGACACACCGGCGGCAATGCAGGCGCTCATGGCCGGGCCGTACATATCCGGCAGATGGCCCTGCAGGGTCTTGCCGGGCATGGACAGCGTGGTGTCAAAGGACTCCAGCAGATCGGGGAACCCGGCTGTGATATAGGGGCCGACACACTCGGACAGGCCCACCGCGTCCGGACGCTTCAGGGCCTTGCGGATGATCTCCGGATTAAAGCGCCCGCCGCTGGTCTCCAGATTGGGGGAAAACGGCACGTGGGACGGAACCACGAAATAAATTTTCAGGTCTGTGGCCTCGGCCTCCTTCAGGATGGCCTCGATGCCCTCCAGCCCGGACACCACGCCCACTTCGTGCAGGTCCGTCATAATGCCGGTGGTGCCGTGTGCCAGCACCGCCTCGGCAAAGGGCCGGATGGCCAGCGAGGAGCTTTCCGGATGGATATGTCCGTCCAGGAAGCCGGGGGTCAGATACTTTCCCTCCGCGTCCACCACCCGGGTGCCCTCGCCGATGCAGTATTCCACATCGCCCACGGCAGCGATGGTGTCGCCGCAGATGGCCACGCCGCCGTCATAGATCTCACCGGAATAGACATTGACCACCTTGCCGTTCCGGATCACCAGATCGGCCGGAGTCTCACCCTTCGCAACGGACAGTAATTTCTGATTCATGCTGTACCTCCATACTAAACGCATAATTCCGCTTGCTGCTTCTATGTTCTGGTGCCCCGCACCGTTGAAAACCCTTTAAACCTTCACCACCGGGAAGCGGTCCGGCAGCTCAATGCCCGCCCGCTTATAGATGGCCTTGGCCCGGTCGCAGGCCTCCTTCAGGATGGCCTCCTCGTCCAGGGTCAGGATCTTCCGGTCCCGCATAAGCCACTTGCCGTCGCACATGGTGGATTGGATATTGGCCGAATGCATGGCCGTTACCAGGGCGGCGATTTTGTCGTTCACCGGCATCATCGACGGACCGTGGGGGTCAATGACGATCAGGTCCGCCTTCTTGCCGCATTCCAGACTGCCGTACAGGTCCTCGTCCAGCAGTGCGCGGGCGCCCCACTTGGTGGCCATCCGCAGAATATCCTGCGAGGGAACCACCGTGGGGTCCAGACGCCAGCCCTTGTGGATCAGGCTGGTCAGCCACATCTCGTCCACCATGTCCATGTGATTGGAGGAGGACGCACCGTCTGTCCCAATGGAGGGCCGCAGCCCCATCGCCAGCATCTTCGGGATCCGCGCAAAGCCCAGCACGCGCATGGCGGAAGCCGGGTTGTGGGAAATCTTCACTTCCCGCTTCTTGAACAGCTCCAGCTCCTCATCCGTCAGCCATACCGTGTGAACGGCCAGCAAATTCTTATCCAGCACGCCCAGCCGCTCCAGGTGCTTCACCGTGCCCTCGCCCCAGCGGGCGTAGGTATATTCCTTCTCCTCCTTAGCCTCGGCCACATGCATGTGGATGCCGACGCCGTATTTGTCCGCCAGCTCCTTGGTGCGGACGCACAGTTCATCGGTGTTGTTGAAAATGGTGCGCAGGCCGAACCATACCTGCACCCTTCCGTCGGCGGTGTTGTGGAATTTCTCCAGATCCACCACCTGCTGCTCCAGCTCCTGCTCCATGGTGCACTGCCAGATCTCCGGCAGCCCCTCGCCGCAGTCCATCACGGATTTGGCCAGCTTGCCGCGCAGGCCGGACTCCGCCGTGCCCCGGGCCATGCCGGAGACGAACTGTCCGCCGGGCTCAGCAAAGGAGGTTACGCCGGAGCGGATCAGCTCCAGGCTGGTCATCAGCGTGGACACATAGGAGTCCTCCTCCGTCATGCTGCTCTCAAAGGGCCACATCCGGTCGTGGAGCCAGCAGATGAAATCAACATCATCGCCTACTCCGCGGGAAATCTGCTGGGAGGTGTGTACGTGAGTGTTCACAAACCCGGGCAGTACATACTTGCCCTGCAGGTCAATGACCTCCGCATCGGGCTTCACCAGCCTGGGGTCTACCTTACCAACCGCCGTAATGCGGTCATCCTCCACCAGCACGCCGCCGCCGTCAAAAACGGTGTCCCGCTGATCCATGGAGACAATGTAGCCATTCTTCAAATAGGTTTGCATGAGATTCCTCCATCCAGATACTTGTCAAGCTGTTTCATAAATGATATACTCACCCTACAACCTATAACGGTTATAGGTTCAAGCCCTAATTTTGATTTTTCCGGATTTTCTGGTGTTCTCACAAAATCTTGCTTCTTCACACCGAGAAAATGGGAGGTTTTTTATGAAAGAATTTTTGACCATCGGGGAGCTTGCTGACATTTTCAACATGGATGTCCAGCTGCTGCGCCATTATGACGCCAAGGGCCTGCTGGTGCCGCAGGTGCGCAACAGCGAAAATAACCGCCGCTTTTACCACTTCGATCAGGTCTATCCCTTGGCCACAATCCGATACCTGCGACGACTGGACTACTCCCTTGCCCAGATCAAGGCCTTTCTCCACAGCAACGGCCTGCGTGATAACCTGCAAATGCTCTCCCAGCAGGCGCAGCAGCTGCGTCGTCAATGTGATGAGCTGAATGCCACCATCCAGATCATCCAGCAGAAGGTGGAGTTTATCGAGCGGGAGCAGGCCGCCAGCCAACGGGATAAATTCTATGTCCGCTCCTTCCCGCGCCGGGCCTTTCTGCACATCGGCGAGGAAATCAACCTCTTTACCCATGAGCTGTTTTACTTCTATCCCACCGTGGGCTTTTATCAGGGGCAGCGGAAATGGTTCGGCGCCTACCTCTATGAAGATACTCCCGTCGAGGCCCGCCGCCTGCCGGACCTGATGGCCGACCAGCCCGTTTCCTATATCCCTGCCGGGGACTATCTCTGCGGCTATCACTATGGGCCGTATCTCACCATTCAGGACTCCATCGACCGCCTGTTTGACGAAGCCCGCCGCCGGAAGCTGCCGGTGGATGACTGTGTTATCACCCCCAACATCGTGGATCAGTGCTGCGAGGGACACCCGGATAATTATATTACCGGTCTGGAGGTGCGCATTCTTTCCTCTGATGAACAAAATGAAAAAACGCCCTCTGCGGCCATTTCCAAGCCCGAGGACGTGTAAGCTGCTGCGTATACCGGTGGGAGCCGGAGAACCGCCGGTTCAAACGCAGTGTATGCCGCAGTACATAGGACCATCCCTCCCGGGCATAGGATTGCCGTGAAGGAGGGATGGTTTATGTTATCGGCGGCTTTGCTGCTGCTGTCCAACAGCTTGTTTCTGACGCTGCACCTGTCCGGAAATCCCGGGTCGTTTCCCCGCCCCCTGTCCCGGCAGGAGGAGCGGGAATGTCTGGAGCGGTGGGGCAGGGGAGACCTGTCTGCCCGCAACTGCCTGGTGGAGCACAATCTCCGCCTGGTGGCCCATATCATCAAGAAGTACTACACCCAGGCTGCCAACCAGGAGGATCTGATCTCCATCGGCACCATCGGCCTGATCAAGGCCGTGAACACCTTCCAGCCGGACAAAAAGATCCGCCTGGCAACCTATGCGTCCAGGTGTATTGAAAATGAAATCCTCATGCACTTCCGCGCCCAGCGGAAGCTGCAGGGGGAGGTGTCGCTGTCGGAGGCCATCGAGACGGATAAGGCCGGCAACGCTCTTTATTTACAGGATGTGGTGGGGGCCAACGACACCATGCAGGAGGACCTGGAGGGCCGGGAGGATCAGCGGCTGATCCGGCGGCTGGTAGGGGAGTGCCTGACGCCCCGGGAGGCCGACGTGATCCGCCGCCGCTACGGCCTGGACGGCCACCCGCCCCAGACCCAGCGCCAGGTGGCCGCCGCCTACGGCATCAGCCGCAGCTATGTGTCCCGCATCGAGAAGCGGGCCCTGGAGAAGCTGGAGGCGGCCCTGCGGGAGCACTGCTATCCATAAACGACAAAGAACGGGGGCGGCGGCCCCCGTTCTTGCTGTTTGAGCAGTCCGTAGGCAAGAACGTTCCGCATCACGGCGTGAAACGCCCTTGCTGCATAATCGGAAATGATATATATTCCTGTGTATTCATCACTTATTCTTCATTGAAAGTGGCGCATGAGAGCGGAAGCGTATATGAGAAGATGTCCGCCGTCTACAGCGCCTATGATAACACCGGCGCGGTGATAAATTTGTTGCAAATGGTCTATCACAATGTGAAGCATTATTTCCAGATGCAGATCGACATGCAGAATGTGAACCAGGTGCTGGCGTCCCACTTCAATGATTTTGGGCAGAAGGTGATCGAGGCATACATACGCCCCCTGAAAATCAAGGACTCCGTTCCCAAATACCGCGTTCCCATCCAGTCCGTTCTGAGAAACTGGGCAGAGGACGATGCATTGCTGCTTGCCATGGCCAACGCGGCATTGCAGGATAAGCGCGGCGACACCGTGGAGAAGTGCCGTGCCGATCTGCTGCGAAAAATTTTCTGGATCGACGAGCGATACGATAACATGGAGCACGACTATCTCGATGAGATTGACGCGCAGGTTCGCCGATATACAAGAGCGGCGACGCAAAAAGTGGAAAATCTGACGAATCGGGATCAGAACGTCCGCGGAAACCTGAATACTTTGCTTACGGCATTGTCACGGAATCGCCGCGCGGGTGATTTGGTGGACCGGATACAGCCGGTGTTTCAGCTTTATGAACAGTCCTTCCTTTCCGAAAAGAGCCTGTGGTACCGGAAGCGCCCCGGAAAACGGACAAGGGCTGCGCAGGTCCTTATCCGGGAGGCGGATCCTGATGCCGAGGCTGCCGCCCAGGCCGCGAAGCTGCTGCGCTCCGAATATAGCCGCGCGGCCGTAGCGGCTTATGCTCTATCAGGGCTATGCCGAGCAGCGCCGGGCATATCTGCAAAAGCATAAAAGAGTATCTGAGTACGATTCCGAGAATCTCATGTATTCCGTGATTCAGGAGGTGCTGTCTGAGGAGGCGTATTCCGCCATCGGCTGTGCTGTACACGTTTCTCTTGCGACGCTGGTAAAGGACTATGAGCCGTTGATAGAGGAAGAATGCAAATATGCCCGGAATCCATTGACACATGTTGATTTTCTGCTGTTCAATCAGATGGATAAGCAGCCTGTACTGGCGATTGAGGTGGACGGAACGGGCTTCCATGAAGTCGGAAGCAAACAGGCGGAGCGGGATATAAAGAAGAACTCTATTTTGGAGAAATGTGCTGTTCCTTTGCTGCGCCTGCGCACAGACGGCAGCGGAGAAAAAGAGAAGATCAGGGATATGTTGAAAACTGCACCACAGAAGTAAGAGGATAAGGGTTCTATAACAAACGTTGGGGCCAGGCTGATGCCTGGCCCCATTGTCATAAAAAAGTTGAGGATAGAGATAAAATTGTCAGCCATTCTTGTTGCCCGTTATAGCCTTCATGGCATTGCGGGCGCGTTTTGTCACATAGGCATCCCGATCATTTGCATACTGTCGCAATAGCGCCATTCCATCGGGGATGCTCCTGCGTCCAAGCAGCTCGGCGCATTGCCACCGGGCCTGGGGAAATATGCTGCGCAGCCCGGCATGTGTCAGGACGGATATGAGCAGTTCGTCTCCCTGTGCAGTCAGACAGTCCAGAACGTCCTCGGTTTCATCGTCCAAAGCCATCATTGTCAGCAAACAGTCCATATCTGCCGGGAAGAGCCCGCCTCGCTTGATAAGTGAACACACTTCATCCAGCATCTTTTCCCATTCCGGAAACATATACGGCTCTGGATCCCCCGTTCCGCAGCATTCTGCGTACTGGCGCGGTGTCATTTTCAGCCAGTGCCACAGATTGTGTATGTAATTTTCCAGTGACTTCCTCATCGCTCACACTCCTGTCTGGGCTGGGGCATCGGATGCATCCTATACCGCCCCCTATTCAATGCACTCCACCTGAACAATTACATTTGTAAATTCATCAAAATAGATCGTATATTTTCGGTCACTTACAAAGTCATCGGGGAATATTTCTTTTTTGAGAAAATGTCCAGATAAAAAGTTTGTTTTTTCCTTCGCCATTCCAAAACACATATTCATTTGTTACCGGCAGTGGGGGCGCGACTCTGGAGTTGCGGTGACTGTCAATAAACTCCCCTGTATACGATGATACGCCAGGGAACACGATCCTGGATGCATACAACAGGCTCAGGCCGATCGCAGCAGCAATCATAATCAGTCCCAATTTACAATCTTTATTTTAACTTTTCTGGCCCACGGTCTATTAAGCAGGATGCACGCAACTCCCAAAACCAGGATCTCCCCGCAGACGCCCCATATCCTATACAATACTCCGGAAAAATTGAACATACCATGCCCTCAACTGAATCAATATAACATCACTCTGACAATATCAAATCCAATAGTAACCGACCTGGAATCGATTGAGAATTGAAGTACGCACTATTTTCTCTTATAAAGCAATGACATAATCATGAAAAATATCTCGTTCACTATTATCAGACAGCTATGAAACACAATTTTATATTTTGGCGTTAAGCGTAGGCGATGCTGCTGCCGGATTCGCTCATGGACGCCAGCTGGCGGCCATGCTGCCAGGTATACGTCCACGTTCCGTCGTTCAGGGGGTTGCCTATGGCATCGTAGGTGATGGATTTCCCGTTATACGCCGTCAGCAGGTCCCGCCAATTGGCGTCGCCGTAGGTGTAGGTGCTGCTTGCTGTCCGGACGTGACCGTCTTTTGACGGCCACGTCCGTCAGCCGGGACACTTATTCCTCCTCGTCGGGTTCCTGATCCTCCAGGTCGGGAGATATTTCCCCGC
>OIXG01000195.1_pt1 | contig 77231 bp, 68 predicted proteins | sample 1587731 | NCBI WGS metagenome assembly OIXG01 (sample SAMEA3888908, study PRJEB22519) | human gut metagenome | biome: human gut; feature: human-associated habitat; material: faeces | place: Denmark | collected 2010 | reverse complement strand
CTTCTTGGGTTTCCCGCGCACACCCTTCACCCGCAAGGGGTATGCGGCATCCGTAGAGCGGCAAAGCCGCTAACGGCTGCCCTACCTTACCATTGCAGAGAATTTACCACTTTATCGACAGTCTCAGACACCCCGCCGAGGCGGGGTGTCTTTCTATCATAGACAAAATGGCGGAAAATGCTTGCAAAACGGAAAAGACTGTGATACTCTTAAAATTAGAGAAATGTAACAAAGGAGGAGCGCTCATGCTGGATATTTTTGAGATCCTTGGACCAATTATGGTAGGTCCCTCCAGTTCCCACACGGCGGGAGCTGTGCGCATCGGGCGGATGGCCCGGACCCTTTTGGGAGAACCGCCGGTGAAGGCGGACATTGGATTGTACGGTTCCTTTGCGGAGACCGGCCGGGGCCACGGTACGGACCGGGCGCTGGTGGCAGGGCTGCTGGGTATGAAGCCCGATGATCTGCGAATCCCGGAGAGCTTCTCTGTGGCAAAGGAGCAGGGACTGTCCTTTGTGTTCCATCCCGCCGAGCTGCGGGAGGCTCACCCCAACACGGCAGTGCTGACGGTGGAGGGTGCCAGCGGGAAAAAGACCAAAGTGCAGGCAGCGTCCATCGGCGGCGGCCGGATCCGGGTGGATCAGCTGGATGGCGTGGCGGTGGACTTCACCGGTATCTTCAACACCCTGATCGTCCGTCACATGGACGTGCCCGGCGAGCTGGCGACCCTGACCAAGGTACTCTCTGACGGCGGTATCAACATCGCCAATATGAGCCTGGTACGTGACCGCCGGGGCGGCAGCGTTATGACGATTTTTGAGATCGACCAGCCGGTGCCCGCGGCGGAGCTGGAGCAGCTGAAGGCAGTACCCCAGGTGCTTGGCGTGATCTATTACGAGAAGGAGGATGACTGATATGGCCTTGAATTCCATGCAGGAGATCTTTGAAAAGGCGGCTTCCCGGTCCATCCCCTTCTGGCGGGTGGTTCTGGAAACCGATATGGAGGAGCGGCAGGTAACGGAAGAGCAGTCCATGGAAAAAATGCGGGCTGCCTGGCATGCTATGCTGGAATCTGCCGTCAGTTATCAGGGCGACCAGCGCTCCCGCAGCGGCCTTGTGGGCGGAGACGGTGCCCGGATGCGGCGTTACGCCGCGGCGGATACTACATACAGCGGCCCCTATGTGCAGGAGGTCATTGCTACGGCCCTCAGCGTAGGCGAGTCCAACGCCTGCATGCGGAAGATCGTGGCGGCACCAACCGCAGGCGCCTGCGGTGTACTGCCTGCGGTACTGGTGCCTTTGTACCAGATGGGCCGCGCCACCGAGGAAGAGATTTTGCAGGCTTTGTATACCGCTTCCGGCATCGGCGCGGTGGTCAGCTTCCGGGCCTGTATCGCCGGTGCTTCCGGCGGCTGTCAGGCGGAGATCGGCACGGCTTCCGCTATGGCGGCTGGCTCTCTGACCTCCCTGCGGGGCGGCGATCCTCAGCAGATCGGCCACGCGGCGGCTATGGCCCTGAAAAACCTGATGGGCCTGGTGTGCGACCCGGTGGCGGGTCTGGTGGAGGTCCCCTGCGTGAAGCGGAATGTGGTGGGCTCTGTCAACGCCGTCAGCTGCGCGGATATGGCGCTGGCCGGCGTGGAAAGCCGGATCCCTGTGGACGAGGTCATCGACTGCATGGGTGAGGTAGGCCGCCGGATGCCCATGGAGATGCGGGAGACCGCTTTGGGCGGTCTGGCTGCCACGCCTACCGGCAAGGCCGTCAAGGAACGGATGGAGCAGCAGGACTGACCCGAATTGAATCAAAAAAGCGTTGGGAACAATATGTTCCCAACGCTTTTTTTGATAGTTGCGATTTTATTTGTCGAGAATGTGAACGTTGAGGTGATCGTAGGTCATTTCAACATTGTGCTTGGCGAAGGTGTCCCGCAGCTTCTCATTGATGGAGTGGTAGGCGGGCCAGTAGTTCTCCACGGTGCACCAGCAGTAAATGGTGTATTCGATGGAGCTTGCGCCGTAGTCGGTAAGATGCACCGCCGGGGCCGGGTCCGGCAGAATGTTGGCGGTGGCCTCCACGGCCTCCATACAAGCGGTCATGACGGTTTCCGTAGGTGCGTCATAGGAGGCAGTGACGGTCCGGACGATCCGGCGTCGGCCCAGAACGGTATAATTGATGATCTTGGAGGAGGAGAGGTCCTTGTTGGGCATCAGGATCATCTGACCGTTGGCGGTCTCCAGCTTCGTGTGGTTCAGACCGATTTCGCGGACAGTACCGGAGGTGCCGCCGGCTTCGATGAAGTCCCCCAGAGCGAAGGGGTGGGAGGAGAGGATCACCAGCCCCCCAGCCACGTTGCCTAAAATGTCCTCCGCTGCAAGGGTGATGCCCAGGGTCAGGACGGACAGCAGCGCCGTCAGGGAGGAGGTGTTGACACCCAGCGCTTCCGCGGTGATGATGACCGTCAGCACATAGAGGAGCACCTTTACGCTGGTGCGAATGACCTTTTGCAGCCGTTCGTTGACCTTCTGCATCCGGCTCAGCAGCCGGGTGACGACCTTCATAATGAGCCGCACGGCGATGAGGCAGACCAGCAGTGTCACCAGAGCGGAGAGGATCTTGCTGAGACTGTATCCCCCTATGGCGGTGTTCAGAATTTGCTTAATATTCATGCAATCGTATCTCCGTTACCGTCCGTTTTTCCGGTCAGCCTCAATGAGCCGCTTCAGACCCTCCACGGCCACTTTTACGGAGGCGGAGGTGTCCTCGCTCATTTTCTGATCCAGACCTGCGGCCTCCCGCTCCTGATTCCAGATCACATGGAAGCAGCTTCCGCAGCGGCAGCCCAGCGCGGCAGCCTCCACGAACAACGCGGCGGATTCCATCTCGCTGGCTTTGACGCCCAGCCGCTTCCAACTCTCCCACTTGGCCTTCAGCTCATAGCTGACGGGGGAGGCGTCGGGGCTGTGCTGGCCGTAAAAGCTGTCCTTGCACTGGACCACGCCGATGTGGAGGGGATAACCCATCGCCTTGGTAGCGTCTACCAATGCGTTGGTGATCTCCCAGTCCGCCACGGCGGGGAATTCGATGGGGGCGTATTCCAGACTGGTGTGTTCGAAGCGGATGGCGCCGGTGGCCACCACAATGTCGCCGGACTGCACGTTCAGGTCGATGCCGCCGCAGGTGCCGGTGCGGATGAAGGTGTCCGCGCCGCACTTGTGCAGTTCCTCCATGGCGATAGCGGCGGAGGGGCCGCCGATGCCGGTGGAGCAGGCGGTGACCTTTTCACCCAGCAGCGTGCCGGTCCAGACGTTGAACTCCCGGTTGTAGGCCACCTGATGCGCGTCATCAAACAGGGCGGCGATGGCGGGCACCCGGCCCGGATCTCCGGGGAGGATGCAATACCGGCCTACGTCGCCGGGGACGCAGTGAATATGAAATTGCTTTTCCAGTTTCTGCATGACATTCACGTTCCTTTCACGCGGCCGATCCGACCGGCTGATAACCTTTCGTATAACAGATAGTATAACAGATAAAAGTCTGATTTGTAAAGCCTCGGCAAAAGGACGGGAGAGGAAGGCGGTTCTCACCACCAAATTGTCTGAAATTTGTCAATTATGCCGAATTGATTCCTTGCACAATTCTTAACTTGAGTTTAGTGACTAAAAAATATATAATAATGGTTGTTTTGCAAGTGCAAAATGACGAAGATAGGAAGAAGCGAAGGAAAGGTGTGAAACCGACGATGTTGGATCAGAGTTATTACGAAACTGCCAACGAAATTATCAGCCGGTACCCTCTGGAGGAAAAATCCCTGATCCCCATTATTCAGGACATCCAGGCGACCTACCGGTATCTCCCGCCGGATCTTTTGGACTATGTGGCCAAAAAGATCGGCATTACAGAGACCAAGGCTTACAGCGTGGCCAGCTTCTATGAGAACTTCTCCTTTGAACAGAAGGGAAAGTATGTGCTCAAGATCTGCGACGGAACGGCCTGCCATGTCCGCAAATCCACGCCGGTGCTGCAGTACCTGCGTCAGGAACTGGGACTCAGTGAGACCAAGCAGACCACCGATGACCTGATGTTCACGGTGGAAGTGGTGTCCTGCCTGGGCGCCTGCGGTCTGGCCCCGGCCATGATGGTCAACGAGCAGGTCCATCCCAAAATGACGCCGGAAAAGGCGGCGGAGCTGCTCAAGGAGCTTCGGGCCAAGGAAGAGGAGGGGCGGAACGATGATCAGAATTGAAAACCGGTTCCAGCTCAAGCAGGTCCGGGCGGAATGCCAGGCTGAGACTAAGCAGGAAAAGTGCCGGGTGCTGATCTGCGGCGGCACGGGCTGTCTGGCAGGCGGCTCCGCCAAGCTCTATGAGCACATGAAGGAGTTGGCTGCGGAGCATGAAAACGTTCAGGTGGAGATCGGCCCGGAGATCGCCCATATCGGCGTCCACAAGAGCGGCTGCCACGGCTTCTGCGAAATGGGCCCCCTGATGCGGATCGAGCCTTACGGCTATCTCTACTTAAAGGTGCAGGAGAGCGACTGCGGCGAGATCTTTGAAAAAACGGTCCTCCGGGGTCAGCCGGTGGAGCGGCTGATGTTCCGCCAGGATAACAAGGTCTATCCCTCTGAGGAGGAGATCCCCTTCTACGCCAAGCAGACCCGCCTGGTGCTGAAGAACTGCGGCCATATCGACGCGGAGCGCATTGAGGCGGCCATTGCTGCCGGCGCTTACGAGGGCCTTGAAAAAGCCCTCTTTGAAATGACGCCCAAGGCCGTCATTCAGGCTATTACCGACTCCAAGCTCCGGGGCCGCGGCGGCGCAGGCTTCCCCGCCGGCAAAAAATGGAGCCAGGTGGCCGCCCAGAAGGAGACCGTCCGCTATGTGGTCTGCAACGGCGATGAGGGCGACCCCGGCGCGTTTATGGACCGCAGCATCATGGAGGGCGATCCTCACCGAATGATCGAGGGTATGCTGATTGCGGCCTATGCCGTAGGCGCGCAGGAGGGCTATATCTATGTCCGCGCAGAGTATCCTCTGGCCATTGAACGCCTGAAGCTGGCCATTGCGCAGGCAGAGGAAGCCGGATTCCTGGGTGACAACATTCTGGGTACGGACTTCTGCTTCCGTCTGCATATCAACCGGGGCGCCGGCGCCTTTGTCTGCGGCGAGGGCAGCGCATTGACCGCCTCCATCGAGGGCAAGCGGGGTATGCCCCGCGTCAAGCCGCCCCGCACTGTGGAGCACGGCCTGTGGGAGAAGCCCACGGTCCTCAACAACGTGGAGACCTACGCCAACGTGCCCATGATCATTCAGCGCGGCGCGGAGTGGTACCGGGGGATCGGTACGCCGGAAAGCCCCGGCACCAAGGCGTTCGCCCTTACCGGCAACGTGTGCAACACCGGTCTGATCGAGGTCCCCATGGGCACGCCTCTGCGTGATATCGTGTTTGACGTAGGCGGCGGCATCCCCAACGGAAAGAAGTTCAAGGCCGTACAGATCGGCGGTCCCTCCGGCGGCTGCCTGTCCGAAAAGGATCTGGACCGCCACATGGACTTTGACTCCCTCACCAAGATCGGCGCCATGATCGGCTCCGGCGGCATGGTGGTCATGGACGAGGACACCTGCATGGTGGAGGTGGCCCGGTTCTTCATGAGCTTCACTCAGCGTGAAAGCTGCGGCAAGTGCGTTCCCTGCCGGGAGGGCACCCAGCGGATGCTGGAGATCCTGGAGCGCATCGTGGCCGGTCAGGGCACCATGGAGGATCTGGATACCCTCCGGGATCTGGCGGATATGATCGAGAATACCGCCCTGTGCGGCCTGGGCAAGAGCGCGCCCAAGCCGGTCATCAGCACCCTCAACGCCTTCCGGGACGAGTATGTGGCCCATATTCGGGACCGCCGCTGTCCCGCCGGCGTCTGCTCCAAGCTTCGGGTGTACAGCATCGACCCCGCCAAGTGCAAGGGCTGCTCCAAGTGCGCCCGGAACTGCCCGGCGTCGGCCATTCACGGTACGCTGAAGTCGCCGTACACCATTGATCAGGACGCCTGCATCCGCTGCGGAAGCTGCGTGGAGCAGTGTGCCTTCGGCGCGATCACCGTAGAGAAGTAAGGAGGATGCTGCTATGGGATTTATGACCATTGACGGTCAGCGGGTGGAATTTACCAACGAACCCAATGTTCTGACCGTAATCCGCAATGCGGAGATCGATATACCGACCCTTTGTTACCATTCCGAACTGTCCATTTACGGTGCCTGCCGTCTGTGCACCGTAGAGAATGACCGGGGCAAGACCTTTGCCTCCTGTGCGGAGCCGCCCCGGGACGGCATGGTGATCTACACCAATACCCCTCGGCTCATGCGCTACCGCCGGACGATCCTGGAGCTGCTGCTGGCAGCCCATGACCGGGACTGTACCACCTGCGTGAAAAGCGGCGAGTGTCATCTGCTGGAGCTGGCTCACCGCATGGGCGTGGACCGTATCCGCTTCAAGAACCGGGAGGCCAAGTACCCCATCGACGAAAGTTCTCCCGCCATCGTTCGCAACCCCAATAAGTGCATCCTCTGCGGCGACTGTGTCCGTATGTGCGACAATGTCCAGTCCGTGAACGCCATCGACTTTGCCTACCGCGGCACCAGCACGCTGGTGACCCCGGCCTTCAACAAGACCATCGCTCAGACCAACTGCGTCAACTGCGGCCAGTGCCGGGTGGTGTGTCCCACCGGCGCGATCAGCATCAAGACCAACATCGATGAGGTCTGGGACGCGCTGGCGGACCCCAACACCATTGTGGTGGCGCAGGTGGCTCCGGCGGTCCGTGTGGCGCTGGGCGACAAGTTCGGCATCCCCAAGGGCGAAAACGTCATGGGCAAGCTGGTCAATGCCCTGCACCGTCTGGGCTTCCATGAGGTCTATGACACTACCTACGGTGCGGACCTCACCGTGATCGAGGAGGCGGAGGAGCTGCTGGAGCGGATCTCCAGCGGCGCCAAGGGTCCCCTGTTCACCTCCTGCTGCCCTGCCTGGGTCAAGTTCTGCGAGACCCGGTATCCGGAGCTGGCGGACAATATTTCCACCTGCCGCTCTCCCCAGCAGATGTTCGGCGCGGTGATCCGGGAATACTACCGCAATCCTGAGATCAATCAGGGCAAGAAGCTGGTGTCGGTTTCCATCATGCCCTGCACCGCCAAGAAGGAGGAGATCCTCCGCCCTGAGTCCATGACCAATGGCCGACAGGACGTGGACTATGTGCTGACCACCACCGAGGTGGCCTCCATGATCCGCAAGTCCGGTATCCGCTTTGAGAATATCGACGGCGAGTCCACCGATATGCCCTTTGGTATCGGTTCCGGCGGCGGTGTTATCTTTGGCGTTACCGGCGGCGTGACGGAGGCGGTGCTCCGCCGCCTTCAGACCGGCCACAGCCGGGTGGAAATGGATCGCATCCGCACCAGCGGCGTCCGGGGCGATGAAGGCTTGAAGGAACTGACCTTTGACTACATGGGCAAGGAGATCCGCGCCGCGGTGGTCAACGGTCTGGGCAATGCCGACAAGCTCATCAAGCGCATCCAGAGCGGCGAGGTCAGCTATGACTTCGTGGAGGTCATGGCCTGCCGCCGTGGCTGTATCATGGGCGGCGGCCAGCCGGTCGGCGCCGGTCCCCGGACCCGGAAGGCCCGCGCCAAGGGACTGTATGATACCGACGTCAATATGCAGATCAAAAAGTCCAACGAGAACCCCATGGTCCTTGCTCTGTACGAGGGCCTGCTGAAGGGCAAGACCCATCAGCTTCTGCACCGTAATCTGGGCAGCACAGAGAACTGAATCACAGGAACAGCCGCTGCGGAAACTCCGCGGCGGCTGTTCTCTGCGTATGGGAAGAGACTCTGAGTGCCCTGAAAACTGATGAAAAAGCTGCGAAAACCTTTCTCACGGTGGAAGAAAGAAATCAAAAGCCAGCCCCTACGGGCTGGCTTTGGGCTTATTGGAATGTCCAGTGGGAAATGTCCGTATCGATGCCGTAAGCGTCAACGGTATCCGACCCGGTACTGCCGGGGAATACGAGGGACTGACCGTCGCTGTCCAGCGTCAGGGGAAACCAATCAGGGCAGATGACCTCCCGGCCGTATTCATCGGTGAGGACAGCCGCTGATTCCAGAATATCCCCGGCGGCAAAGGGGAAGGAGAGAGGCTCCAGCCGATAGAAGGTGGCGTTGTCAAAGCCTCGGTAGCTGGTCTGCTCATCGGCGCTGATAGGCTCCGCCCAAGCGACAAGACGCTGGTTTTTGAACAGGCCTACCCGAATGGAAACAGCCTTCGTCCGGGGGATCAGGATATTGTCCAGCTGCGTGCTGAGCGTCAAGGCATACTCCATGGCGTCCGGCAGGGTCAGCTTGCCGTTTTCAATCTGCGCCCGGCCTTGGAGATCCGCATCCGCAAGATTGGCAACGTCCGGCAGGGAGCCGGAATACAGGCCGGAATACGTTTGCAGGGGCTGGGTCTGCCGGGTGCCGTCCGGCATGACGAATACCGCGGTGATGGCGATGTCATCCGTCAGTTCGCAGGTCAGCTCCGCCGAGAATTTCTCACTGACCGGCTGCCCGTTCTGATCCGGCTCGGACAGGACGGTTTTGCTGTTGGCGTTGTGGCCGTTGTCCACTGAAAATTCAACGCGCATACCCTCCACGTATGTTTTGGGAACGGCGTAGACGGAGAAGGTCACGGCGTTTTTGGACAGATCGGCGGATACCAGCTCCGTTCCATAGTCTGCTGTCAAAGCGTTCTGCTGTTTGAGGATCTCCTCCACCTGACCGGAGATACTGTATACCTGATTGGACATACTGCACTCCATCTGGTTGATCCGGTTGTAAACGCCATCGAATTGCCGGCCGATTGTCCGAATGGAATCATAGATATTGTAGGCGGCACACAATACCGCCAGCGCTGCCAGCACATAGGGCCATTTCTTCCGGGGCTTCGGGGCGGTTTGGGCGGCGAGATACCGCTCCGTGATCTCCTCCACCATTTTCAACTGGGCGTCCGTCAATTCGCCGCTGTCCGGGGCAGAGGGCGTCTCCGGCGCTTCCTCCACTCCTAACAGCCAGCCTACGGTCACACCGAACCGGCGGCTGAGGGCCACCAGCTTGTCGATCTCCGGCAGGGCGGTATCCGATTCCCACTTGTAAATGGACTGCCGGGAAACGCCCAGCTCCGCGCCCAGTGTCTCTTGGGACAATCCGGCCTCTTTTCGCTTCAGGGCGATCCGCTGGCCTGTGGTCATACGCGTCACATCCTTTCGTGGGAACAGTATCGCTGAAAGCGGGCAAAATCGCCACCAACTTCCCGGCGAAATGTGTAAACCGTGGGTTTACACAGGGGTTTTACAGCTTTTTTTCGTAGAGATTCAGGGGGCAGTGGACGTAGCCCATGAAGAAGGTGTCCACCGTCCCGGCGAGGCGGTAGCCGATGGCGGGGTAGAGGTGGTTGGAAACGGCGTTGCCCACGCCGGTGTCGAACCGCATGACGGTCTTGCCCTGACTGCGGGCGGTGTCTTCAGCAAAGGCCACCATCTGCCGGGCCAAGCCCTGTCCCGCCCGGGCGGGGTGGATGGTCAGGGTGTGGATGACGGCCACCTGACTGTCCTCGGCGGGGATGGACCAGCCGCCGTTTTTGTATTCCGGCAGCTGGACGCCGTTGAGATTCATGCTGCCCCAGACCGCGCCATCCTCATCTACGCCTACATACAGGGTCCCAGCGTTGAAAATGCTCCGGGCGGTGTCGGCGGTGGGGTAAGCGCCCCGCTTCCAGCCGGTGTAGTGGAGGCCGGTGGCGTCCTCATGGTCTAAGATGGCCTCGTAGACGGCGGCTACGGCAGGCAGGTCGGATTCCTTGGCAATACGGATCATGGTGTTTCCTCTCTTTTCTCTCGTTTTCAAAAACAGGCGTACCGGATGGTACGCCTGTTTGGTGGTTATTCGGATCTGGAGTCATTTTCCTGCTTGGGCTCAGGCTTCCCGTCAGACGGCGTTTCGTCAGAGCCGGGCTTGTCCGCATCATTCTTCTCCCCGTCGGCGGGAGCGTTCTCCGGGGCCTCGATCTTCTCGGAGATCATGTGGACCTTCCGGGCGGCAGGCTCGATGACCTCCGGCTGAGAGGGGCGGAAGCCATTCTCGTGGGCCAGAGTAGAGGCATAGGCGTCCTCCACGGTGGAGGGATCCCGGCCCTCGATGATGGCCACCATCTCCGCGCCGGTGATGGTCTCCTTCTCCAGCAGATAGGCCACCACCTTGTCCATGTCCTCCCGGTTTTCCCGGATGATGTTCACGGCGTCGGCATAGCACTTGTCCAGAATATCCTTCACGGCCTTGTCCATAGCGGCGGCGGTGTCCTGCGCGCAGTCCAGACCGTAGCCGCCGTCCAGATACTGGCTGCGGCGGGAGGCCAGAGCCATCATGCCGAACTGGTCGCTCATGCCGAACATGGCAACCATGTTCCGGGCCACGCCGGTGGCCTCCTGAATGTCCTGAGAGGCGCCGTTGGTCATGGTGTTCATCACCACTTCCTCGGCGGCGCGGCCACCCATGGACACGGCGATTTTCGCCATCAGCTCGTCCCGGGTCCGCAGTTCGGTCTTGTCCTCCTCCGGCATCAGCAGGGTGTAGCCCAGAGCGCCTTGGGTGTGGGGGACAATGGTGATCTTCTGAACAGGCTCCGTATTTTTCTGCTTGTAGGCCACCATGGCGTGACCGACCTCGTGGTAGGCCACCAGCTTTTTCTCAAATTCCGTCAGGACGCTGCCCTTTTTCTCCGTACCGGCGATGACCAGCTCGAAGGCGGCCAGCAGGTCCTCCTGGATCACCAGCTTGCGGCCCTTCCGGACGGCCCGGAGAGCGGCCTCATTCACAAGGTTGGCAAGGTCGGCGCCCACGCAGCCGGCGGTGGCCAGCGCCACCTTCTTCAAGTTGACATCCTCAGCCAGCTTGATGTTCCGGGTATGGACCTGAAGGGTGGCCAGACGGCCCGCCAGATTGGGACGGTCAATGATGATGCGGCGGTCGAACCGGCCGGGCCGCAGAAGGGCCTGATCCAGCACCTCGGGCCGGTTGGTGGCGGCCAGAAGGATGATGCCCTTGGTGGGGTCAAAGCCGTCCATCTCGGCAAGAAGCTGGTTCAGGGTCTGCTCCCGCTCATCATTGCCGCCGAAGCGCCCGGAGTCACGGGATTTGCCGATGGTGTCGATCTCATCGATGAATACGATACAGGGGGCTACCTTGGCGGCCTCCTTAAAGAGGTCGCGGACACGGGACGCGCCCACGCCCACGAACATCTCCACAAAGTCGGAGCCGGAGATGGAGAAGAAGGGCACATTGGCTTCGCCGGCCACGGCCTTGGCCAGCAGCGTTTTGCCGGTGCCCGGAGGGCCTACCAGCAAAGCACCCTTGGGGAGCTTGGCACCGATGTCGGTATATTTCTTGGGATTGTGCAGGAAGTCGATGATCTCCGTCAGGGATTCCTTGGCCTCGTCCTGACCGGCCACATCGGCAAAGGTGACGCCGGTCTGCTTTTCCATGTAGACCTTGGCGTTGGCCTTACCTACGCCGCCGATCCCGCCCATGCCTCCCATGCCGCCTTTTTTCGCCATGATCCGCATGACGAGGGAGAACATGAGCATGATGAACACAAAGGGCAGAATGAAGTTGATGGCGAACAGAAGGAGCGGGCTCATCTGAGGCTCGTACTTCGTGTCATAGTCTGTTTTTCCGGCCTCATGCATCCGCTCCACCAGGGTGTCATTAGACTCCATCTTCACGGTAAAGAGCTTCAGCGCCGCGGTATGCTCCTTGCCGTCGGCGTCGGTAAAAGCGTAAACGGCCTTGCCGTCCTGATCCGTGGACTTGGTGTAGGCGGTGCCGTTCTCAGCGGTGTAGACATAGCCGTCCTTGGGGACGATATACAGCAGGCCCTCGGAGAGGTCCACGGTGACGTCCTCCACCTGCTTGTCCTCCATCATGGCGATGAAATCGCTGTACTTGATGTTGATGTTGGAGGCCTGCTTTCCGGCGGACCCCATGTAGCTGCTGGTGCAGTAGAACACCAGCGTCAGCACCAACGCCCAGGCCACCAGCTTGACAGCGCCCAGCAGGTTGCGGTTGCCCCGTCGGTTTTTATTGTTTTTATCGTTCTGGTCCATTGAGAACTCCTTTCAGAGTGTGTGAAATTAAAAAGCAGTATAGCACAACCTCCTTGAAACCACAAGGAAAAGAGACTGCCTTTTCATAAACTTTCTGTAAATTCAGACGCGCTAAGGCGGAACGATTTTTCAAATTCATCTTTATTGTGGACCGGTTCTGTGATATACTGTAAAAAGTATACCCCGCAGATTTTGACAAATTCCGATCATGAGAGGATTTCAATATGACAGACGAAAGAAAAGACCAGCTGACCGCCGAGGCCGACGGCCTCATTGAAGGCCGCAACGCGGTGATCGAAGCCCTGCGGACGGAGGCCAGCATCGACAAAATTTTCATCCAGAAGGGTGAGGTGGACAAGACCCTGGGCCACATCGCCTCCAAGGCCCGGGCGGCGGGCATCGTGGTGGTGGAGGCCGACAGGCGGAAGCTGGATGGCATGAGCCGCACCCACGCCCATCAGGGCGTCATCGCTCTGGCAGCGGTGCGGGAGTACGTCAGTGTAGACGATATTCTGGCAGATGCCGCCGCCAAGAACGAGTCGCCCCTGATCGTGGTGTGCGACGAGATCTCCGACCCCCACAATCTGGGCGCCATCATCCGGACGGCTTATTGCGCCGGCGCTCACGGCGTGGTCATTCCCAAGCGCCGCAGTGCGGGTCTGACCAGCGTGGTGGCCAAGACCTCCGCAGGCGCGGTGTCTCACATGAAGGTGGCTCGGGTGCCCAATATCCCCTCTTTGCTGAAGGACCTGAAAAAGCAGGGGATCTGGGTATTCGGCACGGCGGCCAACGGCACCACCGGCCTGTATGACGCGGACCTGAAGGGCGCCGCTGCCATCGTCATCGGCAGCGAGGGGGACGGCATGACCCGTCTGGCTGCCGAAAACTGCGATTTTCTGGTGAGCATCCCCATGAAGGGTGATCTGAATTCCCTGAACGCCAGCGCCTCGGCAGCGATCCTGCTGTATGAGGCCGTGCGTCAGCGGATGAACTGAGAAGTTTGGAGAGAACACGGTGTCAAAGGATGTCGAGAAAACAGAATACGGCACAGGCACCTGGGATACGCCGCCGTCTGACGAGGATTACACCTTAGAGGAAATTCTGGCGGAGTACGGCTCCAGCCGCCAGCAGAAAATCATGGAAGAGGTGGAGCGTGAGACCGCTCCGGCAGAGCCGGATACGCCCAAGGCACCGGCTTCTGAACAGCCTTCCGCCCCTAAACCGACAGAGACGGCCCCATCTCCAACGCCCAAATCGGCGATGGCCCTCTGGGAGGAACGGATCGCCGCGGCGGCGCTGGAACAGGACGGGGAGGACCCCCTTGCCGACGATTCGGACCCGGAGGAAGAATCCCGGACAGATGACGGCCCGGAGCCGGAGGCTACCCGCTTCCTGAGTCTGGAAGAACTGGTAGGGACAACGGTAGGGGCCGTGATGGAGGAGCACCACGAAACGCTGCTGAAGCCGAAATGGGGGCTGTTCTCCCGGAAGCGGCAGGAGGAAACGGAGCAGCTCTACGATTCCATGGAAGCCCCGGAGGAATCGGTAAAGCCTCTTACCGAGGCAGAGAGCATCGGGGAAGAACCGGAGCTTAGCGAGGTCGCGTCTGAGGAGCGGGAAGCCTATAAGAGCCGTCACCGGTCTCTGGGGTTTGCCTTTTTTACAGCGCTGGTGCCTATCGCCGCTATGGCGGCGGAGCAGTCCGGCGTCACGGTCCCCTTCTGGACCGGAGACCGGCAGATCCAAGGCGTTGCCATGCTGGCCTGTCTCCTGATCGAATTGGTGCTGTGCTGGCACGTGCCGGTGTACGCGATCCGGAAGCTGAGTGAAAAACGCTGCGTCAGCGCACTGCTGGTGTCGTTGGCGGTGCTGGCGGCGGTGGTGGACTGCGCGTTGTGGCTGCTTGTTCCGGGGCGGGGAGAAGCGCTTCCCTATACCGCTGCGGCGGGACTGGCGCTGTGCTTTGCCCAGTGGGGCATCAGCCGGGAAAGCCGGGGCAGCTATGATAGCTTCCGTTTGGCATCGCTGGACGATCACCCCCCTTACTTGGTCACGGAAACTCCAAGGGGTGCCTGCAAGCAGAGGGGAGACCTGCGGGGCTTTTACACCACCGCCATGCGGGATGATTATGCCTCCCGTCTTCAGACGGTGTTCCTGCCGGTGATTTTTATGGCCGCGCTGGTATTCGCGGGCTTGACCTCTTTGGGACGTGGACACGGAATTGACTTCCTGCGGAACTGGTCCGTGATCCTGACAGCGGGAGCCACCTGTTCCCTGCCGCTGTGCTGGAGCCTGCCATGGTCCCGGCTGACCCGCCGACAGCAGAAAAGCGGCTGTGCCGTGGCGGGATGGGACGGCGCGGCCCGGGTAGGAAAGCGCCGGGGCATGATCCTGACGGATACCGACCTGTTCCCGCCGGGGACCATCCGGCTCAACGGTGTGAAGGTCTACGGCGAGGAACTGGGAAAGGTGTCGGCTTATGCGGCGGCAGCCGCCCGTGCGGCGGGCTGCGGCCTGGAGCGGGTCTTTGAGGGACTGGCGGTGGGGGAGAACGCCCCACGGGAAACGGCTCAGGACCTGAGCTTCTATGAGCAGGGCGGCTTTGGCTGCACGATCCACGGGGAATCCGTCCTGTTGGGGACGGCCTCCTTCCTGCGGAAGCAGGATGTGCGTCTGCCCAGCAACATCAATCTGAAAACCGGCATTTTCCTGGCCATCGATCATCAGCTGGCGGCGGTGTTCGCCGTGAAGTACGAGGCGTCGGAAAATGTGGATTACGCGCTGCGGACCCTGCGCCGCAGCCGGATCACGCCGATTTTGGCAGTGCGGGACCCCAACATCACCCCGGCGCTGCTGAAGCGGAAGTTCTACAAGAAGATCAAGGTGGAGTATCCGCAGCTGACGGACCGGGTGGCCCTCAGCGAAGCGGAGGAGGACCGGGGCCTGCCCCGGGCGCTGCTGCTGCGGGAGGGCCTGCTGCCCTACGCCGAAGCAGTGGTGGGCAGCCGCCGTCTGCGAACGGCGGTGCGCCGGGCTACCTGGCTGTCCCTGGCGGGCAGCGCCGCCGGCGTTTTGCTGACGGCGTATCTGGTGTCTCTGGGGAAGTTCGATTTGCTCACCCCCCTGTCCCTGACGGTGTTTTTGCTGCTGTGGACCCTGCCGGTGCTGCTGATGAGCGACTGGACCGGCCGATATTGACACTTGACAGAATAAAGTACCGGGAGGCAGACTTTTTCCCTGCCTCCCGGTACTTTTTCGCACTGTCCGGGACCAAAAGACTTTTTTTCAAGAAAAATGATTTTTGCGGGACCCCACAAAAATAGGCGACCCTTTTTGCCTACCCCTCCAAAATGTAAGATCTCACAAAGTTCTTGTTGTATTACCCATGAAAAAGCGGTATAATTAACACATTGAGTGAGTCTCAATGGTTGACAGATCTTTTATCGGCCCATTCGGGCCGTGTCAACAGCATCAACATAAGGAGTGGAACAAACATGAGCTATTCAGTACAGAACATCCGTAACGTCTGCCTGCTGGGTCACAGCGGCAGCGGTAAGACTTCTCTGGCAGAGAGCCTGCTGTTTATGACCGGCGCCATCGACCGTATGGGCAGAGTCGCGGACGGCAATACCGTTTGTGATTATGATCCCGAAGAGGTCAAGCGTCAGATCTCTCTGTCCACCGCTGTGGCGCCTATCGACTATAAGGGCTGCCGCATCAACGTGCTGGATACTCCGGGCGCATTCGACTTTTCCGGCGAAGTGATGGAGGCTCTCCGGGCCGCCGACGCCGCCATCATCGTGGCCTCCGCTAAGGACGGTGTGTCCGTGGGCGTTGAGAAGGCATGGAAGTATTGCGAAGAGCGGAATATGCCCCGCTTTATCTATATCTCTAAGATCGACGAGGATCACAGCGACTATAACGCCACCTTTGATGCGCTCCGTGAGCGCTTCGGCAACAAGATCGCTCCCGTTGTGGTGCCTACGCTGGACGAAAACAAGAAGGTCACCGGCCTCATGGACATCCTGAATAAGCGCGCCTATGAGATGCAGGACGGCAAGCGTGTGGAGATCGAGCTGCCTGAGGATAAGGTGGCCGTCATCAACGAGTTCAACGATGCGCTGAAGGAATCCGTGGCGGAGACCAGCGAGGAATTCATGGAGCGCTTCTTCAACGGCGAGGACTTCACCTACGCTGAAATGGCTCAGGGCCTCCGTCAGGGCGTCCGTGAGCTGAGCGTATTCCCCGTGTTGTGCGGCAGCGCCGTGGCTGATATGGGCACTCTGATGCTGCTGGACAACATCATGGAGCTGCTGCCCTCTCCCGAGCAGGGCAACTATCATAAGGCCACTCTGGCTGACGGCACCACCGAGGAATTCGTGGTGTCCGCCGGTGGCGTGCCCACGGCTTTCGTGTTCAAGACCATTTCCGACCAGTACGGCAAGTACTCCTTCGTGAAGGTCCTCTCCGGCAGCATCACGCCGGATATGACCATGGTCAACGCCCGCACCGGCGACAATGAGAAGCTGGGCCGCCTGTATACCATGCGTGGCAAGAAGGCCACCGAGGTCAAGGAGCTGGTGTGCGGCGATATCGGCGCCATCGCAAAGATGGATAAGGTCAAGACCGGCGATACCCTGTGCGACAGCCGTAAGGTCGTGGCGCTGAAGGGCATCCCCTTCGCTGAGCCCTGCTACTCTGTGGCCATCGCCCCCAAGACCCGCGGCCAGGACGATAAGGTGGCTCAGGGCCTGAACCGTCTCAATGAGGAGGACCCCTCCTTCTCCGTGGTCAACAACGCCGAGACCCATCAGATGGTCCTCTCCGGCGCCGGCGATATGCAGGTGGATGTGCTGGTCAGTAAGCTCAAGACCCGCTTCAACGTGGAAGTGGAGCTGAGCCCTGTCCGCGTGGCTTACCGTGAGAAGATCCGCAAGACCGTGCAGAAGCAGGGCCGTCATAAGAAGCAGACCGGCGGCAGCGGCCAGTTCGGTGACGTGTGGATCCGCTTCGAGCCCCAGACCGAGCAGGATGACATGATCTTCGCTGAGGAAGTGTTCGGCGGCTCTGTGCCCAAGAACTATTTCCCCGCTGTGGAAAAGGGCCTGCGGGAGGCCTGCGTCCACGGTCCTCTGGCCGGTTATCCGGTGGTGAATCTGAAGGCCGTTCTGTATGATGGCTCCTATCACCCCGTTGACTCCTCCGAAATCGCATTCAAGACCGCCGCTCAGCTGGCCTACAAGGCCGCTCTGCCTGAGGCCAACCCCTGCCTGATGGAGCCTGTGGGCGAGCTGAAGGTCACCGTGCCTGACAGCTACATGGGCGATGTCATGGGTGACCTGAACAAGCGTCGCGGCCGCGTCATGGGTATGGACCCTGCTGGCAATGGCGAGCAGGTCATCACCGCTGAGGTCCCCATGGGCGAGATGAGCACCTATGCCATCGACCTCCGCTCCATGACCCAGTCCCGCGGCACCTTTACCCTGCACTTTGTCCGCTATGAGGATTGCCCTCCCGCGGCGCAGGAGAAGGCGATCGCAGAGGCCAAGGCCCGGAACGAGGAATAAGATCAACCAGTGTGGCCGGGGAAGCGATCGCTTCCCCGGCCGCTGTATCTGTGTGGGATAGTCCCAGGGCAGTTCAATAACTCTAACAAAACGTGAACAATTTTAGGTTCTTTTAAAAAGTTGCATTTGCAACTTGCAAATAGAAACGATTCCTGATATACTACACTCACAAAGCAAAAAACGCTCAGGGAAAGAGCGAAGATAAGGTAATTATTTAAGGAGGATACATCTATGAAGAAGTGGGTCTGCAAGGTTTGCGGTTATATTTATGAGGGTCCCGAGGCTCCCGTCGAGTGCCCCGTCTGCCACGCCAAGAATGCGTTTGAAGAGGTCAAGGGCGAGCTGAAGCTGGCTGCTGAGCACAAGTTCGGCATCTACGCAGAGACCGTGAAGAACAACGCCGACATCTCCGAGGAGGATAAGAAGTACATCTTCGATCAGCTCATGGCCAACTTCAACGGCGAGTGCAGCGAGGTGGGTATGTATCTGTGCATGGCCCGGATCGCTCACCGTGAGGGCTATCCCGAGATCGGCCTCTACTGGGAGAAGGCCGCTTATGAGGAAGCCGAGCACGCCGCTAAGTTCGCCGAGCTGCTGGGCAGCGACCTGGAGAGCAACATGACCGCCTCCACCGAGAAGAATCTGGCCTGGCGTGTGGACTGCGAGTACGGTGCTACTGCCGGCAAGTTTGAGTTGGCCGCCTGCGCCAAGAAGAACGGTCTGGACGCTATTCACGACACCGTCCATGAGATGGCCCGCGACGAAGCCCGTCACGGCAAGGCTCTGGAGGGCATGCTGAAGCGTTACTTCAACAAGTAAGTTTCGAAAAACTCAAAACCTTTTGAGAGGGAATCGGGAAACCGGTTCCCTCTCTTTTTGCGTCCCGTGTGTCTTACCCGCGTCCACTGTCGGATATATCTGCGTGAAAACAAGAGAAATGTGCCCCGTGCAAATTATGTCCTATTTTGCTGTTTTTCTGTCATGTTGACTGATTTGTTCTAACATACCAAAATGCGGTCCGCAGATGTCTGCGGACCGCTTTTTGACGATATGGACAGGTGAACCGTTTGAATGCTGCTTTTACAGCTTTTCCAGCAGATAATCCACGAACTGGGCGCAGGAAGCGCCGTCCCGGTGGCCGGTCATGACCACCCGCCGCTCCGTTTCCGTGCAGAGGCGCATAGCGGCGGCGAGCTGATCTGCCTTGTCCGCCATGGCGATGTGCCGCAGCAGCAGCTCTGCCGCCTTCAAAATGCTGGCGGGATTGGCGTAGTCCCCCTCGCCGTCAGCGATGAGCCGGGGGGCGGTGCCGTGGACGGCCTCGAACATAGCATATTGACTGCCAGTGTTGGCGCTGCCCGCCGTGCCTACGCCGCCCTGAATCTGGGCGGCCTCGTCGGTGATGATGTCGCCGTACAGATTGGGCAGGACGAACACCTGAAACCTGCTGCGGATCTCCGGGTTCACCAAATTGGCGGTCATAATGTCGATGTACCAGTCCTCGGCGGTGATCTCCGGATAGTCCGCCGCAACCTCATGGCAGATGCGGGTGAACATTCCGTCGGTCTTTTTCATAATGTTGGCCTTGGTGACGATGGCCACATTGGTTTTGCCGTTGGCCCGGGCAAAGTCAAAGGCGGCCTTGGCGATCCGGCGGGTACCGGCGTCTGTGGTGACCTTGAAATCCATGCTCAGCATACCGGGCACCTCAATGCCCCGGCTGCCCAGGGCATACTCGCCCTCCGTGTTCTCCCGGAAGAAGGTCCAGTCGATGCCCAGCTCCGGCACGGACACGGGCCGCACGTTGGCGTAGAGGTCCAGTTCCCGGCGCATGGCCACATTGGCGCTTTCCAGGGTGCCGCCCTTGGGGGTCTCCGTGGGGCCTTTCAACAGCACGTCGCAGTCCTTGATGGAGGCCAGCACCTCGTCAGGAATGGCTTTGCCCTGAGCCGTGCGGTTTTCAATGGTCAACCCCTCGATGTCCCGCAGCTCCACCTGGCCGACGGCAAGCTCTGCTGCCAGCAGCTTTTCCAACACCCGCCGGGCCTGGGCCATGAGGATGGGACCGATGCCGTCACCGGGGATCAGGCCGATGACGATGCGCTCCATACGGGAAAAGTCCTTGGCAGGGGAGCCCTGGGCCATTCGCTCCTGCCGCTGCAGCTGCTGGGCCAGGAGCGTGCGGAAATGCGCCGCCGCCTGTTCAATATATGTGTTCTGATCCATCAGTCATTGCCTTCTTTCGTGTAATTCAGCAGACCGCCTGCCCGGAGCATCGCTGCCTGCCGCTTGGTGAAGCTGCCGCAGACGGGAATTTCACGGTTTCCGGCGTGAAGCGTCATGGTGCCGCTGTCCAGACCGGCGTCGATGCCGGTGAGGGTCAGGGTCTCGCCCTGGGTCAAGGCATCATAGTCATCGGGGTTGGCAAAGGTCAGGGGCAGGATACCGGCATTGATGAGGTTGGCGGCGTGGATACGGGCGAAGCTCTTGGCGATGACTGCCCGGACACCTAAGTACAGGGGCACCAGCGCCGCGTGTTCCCTTGAGGAACCCTGTCCGTAGTTGCTTCCACCTACCAAAATGGTCTCCCCGGCTGCCTTGGCGTTTTGGGCGAACTCCTTGTCGCACACGGCGAAGCAGAACTCCGACAGCTTGGGGATGTTGGAGCGGTAGGGGAGGATCTTGGAGCCGGCAGGCATGATATGGTCGGTGGTGATGTTGTCCCCGACCTTTAGGGTCAGCTTGGCGGTGATGGCGTCCCCCACAGGCTTGCCCTGGGGGAATTCCTTGATGTTGGGACCGCGAAGCACCTCCAATTGGGCCGCATCCTCCGGGGAGGCAGGAGCCAGCACGGCGCTGTCATCAATGAGGAACCGCTCCGGCAGATCCACATGGAGAGCGTCCAGCCCCAAATCGCGGGGATCGGTGATCTCCCCGGTGAGGGCGGCGGCCACGGCGGTCTCCGGGGACACCAGATACACCTTGGCATCCGCCGTACCGCTGCGGCCCTCGAAGTTGCGGTTGAAGGTCCGCAGGCTCACACCGCCGGAGTTGGGGGAGAAGCCCATACCGATACAGGGGCCGCAGGCACATTCCAGCAGCCGCGCACCGGAGACCAGAATATCCGACAGCGCGCCGCAGTTGGCCAGCATGGTCAGGACCTGCCGGGAGCCGGGGGACACGGACATACTGACAGAGGGGGCTACGGTCCTGCCCTTCAGCATAGCGGCGGTTTTCAGCAGATCGTACAGAGAGGAATTGGTGCAGGAGCCCACGCAGACCTGATCCACCTTGACGCCCTTCAGACTGCGGACGGGCACCACCTTATCCGGCATGTGAGGGCAGGCGATCAGCGGCTCCAGCGTGTCCAGATCAATGTGGATAATCCGGTCATAGGCCGCATCGGGATCAGCGGAAAGGGGTGTGAAGTCGGCTTCCCGCCCCTGTGCCTTCAAAAAGGCGCGGGTCACTTCATCGGAGGGGAAGATGGAGGTAGTAGCCCCCAGCTCTGTACCCATATTGGTGATGGTGGCCCGCTCCGGAACGGACAGTCCGGCGATGCCGGGACCACCCCATTCCATCACATGCCCCACGCCGCCCTTGACGGAGAGGAGCCGCAAGACCTCCAAGCTGATGTCCTTGGCGGTGACGAAGGGGCGCAGCGCACCGGTCAGTTCGACCTTGATGACCTTGGGCATGGTAATGTAGTAGGCTCCGCCGCCCATGGCCACGGCTACGTCCATGCCCCCCGCGCCGAAGGCCAGCATCCCGATGCCGCCGCCGGTGGGGGTGTGACTGTCGGAGCCGATGAGGGTCTGCCCCGGTACACCGAAGCGCTCCAGATGCACCTGATGGCAGATGCCGTTGCCGGGGCGGGAGAACCAGATGCCGTGCTTGGCGGCGACGGACTGGATGTACCGGTGATCGTCGGCGTTTTCAAAGCCGGATTGGAGAGTGTTGTGGTCGATATAGGCCACGGATCGCTTTGTTTTGACCCGGTCAATGCCCATGGACTCAAATTCCAGATAGGCCATGGTGCCGGTGGCATCCTGGGTCAGGGTCTGGTCAATGCGCAGGGCTACCTCAGCCCCTGGCTCCATGCTGCCGCTGACCAGATGGGCGGCGATCAGCTTTTCTGTCAATGTCTTTCCCATGGTTCAGCCCTCCTTTTGGATGATGTCTGCCAGATTGGCCCGGGCGTTTTCCACATGGCGCAGGGACGCCTCCGCGGCCCGGTCCCCATCGTGGGCGGCAAGGGCCTCGTAGATGGCGGTGTGCTCCTCTAAGGCGTGGACCGCCCGGCTGTGGTGGGTGACGGAGGCCTTGCGGTACTTGATGATCTTCTTATGGAGGGAGATCAGCGTATCCGCATAGGGACGGCTGCCGCAGCTGTTGTAAAGCAATTCATGGAACCGGGAGTCCAGGTTTTTGATCTGATCGGAATTTTCGCCCGGCTCCTTTTCGCTTTCAATGTAGAAGCGCTGCAGGTCCAGGACCTCCTTCATTTCACTCAGTACATCGTCAGTGATGCTGGCGGCGGCCCGCTTTGCGGCCAGACCCTCCAGCTGAAGGCGAATCTCGTAGATATCCAGCATATCCTGCCGGGAGATGCCGATGACCACCAGACCGTGTCCGGAGTCCTCCAAAATGCGCTCCTGTTCCAACCGCCGGATGGCCTCCCGGATGGGGGTGCGGCTGACGCCCAGTTCGCCGGACAGCCGCAGCTCGCTCAGAATCTCGCCCTGAGGGTATTTACCGGACAGAATATCCCGTTCCAGCTTTTCGAAAACCTGATCGGCGATGGAAATGGGCTTGTGATCTCTCATCATGGTGGGTTCCTCCTCAATGGCGGGGCTTCAGCACGCCGCCGGACAGTTCTGCGATTTTTTCTTCCAGTTCTTCATTGGAAAGGGCGGTGGTGCGGCCTCCGGCGTACTGTTCGTCCACCCAGACCTTCAGCTTTTCCACCAGTGCGTCATGCTTGCTGAGCTGGTGGTCGCTGCGGAGCCGGTAGTTCTGGTTGATCCAGTAGGCGATGCCCGCCAGTCCGGATGTTTTGCTGATGGCTACGGCGGCAGGCCGGTCCAGCAGCTTTTCCGTATTGAAAATGTTGTAGATCTCCTCGTCCTTCAAAAGCCCGTCAGCGTGGATGCCTGCACGGGTGACGTTAAAGTTCCGGCCCACAAAGGGCGTCATGGGGGGGATGTGATAGCCGATCTCGTGCTCGAAGTAGTCGGCGATCTCTGTGATGGCAGTGGGGTCCATACCGTCCAGAGAGCCACGGAGAGAAGCGTATTCAAACACCATGGCCTCCAACGGCACATTGCCGGTGCGCTCACCGATGCCCAGCATGGAGCAGTTCACGCCGCTGGCGCCGTACAACCAGGCGGTGGCGGCGTTGGCAACGGCCTTGTAGAAGTCATTGTGGCCGTGCCATTCCAGATATTCGCTCTCCACGCCGGAATAGTGCTGCAAGCCGTAGATGATGCCGGGGACGCTGCGGGGCAGGGCCACCTCTGTATAGGGGACACCGTAGCCCATGGTGTCACAGGCCCGGATACGGACGGGGATCTTGGCCTGGTGGGAAAGCTCCATCAGCTCATTGACGAAGGGCACCACAAAGCCGTAAAAGTCAGCCCGGGTGATGTCCTCCAGATGGCATCGGGGCATGACCCCGGCGTCAAAGGCGTCCTTCACCGTGGCCAGATAGTAGTCCAACGCCTGCCGGCGGGTCATCTGCATTTTCTTAAAGATATGATAGTCGCTGCAGGACACCAGAATGCCGGTCTCCTTGATGCCAAGGTCCTTCACCATCCGGAAGTCCTCCCAGGTGGCCCGGATCCAGGTAGTGATCTCCGGGAAGCGCAGCCCCAAAGCCTGACAGCGTTCGATGGCCTCCCGATCCCGCTTGCTGTAAATGAAAAACTCCGTCTGGCGGATCAGGCCGTAAGGCCCGCCCAGCTTGCTCAGCAGCTTGAACAGGTGCTCGATCTGCTCCGGCGTGTAGGGGTTCATGGACTGCTGACCATCCCGGAAGGAGGTGTCCGTGATCCAGATATCGGCAGGCATGGATGTAGGCACCCGCCGGTGGTTGAAGGCCACCTTGGGGACCTCGTCATAGTTATATACGTCCCGGTACAGCACCGGGTCCTTCACATCCTGAAGGGAATAACGGTAGTCATTTTCCTCCAGCAGATTGGTTTTGGCGGATAATTCAAGCATGGCGGGCTCCTTTCCAGCGATACGCTTGCTGTATACTTGTATACATATATACACCTGTGGCGGAAACTTGTCTACCCCTCCGAACGAACTTCGTGCAGGATCACAAATGGGTCTTTTAACGGCGGTCATTGAAAAGACAGATGTCCTCGATGCGCGGAACTTTTGCGAAACGCACTGCTTTTTCGCCAGAATTTCTGTGCAGTCCGCGCAGAGCGGGGAAAATTGACTGATTTCCCCCGTATCCGGAAAAATCCCTTGCAAACCGGGGCGAATAGTGCTATGATACCCTTTGTCAACAGGGGAGCTTGCGCAAGCAGGCTGAGAGTGGGATGTATCGCCCAGACCCGTAAACCTGATTTGGATAATGCCAACGTAGGGAGATACCGTCGCTGACACGCTCATGGAGCTCGTAATGCGGATATGTCTTTCAGGCATATCCGCATTTTGTTTTCTATCCGGTCCTTTGTGCCGGACAGACAAGAGCGGTGCCCGTCGGGATTTCAAAAGATGCAGAGGTGTTCAATATGAAATGTGATCCCAAAGATCTGCTGCTGTATGCCGTCACCGACCGGCACTGGCTGAACGGACGGACGCTGGTGGACGTGGTCAAGGAGAGTCTGGACGGCGGCGTCACCATGATCCAGCTTCGGGAAAAGTCTCTGGATGAGGGCAAATTTCTGGAAGAAGCCAAGGAGCTGCAAGCCCTGTGCCGGGAGCGGCATGTTCCCTTTATCGTCAATGACAACGTGGACATCGCCAAGGCCATGGACGCTGACGGTGTTCATGTGGGGCAGGACGATATGGCGGCGCTGGATGCCCGGGCCAAGCTGGGGCCGGACAAGCTCATCGGTGTCTCAGCCCACACGGTGGAGGAGGCTCTGCTGGCAGAGAAGCAGGGGGCGGATTATTTGGGCGTGGGAGCCGTGTTCCCCACCAGCTCCAAGAGCGATGTGGGGGAGATGTCCTACGAGACCCTGAAGGCTATCTGCAAGGCCGTGTCCATTCCTGTGGTGGCTATCGGCGGCATTTCCGGCGAGAACGTAGGCAAGCTGGCGGGCAGCGGCATCTGCGGCGTGGCGGTCATCAGCGCCATTTACGCCGCCAAGGACGTCAAAGCCGCCGCCGCTGATCTGAAAGCCACCGTGGAAGAAATGCTGCGGGTATGATCCGGGGGGCCATTTTCGATTTGGATGGCGTTCTGCTGGACTCTATGGGTATCTGGGAAGATCTGGGCGCCCGGTATCTCCGGCGGCTGCACATCACCCCGGAGCCGGGACTGAATGAGGTCCTCTTTCCCATGAGCATGGAACAGGGGGCTGCCTATCTGAAAGCGCATTACCCGCTTCAACAGAGCGAGGCGGAAATCTGCGGCGGCATTGCCCGGATGCTGAAGGACTACTATGCTCAGGAGGCCCCTGCCAAGCCCGGCGCGGCGGCGCTGCTGGCATTTCTGGCGGAACGGGGCATTTCCATGGCGGCGGCTACCTCCAGCCCGCGGGTGCACGTGACCGCCGCGTTGGAACGGCTGGGCCTGCTGCCCTACCTGAAAGCAGTTTTCACCACCGGCGAGGTGGGCGTCAGCAAGCATGAGCCGGTGATCTACTATCTGGCGGCGGAAGCGTTGGGGACGGCCCCGGCAGAAACGCTGGTATTCGAGGATTCCCTCTACGCCCTGAAAACCGCCAAGACGGCGGGTTTCCGCACTGTCGGCGTATTGGACGCCCACGGGGAAACAGATCAGGCGGGGCTGAAAGAGGCGGCGGAGGTCTATCTCACGTCCCTGACGGAGTTTCCCGACCATTGGGAACCGCTCAACAAGTAAATTCGGAACGCTCAGGGCCTTGCCCTGTGTTCAGGCGGTACATTGGGGGCACCACCTTGTATCGCTTTATAAAACTGTGCTGTAAAAGAGAAAGGAAGTATTCACATGAAAACAGCATTGACCATTGCTGGAAGCGATTCCAGCGGAGGCGCCGGTATCCAGGCGGATATGAAGACCATGACGGCCAACGGCGTGTACGCCATGAGCGCCGTTACGGCTCTGACTGCCCAGAACACCACCGGCGTCACTGACATTCTGGAGTCCACTCCCCTGTTCCTGGGCGAGCAGCTGGACGCCATTTTTACCGACATTTTCCCCGACGCGGTGAAGATCGGCATGGTTTCTTCCGCGGAACTCATTGCCGTCATCGCGGAGAAGCTGAAGCAGTACGGGGCGAAAAAGATCGTGGTGGACCCTGTGATGGTGGCTACCTCCGGGGCCAAGCTCCTGCGGGACGACGCGGTGGAGGCATTGTGCCGGGAGCTGCTGCCCCTGGCCGCCGTGCTGACCCCCAACATTCCGGAGGCGGAGATCCTCTCCGGCATGACCATCACCGATGCCACCGGCATGGAGGCCGCCGCCAAGCTCATCAGCGAAAAGTACGGCTGCGCCGTGCTGTGCAAGGGCGGCCACAAGGTCAACGACGCCGACGACCTCCTGTGGCGGAACGGTTCCGGCAAGTGGTTCCACGGCAAGCGGATCAACAATCCCAACACCCACGGCACCGGCTGCACCCTTTCCAGCGCCATTGCCTCCAACCTGGCCAAGGGCTATGATCTGGACCAGTCTGTGGAGCGGGCCAAGGAATACATCTCCGGCGCATTGGCGGCCATGCTGGATCTGGGCCACGGCTCCGGTCCCATGAACCACATGTTCGCCCTGAAGGGAGCTTTTACGGAATGATCACCTCTACGGTTGCGATCTTATTCGCTGTGGGCTACCTGCTGGCAACGGTCTGGCTGTGCCGGGGCATCCGGCTGACGGCCCGGGACCTGTGCCTGGGTGGGATCGTCTGCGCCATGACGTTGGTGCTGGCCACGATCCGCATCCCCCTGCCCACCGGCTCCAACATCACCTGCGGCTCCTGGATCCCGCTGATGCTGCTGGCCCTGCTGTATGATTATCGGCTGTCCATGCTGAGCGGCTGGGTGTGCGGTATTCTGGCGATGCTCCTGATCCCCGGCTGGCAGGCGGTCCACTGGGCGCAGATGTTTGTGCAACAGTTGGTCTGCTTCTCCTGCTTGGGCTATGCCGGCGTGTTCGGCAGCGACAAGCGCTGGAAGGCCATCTGCGGCATGGCGCTGGCGGTGGCGATCCGCTGCTTCGGTCATGTGATCAGCGGCGTGATCTTCTACTCCCAGAACGCATGGGACGGCTGGGGCGCCTGGGGTTACAGTCTGGCCTTTAACCTGTCCTCCCGGCTTCCGGAGGGAATCTTGAGCATTTTGATCGTATCGGTGCTGCCGCTGACGCTTATGCGGCGGGCCATTGCCAGAAGGGAGGCAAAATGATGGGTACTGTTGATCGGCTTCTGAAAGCCACCGAGGATATCTGGGCCAGCTACCACGAAAAGCCCTTTGTGCAGGGATTGAAGTACGGTACGCTGGATCAGAAGAAATTCCGTAGCTATATCATTCAGGATTACTGGTATCTCATGGACTATACCAAGGTTTTTGCCATCGGCGTAGCCAAGAGCAAGAGCGTGGAGGTCATGAAACTCTTTGCCAAGTACATCCAGGCGATCCTGGACGGCGAGGTCAACGTTCACAACGGCTATATGGCCGATTTTGGGATCACCCAGGAGGAACTGGACCACACGCCTATCCAGCAGGATAACCGCTCTTACACCTCCTATATGCTCAGCGTTGCCTATCGGGGCGGTGAGGCGGAAATTCTGACGGCCATCTTCTCCTGTGCTTACAGCTATGAGGTCATCGCCCGCAAGATCGTGGAGGAGTGCCCCTCCGCTCCCGAGCACCCCATGTACGGGCGTTGGGTGCAGGGCTACATCACTCCCCGCTACACAGGCAACAACGTGATCCTGAAGGATATGCTGGAGCGGCTGACCAAGGACTATACCGAGGAGCAGTTCCGCTATCTGGAGGAGATCTTTACGGCGTGTTCCCGCTATGAGGCATCCTTCTGGGATATAGCGGACCGCTTCGGAACGGAAGGCGGGGCGCAGGTATGAAAAAGACATCCACCTTTCAAAACGGCCTGATCTGGTTCGGCGCAGGCGTTTCTCTGGCGGAGATCCTCACCGGCACCGCCTTTGCGCCTTTGGGCATGGCCAAGGGCCTGGCGGCGATCGTCATCGGCCACATCATCGGCTGCGCCATGATGCTTCTGGCGGGCCTCATCGGCGGCCGCACCGGCCGCAGCGCCATGGAGACCGTGAAAATGAGCTTTGGACAGAAGGGCGGCTTGCTGTTCGCCTTCCTGAACGTGCTTCAGCTGGTAGGCTGGACTGCCATCATGATCTATGACGGGGCCTTGGCTATCGGAGGTATTTTCAATCTTGGACATTGGGTCTGGTGTCTGGTCATCGGCGTCCTCATTATCCTGTGGATCGCTGTGGGCATCACGGATCTGGGCTGGATCAACAAGCTTACTATGGCGGCCCTGTTTCTCCTGACCTTAGTGCTGTGCAAGGTGATCTTCTTCTCCGGCAGCGCTATGGCGGCCTCCGGCGAGGCCATGACCTTCGGTGCGGCGGTGGAGCTGGCGGTGGCCATGCCTCTGAGTTGGCTGCCCCTCATCAGCGACTACACCCGCGAGGCGGAAAAGCCTGTGCAGGCCACCTGGGTCAGCGTTCTGGTGTATGGCCTGGTGTCCTGCTGGATGTATGTCATCGGTATGGGCGCGGCGATCTTTACCGGGGAGTATGACATTGCCGTTATCATGGTGAAGGCCGGTCTCGGCATTGCCGCGCTGGTGATCCTGGTGTTTTCCACCGTCACCACCACCTTCCTGGATGCCTGGTCCGCCGGTATCTCCGCCGAGTCCCTCTCCGGGAAGATCAACGGCAAAAAGACCGCCATCGGTGTGACGGTCATCGGCGCCGTGGGGGCTATGCTGTTCCCCATGGACGATATTACCGGCTTCCTGTATCTGATCGGCTCTGTGTTTGCACCCATGATCGCGGTGCAGATCGCGGATCATTTCCTCCTCAAGCGGGATCGCTTTGCCGTGGCGGCGGACGGCCGGAATCTGGTGATCTGGCTGGTGGGCTTCATCGCCTATCGCTGGCTCATGGGCGTGGACACCCCGGTGGGCTACACTCTGCCGGATATGGTCCTGACCGTTCTCCTGTGCGTCCTTGCGGAAAAGCTGTGCGCCGGCAAAAAGAACGGCTGATCGGCTGACCGAACAATAAATGACCGGCGGATACGTGTATGCGTATCCGCCGGTTTTGCTGTGTGCGATTTGTAGGTTTTTCCCTTGCCCTCCGGCCGGTTCCGTGGTACACTTTCTTCCTGTACGAGCATTGACCGAAGGGAAAGGATAACCATGAATCAAAAAGAACTCAACGAGATCCGCCGGCGCTTCAAGCTGGATAAAAACAGCATTTCCAAGATTTTTGGCTGCTATGTCAACAGCAATAAGGAGATCATTTCCTGGATCGACGCCTCTATGGGCCTCATGCAGCAGGAGGAGCAGGAAATGTATCTGGGCCTTCTGAAAAAGGCCCTCTCCGGGGCCTTGGGCAAGAACTTGGTGGATATCACATTTTCCACGGCACAGGTGGCGGACAGTGACGAGCATCGCCTGCTGCAGACCATGCGGCAGACGGAGCTGAAGGACCCTGCCTCCCGGGAGAATTTCTGCCGTCGGCTGATCGACGCACTGAACATGGGAGAGACCAACTACCTGATCCTGCTGGCTGCGGACACCTACGATGTGCCCCACAAGAGCCGGGACGATGAATTTCAGGCGGACGCGGGGGACACGGTGTATCGCTACTTTGTCTGCGCCGTCTGCCCGGTAAAGGCCCCTACTCTGGAGCTGCGGTACGATCATGACCTGAACGAATTCCATCCCGGCTCCACCGGCCATATCGCGCTGGCCCCGGAGCTGGGCTTCCTGTACCCCGCCTTTGACAGCCGCGCCGCCAACATCTATGACCTGCTGTTCTACGCCAAGAACCCGGCGGAGCTGCATCAGGAGGTCATTGACGCGCTGTTCCGGGTGGAGCCGCCCATGTCTGCGGCAGAACAGAAAAACGTTTTTGATACGGCGCTGACGGAGGCTCTGGATGAGGCTTGCAGCTATGACGTGGTGCAGTCCGTCCATGAGCAGATCCGGGCAAAGATCGAGGACCACAAGGAAAGCCACGATCCGGAGCCGCTGGAGCTGACGGTTTCCGACGTGGGCTGCATACTGGCCAACAGCGGCGTGGACACCGAAAAGGTGGAAGCGTTCAAAGCGAACTGCGAAAAACAGTACGGCGAAAACGCCGCACTAAATCCGGTGAATATCATCGAGAGCCGCAAGTTTCAGGTCTCCACCCCAGAGGTGAAGATCTCCATCGCCCCGGAAAACAGCTATCTCATCGAGACCCGGATCATCGACGGCCGCAAGTATCTCCTGATCCCCGCCGATGACGGCGTGGAGGTCAACGGCATCGGCGTGAACATCGCCGCCGACCAGCCGCAGGAATAAGCGCAGAGCCTTTCATAACATGATAAAAGCCCCGCCGGATTCCTTTTGGAATCCGGCGGGGCTGTATTTATTCGGAACATATTACGGGCGGAAGGGAACTCAGCCCTCCTCCGCGATCTTGCGGCCCATGAGGACACCCATGACGGAGGCCATCATCAAGCCGCGGGTCCAGCCGGAGCTGTCGCCCAGACAGTGAAGGCCCTGAAGGCTGGTGTTGAAATCCGTGTCCATCTTCACCCGGTTGGAGTAGAACTTCAACTCCGGGGAATACAGCAGGGTCTCGTAGGCGGCGAAGCCGGGCACCACATAATCCATAGCCTGAATGAAGTTGATGATGTTGGTCATGGCCCGGTAGGGCATGGCGGCGGTAATGTCGCCGGCCACGGCGTCCGGCAGAGTGGGGCGGATGTTGGACTGGGCCAGCTCCTTCTGCCAGGTGCGCTTGCCGTCCAGAATGTCGCCGAAGCGCTGCACCAGGATCTGGCCGTTGGCCAGCATGTTGGTCAGCTCGCCCACCTTCTGGGCGTAGGCAATGGGCTGGTTGAAGGGCACGGAGAAATTGTGGGAGCAGAGAATGGACAGGTTGGTGTTGTCGCTCTTCTTCTCCTTGTAGGAGTGGCCGTTGACCACCGCCAGGTTGTTGTCATAGTTTTCCTGACTGACAAAGCCGCCGGGGTTTTGGCAGAAGGTACGGACCTTATTCTTGAAGGGGCGGGGATAGCCTACCAGCTTGGACTCGTACAGGACCCGGTTTACGGTCTCCATGACCTCATTGCGGACCTCCACACGGACACCGATATCCACAGTGCCGGGGGCGTGGGCGATGTTGTGCTCGGCGCAGAGCTTTTCCAGCCAGTCGGCACCCCGGCGGCCGGTGGCCACCACGGTGTGCTTGGCGTAGATCTCCATGTCCACCTTGCCGTTGGACACGGAAACGCCCTTGCAGACGTCATTTTCCAGAATCAGGTTGCTGCACTCGTAGCCGAAGTACATCTCTACGCCGTGCTCCTGTAAGTACTTCTCAATGGCGTAGTAGATACCCTGAGCCTTTTCCGTGCCCATGTGGCGGATGGGGCAGTCCACCAGCTTCAAGCCTGCCTGAATGGCGTGCTTGCGGATCTCCTTGCGCTCCTCGTCATTGCCGAGACCCTCAATGTGCTCGTCCGCACCAAAGTCCAGATAGATCTGGTCAGCGTAGTTGATGGTCTCCTGGGCCAGCTCCGGGGTGATGAGGGTGGGCAGGTCGCCGCCCACCTCATAGCTGAGGGACAGCTTGCCGTCGGAAAACGCACCGGCGCCGGAGAAGCCGGTGGTAATGTGGCAGTAGGGCTTGCAGTTGACGCACTTCTTCGTCTTGTCCTTGGGGCAATGGCGGTTTTCTACCGCCTGGCCCTTTTCCACCATGATGATCTTCTGCCTGCTGCCCTTTTTGATCATTTCCAGCGCGGTGAAAATGCCGGCGGGGCCGGCGCCGATAATCACAACATCCGCATTCATCATTCTTCCTGTCTCCTTATCTGGTTATCTGGCTGATAATTCTACCTGATGGCGTACCAGCGTCATAGGCGGCACCGGACGGGGCAGCCTAAGCTTCAGCAGCATCTGGGGATTTCGGGGTTCTTCGATCACGGTCCCAGTCTCGTCCCGCATTTCCGGGACCGTCATGGAAAAGGGACGCAGGTCCGGCCCTACCAGCTCCACCGTGTCACCGGTGCGGAACTTGTTCCGCAGGGAAATGACGGCGTTGCCGTCGGAGTCACATTCCGTGACCAGCGCCACCACCTGCCATTCCCGGATGTAGCGGGAATTTTCGTAGTACTGGCCGGGATAGCCGTAATAGAAGCCGGTGGCGTAGGGCCGGTGGCTGACGTGCTCCACCTCGTCCCGCCACACCGGGTCAATGGGGCGGCCCGCGGCGGCGTCATCCAGACAGTGCCGGTAAGCGCCGGTGACGATGGCGGCATAATAGGCGGATTTGGCCCGGCCCTCGATCTTCAGACTGGACAGCCCAACATCCAGCAGGTCATCCAGATGGTCGATCATGCACATATCACGGGAATTTAAAATATAGCTGCCCTTTTCGTCCTCCTCAATGGGGAAATACTCGCCGGGGCGTTTTTCCTCCATCAGGGCGTAATGATAGCGGCAGGGCTGGGCGCAGGCGCCGCGGCTGGCATCCCGGCCCGTCATATAATTGCTCAGCAGGCACCGCCCGGAATAGCTGACGCACATGGCCCCGTGAACAAAGGCCTCGATCTCCAGCTCTGCCGGGGTGTTCTCCCGGATGGTCCGAATTTCTTCAAGGCTCAACTCCCGGGCTAAAATCACCCGGGAAGCGCCCAGATCATACCAGGCGTTGGCAGTGACATAGTTGGAAATGCTGGCCTGAGTGGAGATGTGGCGCTGGCAGTTGGGGGCATATTTCCCCGCCAGCGTAAAGGCACCCAGGTCCGCCACGATCACCGCATCCACACCGGCGTCATTCAGCCGTTCCAGATGCGCCGGCAGGCGGACGATCTCATCCCCCCGGGGCATGGTGTTGATGGTGCAGTGGACCCGTACATTGTGCGCATGGGCATAGGCCACTGCCGCCTTCAACTCATCCGGGTCAAAGTTTCCGGCGAAGGCCCGCATACCGAAGTCGGTGCCCGCCAGATATACGGCGTCCGCGCCGTAGAGCACGGCCATTTTCAGCCGTTCCATATCCCCTGCCGGAGCCAGCAGCTCTGGCAGCGTTCTCTGTTTATCCACCATAGGAGCTGCTCCCTACAAAGGCATTGTGCTCAGACAGTGTTTTGGAGAAGTGATGCTTCCCGTCGGTGCCCAATGCGTAGTAATAATAGTCCGTGTCATTGGGATCCATAGCCGCTTTCAGGGCCGCGCTGCCGGGGTTGGCAATGGCCGTAGGCGGCAGTCCCTTATGGAGATACAGGTTGTAGGGGGTATCGACCGCCTTGTCCGCGTTGGTGATGGCGCCGGTGTGATCCGGCAGACCATAGAGCAGGGAAGCGTCGATCTGCAGCAGCCCTGCGGTCTCGCCGGGCTTTTGCAGACGGTTATAGATGACGGAGGCGATATCCCGCTGATCCGTACCGTCCGTCTCCTTTTCAATGAGGGAGGCGATGATGACCACATCCTTCATGCTGTAACCCATGGATTTGGCCTTGGAGGAGGCGAACGCATCCTCGTCGATACGGTCAGCGAAGGCATCGATCAGCTTACCCAGAGCATTCTTGGCGTTGTGGTTCTTGTAGAACTCATAGGTATCCGGGAAGAGGTAGCCCTCCAGGCGGCTCACATCCTCAGAACTGTTGTCGATGAAGCTGTAATCGTAGTTGGCGGTCTTGGCGGCCTCCAGCAGATTTTCTTCCGTATTGACGCCCTTTTCCGCCAGCAGACGGATGGTCTGCCGCACGGTATAGCCTTCGGGGATGGTGACGGTGACAGTCTCCGCCGTCAGGTTGCCGGAGGAGTTGTGCATGCCCAGGATCAGCGCCCGGTAATCCATCTCCGTATTCAGTGTATAGGTGCCGATGCCGATCTTTTTGTCGGCATGGGAGATCCCGGCATAGAGCTTGAAAAACCACTTGTACTTGATGAGCCCCGCATCCTGGAGCTTATCCGCCACGGTGGACACGCTGTCCTCCGCCGTCACCTCCACCGAGGTCTCCCGCAGAGCACCCCGGTTGAAGGCGCAGAAATCCGAGCCCAGCATCCAGCCCACACCCGCCAGGATAGCGGAAGCCAGCAGGACAAAGATCAGGTAACCGACCAGCACCGCCAGCGGATTCTGTCTACGCCTGCGGGGACGGCTTTTGCTGCGGTGAGCAGACGCCGCTTCACGCCGCGCCCCCTGTGCCTGCCGGACCTCCTGTGCGTCCCAGCTGGCAGTATCATCTCTTCTGTATTCAGACATTGGTTCCTCCTTGCTTTCCCGGTCCCCGGCAGGGAAGGGGAATACAATTTCCGGATTTTTGTCCGGTCCAAGCCCGGTTTCCGGTGACAGCGGCATAAGATAGCCTATCAAACAGAAAGCGGGGTAGTGGTATGTGCTGCAACAACAATGACAGCTCCTGGCTCTGGATCATTCTCGTTCTGATCGTGGTACTGGTATGCTGCGGCAGCGGATATAGCTGCGGAAACGGCTGTATCCACAACGGCTGCGATTGCTGCTGAACCGGCGGGGACGCACCGCGTCCCGCTGGGGGGACAGGCATTACAGCAGCGACTTGACAGTCTTGTACACCTCGTTGTGGATGTCCTCCACGGTTCGGGGAGCATCGCCCTTGGCGCAGTGGATTACGGTCCAGCCGCAGTCCTTCACGATCTCTCGGGCGGCCTCCCGGCAGCTTTTCAGATAAGCCTCGTCCTGCTCGTGAATGTCGGCATGGGTGCCGGTGGCGGCCTCCCGGTTGCGCATCATCTTCTCCGTGATCTCCGTAGGCATATCCAGGTAGATCACCAGGTCCGGCTCCGGCAGCCCCAGCTTGCCATATTCCAAATCAAAAAGCCACTCCAAAAAACCCTTTCGCTCACCAGGCAGCAGCTTGGACGCCTGGTGGACGGCGTTGGAGGTGGTGTAGCGGTCCGCCACCACCAGACCTCCCGCCTCATAAAACGGACCCCAGTCCTGCTTATAAGAGGCGTAGCGGTCCATGGAAAACATCAGGGATGCCGCATAGGCGTTCACATCGCCGGGATGGCTGCCCAGATGGCCGTCCAGATACTCCTGGACCATGGCGGCGGAGGGCTGGCCATAGCGGGGAAAATTGATGTTCTTATAAGGAATGTTCTCCCGCCGCAGATGCTCGCACAGCAGCCGGGACTGGGTGGCTTTTCCGGAACCGTCGGTCCCTTCGAATACGATCAAACGTCCGTTCATTTCCGTTTTCCCTTCTCCTGCCGCACATGGACCAGAAACAGCGGTAGCTTCATCATCCGGCCGATGCGCTTCGGCTCCTTGCACAGGCGGTAAAACCATTCCAGGCCGTGGTCAGACCAGAATTTCGGGGCCCGCTCCACGGTGCCCGCGAATATGTCCAGACTGCCGCCGAGGCCGCACAGCAAATGGGCGCCGGTGGCGGGGCCGTTCCGCGCTATCCACAGCTCCTGCTTGGGGGCCCCCAGACAGACGAACACGCAGTCCGCGCCGCTTTCCCGGATGGCATCCACCACAGGGGCGTCCTCCTTGAAGTAGCCATCATGAGTTCCGGCGATCTTCAAGCCGGGATATTGGGCCTGCAAACGCTCCGCCGCGGCCTCCGCCACGCCGGGCTTGGCGCCCAGCAGATAGAGGGATCTCCCGCGCTCGGCCATTTTTCCCATCAGCCCTGCGGCAAATTCGATGCCGGGGGTCTTTTCCTTCAGGGGCGTTCCCAGCATGGCCGCTCCCTTTACCACGCCGATGCCGTCCGGCAGAACCAGATCCGCGCCGTTGACCGCCCGCATAGCCGCCGGATTTTCCCGGCAAACTTCTACGATCTCCGGGTTCGGGGTCACTACATAGTGGCACCCCGGTTCCTCCAGCAGTGCCGCTCCGCGGGACACGGCTTCCGTCATGGTCAGATTATCAAAACCAACGCCTAATACGTCGATCCGCATATTTTTCACCTCAGTTATGGATTCCATACTCATACAGACTAAAGTATAGCACATACCTTTGCGAATGTCCACGAAAAAAGCGGAGCCAACAGGCTCCGCTTCCGAAAAAACACGCAGGGCTTATGCTTTTTTTCTGTCCGGCAGCTGTGCCAGCACCACCGCTGCCAGCATCAGGGCGCAGCCGAAATATTCCCGCCCGCTGAGGCGGTCTCCCAAGATCGCCGCACCGGAAATGGTGGCGAACACGGATTCCAGACTCAGCAGCAGAGAGATCACCGTGGGGTTGGAGCCTTTCTGAGCCAGAATTTGCAGCGTATAGCCCACGCCGCTGGAAAGGAGACCCGCATACAGAATGGCGCCCGCCGCCATGGTCAGGCCCGCCCAGGTGGGATGCTCGAAAAGCAGGGAGCCGATCAGGGAAAACGCTGTGACAAAGAAGAACTGACAGCAGGACAGCTCCACGCCGTCCACCACGGTGACAAAGTGATCCACCAGAAGGATCTGTGCTGTAAACACAAAGGCGCACAGCATCACGCAGAGATCGCCGGGGGCGATGGTAAAGCTCTCCGTGATGCACAGGCAGTACAGTCCCGTCACCGCCAGCAGCACACTGACCCACACCGCCTTGGGTACTCGCTTCTTCAGGAAAATGCCGAAAATGGGCACCAGCACGATGTAAAGGGCGGTGATGAAGCCCGCCTTGCCGGGGGAGGTGGTATCCAGACCCTTTTGCTGAAGGAAGGAGGCCAGGCCCAGCGTCAGGCCGCACCAGAAGCCGCCCAGCAGCAGATCCTTCCGGGAGCGGGTGACGGAGACAGCCTGCCCCTTCCGGCGGCGGCCGGATCGCATGACGGCGCACAGCACCAGCAAAAACACAAAGGCGATCACCGACCGGGCGGCATTAAAGGCCAGCGGCGGGACATGTTCCGCGCCCACGCTCTGGGCTACAAAGGCGGTGCCCCAGATGAAAGCCGTCAGAACCGCATAGGCGGACGAACGCAGAGAACCCTGCTTCATATACTTGCTCCTCCCCACCGGATGTGGTATGATGATAAAAATTTCTCCCGCCGGTTTTGGACGGCAGGCAGCGTGGATCAACGCATCGAATCAGCCCTGCGCGAAGGTTGGCGCAGAGACAGCGAATGTAGCGATTATAGTGGAAAACTGCCGCCGCCGCAAGGGGGGCTGGCCGACTTCTCCGAAGGCCGCAAAGGAAGTTCTGGAAACGCGGCTGTTTTTGTGGATTTTTACTGCTTTTCTGCAAAATCCCACACATTTGATAAAGGAGGCCCTATGGCGAAGCTGACCCATGATTTCTTCAACGGCGACACCGTTGCCATCGCGCAGGCGCTGCTGGGAAAGTATCTGGTGCGGAACCGGAACGGCGAGCTGCTGGCGGGCCGCATTACGGAAACGGAGGCCTACGTGGGCCGGTGCGACAAGGCCTGCCACGCCTATAACTACCGCCGTACGCCCCGGACGGAAACGCTGTTCATGGCTCCGGGCCATGCCTACATCTATTTCATCTACGGGATGTACCACTGTCTGAACTTCGTCACGGAGCCGGAGGGAGAACCTTCTGCCGTGCTGCTGCGGGGACTGGAACCGGCGGCGGGGGCAGAGACCATGAAGCACCTGCGGTTCGGGGATGCGCCCATGAACGCCTACCGGCGGAAAAACTTTCTCAACGGTCCCGGCAAGGTCTGTAAGGCGCTGGACCTCACCACGGCCCAGAATAAGCTGGATCTGGAGGGGGACGTTCTGTTTCTCTGCGATTCCATGGCGGATGTGGGGCTGACGGACCCGGTGATCGGATCGGAGCGCGTCTGCGCCGGGCCCCGGATCGGCGTGGACTACGCGGAGGAAGCCAGAGACTTCCCGTGGCGGTTTTGGCTGGAAAAGGAGAACTGATATGTATTTATTCGATATGGACGGTACCCTCATTGATTCCAACGATGTCTGGAAGGACGTGGACAGGGAGTTTCTGGCCCGGCGGGGTCTGCCCTACACAAAAGCCTATTACGAGGGGGTGGCCCACACCATTTTCCCCTTGGCGGCCAAATTCACCAAGGAGTTCTGCAACCTGCCCGACAGCGAGGAGGCCATCATGGCGGAGTGGATGGACTTGGCCAAGGACGCCTACGCCCATGTGACGGTGAAACCCGGCGTCCGGGCGTTTTTAAAGCAGTGCAAGGCGGAGAACCGGCGGATGGCGTTGGTGACCTCCAGCGTGCCGGTGCACTGCCGCACCGCGATGGAAAAGCTGGATCTGATGAAGTACTTCGAATCCGTTACCTTTGCTCAGGAGTTGGGTATTGAGAAAAAGGACAAGCGCCTGTGGTTAGGGGTGGCGGAGCGGTACGGCGTGGAGCCGGAAACCTGTACCCTGTTTGACGACAGCCTTGCCGCCTGCAAGGGCGCCCGCAGCGCCAAAATGCGGGTGGTAGGGGTCTATGACAGCTTTTTCGCCGGGGACGAGAAGGAAATGCGCTCCTTCTGCGACGTGTATATCAAGAGCTTTGAGGAACTGCTCTGGAAGCCGGAATACCGAAAGGACTGACGAATAAAAAGGAACATAGCAAACATAGTAAAAGTCAGGTGTTGGTTTTCCAACGCCTGACTTGAGGCTGTCGATAAAGAGGTAGATTCTCCGCAACGGAAAGGAAGGGTGTGCGCGGGAAACCCAAGAAGGGTGTCCTGCGCCATTGAAATCCTTAGTTTTCAGAACTTTTATAAAGTTCTGAAAACTGGCTCAGCGGGGAGAAAAGACTTTTTCGACACGCTGAAGTCAGGCGTTGGTTTTCCAACACCTGACTTTTTATGCGGTTCAGCTGCCCGAGCGCCAGTGGGACACAATTTGCCATTCGTCCGTTCCCGGCGTCAGACGCAGGGTCAGGACTGCAATATTTCCGTTTTCAACAGATTTACGCAGATAAACGTAGTTTCCGACCTGTTCGCCGGATTCCGCTATAAAATAGAACATATTGAAATCTGAGGTAAACGTATAGTAAGCGTCGTATTCCTCCAGATAGCAGACGCCGGAGGTGTCCAGATTGCTCGTGGTGATGCCGCCCCAGCGGGTCAGCACCTCGTTGATGCTTGAAATCGTGTGCCGGTGGATGGGTACCGGCATATCCTCCATGCGCGCCACCCGCTTGAACGGCCAGTCATCCAGCTTTTTCAACGCCTCAAATTCCGCCTCGGTCGCCTGGCCGCTGTCCGGGAAATAGCGGATAAATTCCTCAAAATTCAGGTTCCTGACATTTTTATAATAGGAGGAAAAGAAGTAACTGAAGGGCTGGATGTGAAAGTCCACAATGTCACCGCTCTCATCCCGGACCGCAGGGTCCATAACGGCGTTGTAGGCGGCCAGCTCCTCTTGCGTCAGGGTGTGCCGGGGACTGTACTGCCCTGTCAGCGAGATCTCCACCACGGCCTGAAAGATTTCCCAGCCATTGCCCCGGTCGGCCTCGTAGAATACTGGAACGAGGTACTGATATAGGCCCGAACCGAACAGCGACTGATGCTGCTCCACCGTGGCTGCCAGATGCACCTGCTCCCAGCCGTGAACGTTTCTGGCCCGGGCACTGTCCAGAGAACAGAGCCGCGGCTCGCCGTTTTTCTGCTCCATCGTGTAGGAGACCGTAAGATCTGCAGCGCGCCCGTCCACCTCCGCCCGGTAGGTGGAGGTCATCGTAGTCCGGGTGGACGCGCCGGCGGCGGGAAGGCTCTCCGTCGGCGTGAAGCTCTCCGCCATGAGGTACATCACCTGAGGCTCAATGAAAATGTAGGGATAGTCGCTGATGCCCAGATCCGTCCACAAAGTCCAGATCCGCCAGCAGCCGTTCCCATCGGCGGTGGGGTAGAAGTAGTACCGCTCGTTTATGCCGTCCTGCCGCCGTTTCCAGATCTGCTTGGTATCGTCCAGCGGCTCGAAGCCCTGCTTCCGGGAAGTAATATATTCGTCCTCCAAGGTCTGGGTGAACCGATCTACCGTAAGGATGGAGCCGGTATCATAGCCGGAATACCATTCCCAGTGACCGTGACTGCGATGGGCCGTCACGTCCGCCATGATCCATGCGCTGCCGGGAATATAGAGGTAGCCGCCGTCCACATCATAGCGGTGGACAGGATAGTTCCCCAGACTGCCCGGCTCCGGCAGGTCGATCCGGCTCCGCCAGTCCTCCACATACAGCGGCAGATCCAAATTTTGATCCGTCACATACCAGTCATAAATGGCCTCCTCTATGGTGTTGTGATAGCCGAAGAAATCGCCGCCGTCATTGATGGGGTCATCGCAGAGGATGTCATAGCTGCCGTCATTGTGCCGCAGGGCCACTATTACATGACGATCATCTAACGAGAAGTATTCCTCGTTGTCATAATACTGTCCGCCCACCAGCGCCACCGAAGCCGTGTCCACATCCAGCTTCACCAGATAGAAATATTCCCATTCCTCCAACACGCCGTCGGGAGCCAGACCGGGCACCTCGCCGCCCTTCGTCAGATATTCCAGCTTTCGATCCGTCACCGCGGCGGTATGGGGCTGGCCGTTGGCAGTGCCGTCGGCGTTTTCCGCGTAATACCGGGCCTCCGTCTGAGACAGCATCACCTGCTGGACGTAGGCCTCCAAGCTGGGCCACTGGCCGGTTTCCGTCCGGTCCGCCGGGGGATCTTCCGTTGGGGTGCCGCTCCCCTTGGGATTGGCGGCGCAGAGGGCGATCAGACCCACGCAGACCACGGCGCACACGGCGATGATCCACGGCTGAGGCCGTTTCCAGTTCAGCAGGTTCCGGATGCGTCCGCCGGTGTCGCCCTCGCCGAAGGCAAGGGGCATCCCCGCCACGATGCGGCGGCCGGTGGCAAGGCTCAGCAGGGAGGCGGAGTAGTCCGCCCGGATGTCCTCGCCCAGTTCCCTTACCACTGCCTCGTCGCAGCTCATTTCCATGTCCTTCCCCGCCAAAATGAACGCCGCCCACACCAGCGGGTTGAACCAGTGGACGCACAGGGCCAGAAACGACAGGAGCTTCACCACATGATCCCGGCGGCGGAGGTGATACTGCTCATGCCGCAGGATGTAGCCCCGCTCCGTCTCCGTCAGGGTGGAGGGCAGGTAGATCTTGGGCCGGAACAGGCCCATGACGAAGGGGGAGGGGATGTAGTCCGCCAGATAGATGTTGTCCTCCAATTGCACGGCCCCTACCAGACGGCGGCGGAGCCGCAGCAGGGAGACCACGCTGCACAGGAGCAGCAGGGCCATGCCCGTCAGCCACGTCAGGGTCAGGACTGCCACCGGGCCGCTGAGGGGTGAGACCGGGGCAGCATCAGGCTGGGTCACGCTGGGGGCGGTGCTGACGATGTTCTCGCCGGGTTCCGCCGGGAACGGCTCCTGGGGCAAAGGCGTCACCGCGGGGACCATATTGCGGACGATGTCCGCCGGGACATACTCCACCACGCTGGTAACGGCACTTCGCTCCTGTGCCGGAGCGCCCAGCGCCCCCAGCAGGGACACGGCGGAGGTGACGGACACCGGACACAGCAGCCGGAACAGCACCACCGCCCACAGGGCATAGGAAAAGACCTTGGGGGCCCGCCGCAGCAGCAGGCGGACTGCCAGTACCGCCAGAATCACCACGCTGGCGGTGAGGCTCATATTACAGACGATGGGAAACAGCCGGTGCATTACAAACTCGCCCATACGCTACCTCCTGTTCTGATCGATCAGCTTTTGCAGCTCCGCAATTTCGTCCTCCGTCAGCTTTTTTCGCCGGGTAAACGCCGTGATAAACGCGGGCAGGGACCCGGAAAAGCTTTCCTCCACGAATTGCTGGCTCTGGGCGGTGTCATAGTCCGCCCGGGACAGCCGGCTGGTGACGGTGCCGCCCTCGTTTTGGAAGATGCCCCGGTCACACAGCCGTTTCAGAACGGTGTAGGTGGTGGACTTTTTCCAACCAAGGGCCTCCTCCGCCAGTCGGACCAACTCCGTGGAGCCCACCGGCTCCCTGTCCCAGATGATCTCCGCGAACCGGGTCTCCACCGGCCCCATTTTCAAATCGCTCATAGGTTCACCTCCGAGGTTTACTACATGTAGACCTTCTACCTGCAGTCTACAATGTGTAAACCAAATTGTCAAGGGGCTTTCAAGGAAAAAACGCCGGGAGAGCGGCATGAAAAAGGAAATGTCAGTATGTTTCTGTACAAATGCAGAAGAATACTTGACAAAAGAGAGAAAAAGCAACATAATAGTACCAGTTTTGGGCAGCACAATGTTCTGTGACGACCGTTTGGCCGTCGCTTTTTTATGCGGCGGCGGGGAACTGTCTGCCGTCCGGACCGCTGTCCGGCTATGACGGATAATAAAAGGAGCCTGCGGGAAAATTGCGGACTCCGTGATGAAAGGATACCGACATGATCACAGTCAACAATGTAAGCATGAACTTCAGCGGCCAGACCCTGTTCAAGGACGTGGAGCTGAAGTTCGTTCCCGGCAACTGCTACGGCATCATCGGCGCCAACGGTGCCGGCAAATCCACCTTCCTCCGCATCCTCTCCGGGGATCTGGAGCCCACCACCGGCGAGGTCATCATCCCCAAGGAAGAGCGGATGTCCATTCTGAAGCAGGACCACTTCCAGTATGACGCCTACACCGTGCTGGATACGGTGATGATGGGCAACCAGCGCCTCTATGACGTGATGAAGGAGAAGGACGCCCTCTATGAAAAGGAGGACTTCACCGACGAGGACGGCGTGAAGGCCAGCGAGCTGGAGGCCGAATTTGCAGAAATGGGCGGCTGGGAGGCCGAATCCGACGTGTCCCGGCTCATTCAGGGCCTTGGCCTCTCCAACGATATTCTCTACAGCGAAATGTCCAGCCTGACCGCCAAGGAAAAGGTGAAGGTGCTGCTGGCTCAGGCGCTGTTCGGCAAGCCGGACATCATCCTGCTGGACGAGCCCACCAACCATCTGGACATTCAGGCCATCGAGTGGCTTGAGGATTTCCTGATGGATTGCGAGAGCCTGATCCTTGTGGTGAGCCATGACCGTCACTTCCTGAACACCGTCTGCACCAACATCGTGGACGTGGACTACGGCCATATCAAGATGTATGTGGGCAACTATGAGTTCTGGTACGAGTCCAGCCAGATGGTCCAGCGGATGATGAAGGACCAGAACCGGAAAAACGAGGAAAAGATCGAGGAATTGCAGCTGTTCATCCAGCGCTTCTCCGCCAACAAGTCCAAAAGCAAGCAGGCCACGGCCCGCCGTAAGCTGCTGGACAAGCTGACGGTAGAGGAAATGCCCGCCTCCTCCCGGCGGTATCCCTTCGTGGGCTTTACCATGGAGCGGGAGTGCGGCAAGGAGATTCTGGCGGTGGAGGGCATCTCCAAAACGCTGGACGGCCGCAAGGTGCTGGATAACGTGTCCTTCCGGGTGAACAAGGGAGATAAGATCGCCTTTGTGGGCGAGGATGAGATCGCCAAGACCACCCTGTTCAAGATCGTCATGGGCGAGATGGAGCCGGACGAGGGCACCTACAAGTGGGGCACCACCATTACCACCAGCTATTTCCCGCTGGATAACTCTGCTTTCTTCAACGACTGCGATTTGAATCTGGTGGATTGGCTGGCCCAGTTTACCCCCAAGATCCCGGAGGCCAACACCGAGTCCTTCAAGCGGGCCTTCCTGGGGCGGATGCTGTTCTCCGGCGACGATGTGTTCAAGCCGGTGAAGGTCCTCTCCGGCGGTGAGAAGGTCCGGTGTATGCTCTCCCGCATGATGCTCTACGGTTCTAACGTGCTGGTGCTGGATCAGCCCACCAACCATCTGGATCTGGAATCCATCACCGCTGTGAATAACGGCCTCGTGGACTTCAAGGGCGTGGTGCTGTTTTCCAGCCATGACCACGAGTTCGTGCAGACCATCGCCAACCGCATTATGGTGCTGGAGGACGGCAAGCTGACCGACCGCCTTGGCACCTACGAGGACTATATCGCCTCGATGGCAAATACTGCTGAATAACCCAACCCGGGGACTGCTTAAAAAGCAGTCCCCGGGATTTTTTACGAAAGCAATGACAAAACGAACCGGAAGATACCGTTTGCCGGCCTGCGATAAAAATGCGGTCCAGATCCTTTTAAATAACGGTGCCGGGCATAATGCTGGCGAAAATTGAGAAAAACACAGATTTTACCGCTTTTATTTCCGCATAGCCGATCCTTTTCGTGTCAAACTATGCTTGCGATACCCAAGTGACCCACACATGTAAGAGATTGAAAAGGAGAAACTGTTATGTCCAGTAAGAACACCAACAAGATCAACGTTCCCGAGGCCCGCGCTGCTATGGATAAGTTTAAGATGGAAGCCGCCGCTGAGGTTGATGTGTAAAGGCCACAAAAGAAAATAACAACATACACAGCTGGAAACACTCATTTACATCAGAAACGCCTGCGAAAGCGGGCGTTTCTTTTGTTTAACGTCCTTCAAAGCCCGTGCTTACAAATTCTATCTGATGGCAGAAGGAAAACCGAATCAGACGGAGCAGGCGAAGGCCGCACGGAACCGATCGGTAGATTTTTCCCCGCGGGGACGCCCGCACGAAAAATCGAGCCGTTGTAAAGGCGCTGGAACTGTACCGCAGGCGGGAGCGGTAAATGATCCGCGAGCATACGCCAAGGGGGAAGTCTATCCTTTCGCGGTGCAAATGCTTCTGCCGTGCTCCCCCTCTCACACTCTCCCCCTGAATTATTATACCAGCTGAAAGAGAAAAACTTCTCTGTTCTCTTTTCAGCCAGTAATGAGTTTTCAAGAGCGTTTGCCCTATCGGACTAAGAACGGTATTGTCCTAACAAGCAACGAATCGTGGGGCCACAATTCAGCTTGACAGGGGCCATGCCCCTATGACCCCCACTTAGAAAGGATGATTTTTTTGAAAAGAACACATGAAATGAAGATTCGCTTTACCAGAGAAGAGCTTGACACTCTGAACGGAAAAGCACGGAGAGCCGGTCTTTCCCGTGAGAGCTATTGCCGTCATATCCTGAACGGTGCGGAGGTCAAGGAGGCCCCGCCTGCCGATGTGCCCACGCTGATCCGCGAGGTCCGGCGTGTGGGCTGCAACATCGACCAGCTTTTGGTGATTGCCCGCGCAAAGAATTGGATGATTGCGAAGGATCTGGAAAAAGCGCTGGAACGCAGTCGGGCGGTCGAGAAGCTGATCATGGACACTTACACCACCCCCGCTGATTAGGCCCTTATATTCGAAACACGTCGAAAAATATGTAGCGGTATCACAAAAGTTCACTGTAAAAAATGCAATACAACAGCGAAAGTTCGTTGCATATTTTGTGATACAGTGGTATATTATACTTGTAGTATGAGATGGGGGGCGCACGTATGTACCGAATCGCAATCGAGAAGTTATTGAAATGGAAAGAAAGCAAGCGGCGGAAGCCCTTGATCATCGAAGGCGCGCGGCAGGTCGGGAAAACCTGGCTGATGAAGGAATTCGGACAGCTCTATTATACCGACACCGTATATATCAACTTCGATTCCAATTCCAGAATGGCCGAGCTGTTTGACTCCGATTTGGATACCGAGCGCTTGATTATGGGCTTGGAATTATATTCCGGTCAGAAAATCGATCCCGAACATACGCTTCTGATTTTTGACGAGGTGCAGGAGGTGCCGAGAGCGCTCAGCTCTCTCAAGTACTTTTACGAAAACGCTCCCGAATATCACATTGTATGCGCGGGTTCTCTGCTGGGTATTGCCCTGCATGAAGGAACCTCTTTTCCGGTGGGCAAAGTGGACTTCCTGAAGCTGTACCCGCTCTCGTTCAAGGAATTTTTGATGGCTACCGGAAAGGAGCGTTTCGCGGAACTGCTCAACAAGTGGGATCATCAAATGATCACGAGCTTTAAGCAGACCTACATCGACGCGCTCAAGCAGTACTATTTTGTAGGCGGTATGCCGGAGGCAGTACAGAGCTTTGCGGAGAACAGGGATTTTAACGAGGTCCGTGAGATACAAAAGAGAATTCTTGCCGCTTATGAGCAGGATTTTTCCAAGCACGCGCCGAACGAGATCGTTCCCAAGATCCGTATGCTTTGGAACAGCATCCCCTCTCAGCTGGCAAGAGAAAACAAAAAGTTCATCTATGGCCTTGTTCGGGAAGGTGCGCGGGCCAAGGAATATGAAACGGCTATTCTATGGCTTTCCGATTGCGGACTCGTTCATAAGATCAGTCGAGTCAATGCCGCCGGAATGCCCCTGAAAGCATACGAGGACTTAAAGGCGTTCAAGTTGTTTCTTGTGGATGTGGGGCTGCTTGGGTGCATGGCGGGGCTCCGCCAGCGCACCCTGCTGGATGGAAATGACCTCTTTGTTGAATTCAAGGGCGCTCTTACGGAGCAGTATGTCTGCCAGCAGCTGAAAACCATTGAGGATCTGGGGGTCTACTACTATACCAACGATAGAGGCTCCTGCGAAATTGACTTCATTGTGGATACGGGCAAACAAATTATTCCGGTAGAAGTGAAGGCGGAAACCAATCTCCGGGCCAAAAGCCTGAAAACCTATCAGGAGAAGTTCGCGCCCGAAATAGCTGTCCGCGCTTCGATGGCGGATTTCAAACAGGAAGACTGGCTTGTGAATTTGCCGCTGTACGCGATAGAGCAGATCGTTGATCTATGACCTGCTTATGAGGGGAAAATAAGGGAAACTTTTTTGAGCCACGCAGATGCACGAAAAAATGAGGACAGGGATGACCTGTCCTCATTTTTTGCAGGGTGTCAGGATACGATCAAAACACACCTCTGCCGCTCAAAGATCCAGAAGCTCAATGCTATCTATGCGTCAGCACATGCTTCACAATGCTGTTTTTACATTAGTATGCCTTTTGTGAGGGCTGCTGAGATGGGATGCCGCATGACAAAGCCTTCTCGATCATGTCCGCCTTTTGAGGCCGTCCCATCAACCGATAGTATTTGCACCATAACCGCGGCGATTGCAGCGGGATGACTTCTGTTCCAAGCAGCATTTTCTCCACGATCTGATCTTCACGCAGAGAACAATCATAAACCGTTCCCTCGTGCACGATCGCAAAACCAGCCATGACATCGACCTCGATGGAATCTATGAGAAACTCCATAAAGGCCTTTGTCCGGTACATGGGATTCGGCATGGGGTCAGGTGGACAAAGCTCACCCATTTCCGATAAAATCGTGCGGACACATTCCGCGTCATGGTCAGCGACCATTAAATCAATATCGTGGAACTCAGAGGTGATGCTCTTGAAGTACAGCAGCATCGACGCGCCCAAGGCCCACTGTACATGGGCCTCGTTCAGACGGTACGCGATCTTCTGCAGCAATTCGATCTTCTTTTGTTCTTCCTTCATGATGCACCTCACTGATTGGAACCGGAGCCGGACTCCGCAAGCTTACGTTCGCGCCGATACTTTACCTCATCAGGCATAGGCTTAATATCGCCCGCTTTCGTGAGCGCCTGCTTGGTAAGGACAGGGCCGACCAATTCATAGATCAGGACGGCAAACAGAGTGATATTGCGAATCAAGTCGCCCTCAGGACCAAGCTGCCGCGCGGTGATGCACATACCAAGCGCGACACCGGCTTGCGGGAGCAAGGTGATCCCCAGATATTTGCATACGAGAGGGGCGCAGTGGGTCAGGCGTGTGCTGATGAGGGAACCGTAATATTTGCCAAGAGAGCGAAAGAGGATATAGACAACGCCAATACCAACAATGGCCGCCTCAGTAAAAACGTGCAATTCAAGCTCTGCGCCGCTGACCACAAAAAAGAGCGCGAATAACGGCGAGGTCCAGCGATCCGCCTTTTCCATCAAGTCCGCGGATAAGGGGCAGAGGTTGCAGAAAACTGTCCCCAGCATCATGCAGACCAGCAGGGATGAGAAACCCATATGAACCGACCCAATGGAGAATTTGATCATGGAAAGGGCAACCATGAGGAATACAAACGCAATGGTCAGATTCAGCCGGTTTGTGTTGGAATGGAAAAGCTTTTCTAACTGAGCCAGCAGCCAGCCGCTGACCGCTCCCAGCAGCAGGGAGGCCGCGATTTCGATGAGCGGGTCTACCAGAATGGATACGAAGTCGACCACTCCGCTGGACAGCGTGCGCGCGATCCCAAAGGAAATGGCGAAGGCCACAAGGCCGACCGCATCGTCCAACGCGACAACGGGCAGCAGCAGATCAGTCAGCGGGCCGCTGGCCTTATATTGACGCACGACCATCAATGTGGCAGCCGGCGCGGTTGCGGTGGAAATGGCGCCAAGCGTGATGGCTTGCGCTACGGAAAGCTTGTCCGGGATGAGAATGTGCAAAAGAAGCAGCGCCGTATCGACGCACAGCATAGCGGCAAGTCCCTGGAAGACTCCGACAACAACCGCTTGACGCCCGATGTGCGTGATATCTTCCAGCCGAAACTCATTACCGATCGCAAACGCGATAAAGCCAAGAGCAACTTGGGAAACCAAGGTCATGAGATCCACCGCTTCCATGCTGATGAAGCCAAGTCCGGCGATTCCCAGGGAGCCTAAGAAATACGGTCCAACGAAGATACCGGCTATCAAATAGGCTGTAACATCGGGCAATTTCAAGGATTTCACAACACGGGTCATTAAGAGGCCGGCAAGAACGGCAATAGAAACAGATAAGATGATTTGCATGGTGTGTAGTTCCTCTCAGGTTGAATTGTTTCTGCAACCTTTCAAAAAGCCGCAGGAGTAGTATCAATTTTAAGGTTCAGGCAGCTTGCCTGTGTCCGAGAATCCTCAGATACAGGCAAGCTGCCTCTTATTTTAATATTTCTTTTTCTCACCGCACCGGTGATGCAGTTTGAAGCGTATGCGGAAGATCCTCATGTGCATAAATCCGGTCACACGATGATCAAATTTGCGCCACGCTCCATAAATGCGTTCTTCTGCTCTTCAGAGAGTCCCCGGTCTGTGATAATGCAGTCGACTTCTTCTATGGGGCATACCCTCACCAGACTCGCACGGCCGAATTTACTTGAGTCCGCATAGACCACTGTGCGTCTTGCGGCATGGCGCATCTGATTTTGTACGTTTGCCTCGCTGAAGCCAAGGTCCGTACAGCCGATAACGGGGTCAATTCCACTGGCCGACATGAAGTAAGTGTCGATGTGGAGACTATCCTCAAGAGAAAACATGGGATTTACAATGGTATATTCATCCTTGTTCAGAACGCCGCCGACCAAGATGATGGTAAAGCCCGGAACATCGGAAAGGAGCAAAGCGTTTTGAATGGAATTTGTGATAATGCTCAGCTTTTGAAAACGTCCTTTCAGGGCTACCGCCATCAACTGACTGGTGCTGCCGTAATCCAGCGCGATCACCTGGTTTTCCTCGATCATTGATAACGCATATTGGACGATCGCTTTCTTCTGTTCAACGTTTTGCGTCTTGCGGGTGCTCAATGTGATGTAGCCGGGGTTGATCGCAGAATCCCTGTCGCTTGCGGGCATAGCGCCGCCGTGTACCCGCGTAAGCTGTCCGGCCTTTTCCAAATAGTCCAGATCCTTCCGGATCGTTTCGGAAGATACGTCCATGCGTTTGACGAGATCCGCGGTATGGACGGTCCCGTTTTCTGCAAGGATAGACAGTATGATATCGTGCCGCTGTTGTTGTAGCATCGATGCGCCTCCTCTGGTGTCGAAAATCTGCATGGATATTTAAAACGATTATAACACAAAAAAAAGATTTGAAAAGAGGAAATGCAAAAAACGCAAGAAAAAATATGGTATTTTCTGTGATTAGAAAAGCAAACACAGAAAATACCATGATTATCAACAATTTATCTGGCGAAAAATTGGATATTATCATGGTTTTTGTTGCGGACAGTTGGTTTTACTTGCAAACGCAACAAAAAGCAATTATACTAAACGTGCGAACACCACTGAGCTAAAATGTCCTCGAGAGGAAAGCATGGCAGGGTGAAAGGAGAATGAATAATGAGTAATGAAACAAAAAAGCAAATCGCAAAAGCAGCGCCTAATCGTTGGTTAGTATTTTGCATCCTCACTTTTTCTGGTGGTATTGCGTTTAAGCTCTCCAGCATGAAGGATATGTTCTATGTTCCCATGCAGGAATTCATGGGACTGTCGAACACTCAGATCGGCGCGGCCCTGAGCGTATATGGTATCGTTCAGACCATCGGCCTGATTGCAGGTATTTACATCTGTGATATTATTAGTAAGAAGTATATGATCGGCGGTTCGCTGATCGGAATCGGCGTTGTCGGATTTTACATCGCAACGTTCCCCGGCTATTATGGCTTCCTGCTGGCCTTTGGCGTCCTTGCCATTCTGGGCGAGGTGACCTACTGGCCCGTTCTGCTGAAGGCCATTCGCCTTTTGGGTGATGAAAAGACGCAGGGCAGAATGTTCGGCTTCCTGGAAATGGGACGCGGTGTTGTTGACGTGATCGTGGCTTCTTCGGCTCTGGCCGTATTCCGGGCTATGGGCGAGGGCGCCGCAGCTCTGCGCGGCGGATTCATTTTCCTGTCCGTGGTCACTATGGTGGCCGGTGTGCTGTGCCTGATCTTTGTTCCGCACGATGAAAAGTGCGTCGGCGAGGACGGCAAGGAAGTCAACAAGGCAGAGGCCGCTTTCTCCGGTATGATGCAGGCACTGAAGAGTGTTGATATCTGGGCGGTTTCTCTCAACGGCTTTGTTGTGTATTGCATTTATTGCGGCCTGACTTACTTCATCCCCTTCCTCAACAAGATCTATATGCTGCCTGCCACCGCAGTTGGCATGTACGGAATTGTCAACCAGTATGGTCTGAAGATGATCGGCGGCCCCGTTGGCGGCTTTATGTCCGATAAGGTTCATAAGTCCGCAGCCAAGCACATTCGGGTCGGCTTCGTTGTGTGCATTGTGGCAATGGCTGTTTTCCTGATGATCCCCCACGAGGCTCTTGGCCAGAAGGGTATGTGGATGCTGGGCGCTGTCTGCACCCTGACCTTTGGTGCTATCGTATTTACCATGCGCGCGGTGTTCTTTGCTCCTATGGATGAGGTCAAGGTCCCCCGTGAGATCACCGGCGCGGCTATGAGCATGGCGTCCCTGATCATTTATCTGCCGAACACCTTTGCCTATGTGATGTACGGCAATTTCCTGGATCGCTTCCCCGGCATGACGGGCTTCAGAATCGTGTTCTCTGTGATGATCGGCTGGGCAGTTGTCGGTGTCGGTGTTTCTACGTTCCTGATCCGCAGAATCAAGAAGCACCAGAAAAACGCGTAATTAGGAGGGAAAAAACTATGAAAGATTATCAGGGTTTCAAGAACAACGGAAACTGGTACAAGGGAAACCTCCACAGCCATACGACGGTTTCTGACGGTAAGATGACGCCGGAGCAGTCCGTAGAGGTTTACAAGGAGCATGGATATAATTTTCTGGCGCTCTCCGAGCATGATATTTACACCGACTATCGCAAGCAGTATAATACAGATAATTTCATTATGATCCCCGCCATCGAAGCCAGCGCGATCCTGTATCAGGAAGAAGGCAGCAGCAAGCGGCTGGAGATCCATCATCTGCATGGTATTCTCGGTACCAGCGAGATGCAGAAAAACGCCAAGGCTCCGCTGTTCACCCACATGGAGCACGTTCCCCCGCAGAAGCATTACGGAACCTGGCGCGGCCGGGAGATCTCTCAGGAGATCGCGGATATGCTGCGTGACCGCGGCTGTGTGGTAACATACAATCATCCGATCTGGAGCCGCGTGACCGAAGAAGAGTTTATTTATACGGAAGGCGTACAGGCACTGGAGATTTTCAACTACAACACGGTCCTGGAGTCTAACACCGGCTACGATGTCACGTATTGGGACCGTATGCTCCGGATGGGAAAGAAGATCAACGGTTTCGCCAGCGACGACAACCATAACGAAGGCTTGTTTGAGGACTCCTGCGGCGGCTGGATCTGCGTGCAGGCTCCCGAGCTGACGCATGACGCGATCATCCAGAACTTCCTGGACGGCAACTACTATTCGTCTGCCGGCCCGGTGATCAAGGATTGGGGCATTAAGGACGGCAAGGCGTGGATCTCCTGCTCTCCCGTCAATCATATCAACTTCGTTGCGGGAAATATCATCAATGACGGCGTAATGGTCCTCGGAAAAGCCTGTGAGGATTCCCTGACTTATGGCGAATATGAGGTCAAGGGTCACGAAGCTTATATTCGTGCCGAAGTTACGGACAAGTACGGCCGGACAGCCTGGACAAATCCGATCTATCTGGATTGGAAATAATCGACTGAAAGGATCATCAATATGGAGCGAATTCAGGAAATACTGACCACGATCGACAATTGGTTGTGGGGGAATTGGCTGCTGTTTGTTTTGCTTGCGGTTGGCATTCTTTATACGGTTATTTCTGGTGGCGTCCAGGTCAGACATTTTAAGTATATCATCAAAAAGACCTTGATCCATCCAATTCGCTACGGTGATAAGGACACGAATTCGGAAGGAAGCGTGTCATCCTTCCAGGCCTTGAATATGGCGATCGCCTCATGCGTTGGAAGCGGAAATATCGTTGGCGTTGCAACTGCTGTTCTGGCGGGCGGGCTGGGCGCGATCTTCTGGATGTGGGTCGCGGCATTCGTCGGTATGGCTACCAAATATGGCGAAATCATTTTGGGTATGCTGTATCGGCAGAAGGATGACCGCGGAATCTGGATGGGCGGCCCCATGTACTATATCCGGGATGGTCTCCACGCCCCGTGGCTTGCCTTCTTGTGTTCCATTTTTATGGTGGTTCAGATCATCGGCGGTAACTTTATTCAGTCCAACACCATTGGCGGTGTGGTGGAGGATACCTTCCAGATTCCCCCCATTTACACGGGTATCATCCTGACGGTGCTGATTTTTGTTGTTTCTGCCGGCGGCCTGAAGCGATTCGCGCATGTGGCGCGCAAGGTGGTCCCCTTTATGGCAACGCTCTACATTGCCAGCGGATTGCTGATCATTCTGATTAACATCAAGCAGCTTCCCGGTGTCTTTGCGGATATTTTTGCGGGAGCGTTTGGCCTGAGAGCGGTTAGCGGAGGTGTGCTGGGAAGCATGATCATCGCTATGCAGAAGGGAATCGCCCGCGGCCTCTACTCCAACGAGGCTGGCGAAGGTTCCGCACCCGTGCTGCACTCCGCCGCAGATGTGGAGCACCCTGCCGAGCAGGGAATCGCCGGTGTAACAGAGGTATTCCTGGATACATTTGTCATTTGCACGATCACCGGTTTGGTGCTGGGCGTCACCGGAGTGATCGCTCCCGGGATCTCCGGAAACGTACTGCCGCTGTATGCCTTTGAGAGCGTATGGCCTCCGATGCGGTATGTGCTTGCGGCCAGTCTCCTGCTGTTCTCTACGACCTCCCTGATGAGTCAGTGGTATTTCGGCTTTGTGGGATTGAACTATATGTTTGGGCGCATGGTCGCTGAAAAGTTCAAGTATATCTTCCCGTGCTTCTGCATCTTCGGCGCTACCCTGAAAAGCGATATGGTCTGGACGATTCAGGACATTGCTCTTGGCCTCCTGACCATTCCAAACCTGATCGCCATGATTTTCTTGTGGCCGAAGGTTCGGAAGGCGACGAAGGAATTCTTTGGAACGCCCCATACATAAACAGGGATATGCCATAGAAATGCGAAATAATTAAACAAAGGCGTGTGCCAGTCGGCACACGCCTTTGTTTGTTTAGGAGGTTCCTTTTGTTCGGCCTTTGCAAACCAGGGTGTCAGCTTGACTCCCTGATTTTTGTGCTATGTTTTTGGCCTCCCCAAATTTTTTCAAATTTTTCAAAAAAATAAGTTCGCTTTCGGGCCTTGAATGTTGTAGTAGGGGGGTGAGAGGGTTACCCGCCCCTCCATGCACCTTGAAAACCAAATACCCATTCATCAAGTACATCAGTTCCGATGCGCGAAAGCGCGAGCCACAGCAGCAGGGTACGCCATGACCCCTGGTTTACCGGACCCAGCGAGAAACCCCTCTGCGAGTATAGGGTTGCCCCCGGTATGGCGATGACAGTCGGAATGACAATGGTACTCCCGTCCAGCCACAGTCTCAAGCAATGGGGGCGGCTCTGCCAGAACGGCAGCTGGGGTGAAACGCCCGTGAGGCGGTGCAGCACACCGCCGCTTGATGATTTCCCAGGCTTCGGCCTGCACACGGGGCGTCGAGGACAAATAGTGTGCGATACGCCAACAAGGAGGATAAGGGTGCGGTTTTTGCTGATTTCAAGCCGCAAAATATGACCGGGCCTGCATGAAGGCCCGGTTAATTTGCGTTCAAACGGAAATAATTTTCCTATGGAGGTGTGACCTTGGAAAAAAAGGAAAACTTGCAGCGGATCGGAGCCGCGACCTATGTGATCGAGCGGGTGTTTGCCGGCGGCAGGACACCGCAGGAGGCCGTGGCGGAGGAAATTATTACCACCGCTAAAAAAGGCGATTTTTTTGACCACTCAGGCAATAAAGTGATATAATGTCCATGTAAATGAGTGGTTCCGGAAGGGAGGATATTATGTGGGACCACATCAAGCTCGCTGACATTTACTGCCGCTTGTCGGACGAAGAAAAGAAGCACGGGAATGAGTCGGAGAGTATCACAAATCAACGGGCTATTATAAGAGACTATTGCGAAAAGCACGATATTATTATTGTAAAAGAATTTGTAGACGATGGCTATTCCGGCGGCAATTTTGAGCGCCCCGGCTTTCAGGCTATGCTGAATCATCTTTCAGGTGGAAAGGTCAATATGGTCATCACAAAAGATCTTTCCCGCCTTGGCCGTGATATGACGGAATCAAGCTATTACGCGGAGCGTTTCTTTCCCGAGCATGGAATTCATTATCTGGCTCCCGGCAATGACTTTGACTCCATGGGAGACAACCTGATGGCACCGTTTCAATTTGCCATGAATGATGTGTATCTGCGTGATACCTCCAGAAAAGTCAGGCAGACCTTAGACATGAAGCGGAGAAAGGGCAAGTACGCGGCCTGCCCGCCCTACGGCTACAAAAAAGCGGAGCGTACCACCGATCAGCTTGTTCCGGATGAAAACACAGCGCCGATCGTTCGACAGATTTTTGAGTGGGCGTCATCGGGGCTTTCAACGCGGACGATTGCCAACAAGCTGAATGAGCAGTGCGTCATTCCGCCGCTGAAGTATCGTGTTGAATGCCGGGATAACTTCACCCCGCAGGGGGCGTCCAGAGCCTCGGATTACTGGAATTACACCACGGTCAAGCGCATCCTGCGAAACCGTGTCTATCTGGGGCATACCATACTTGGAAAGACCCGCAAGGTCAATGTGAAATCCAAAAAGAAGCTCCCTGTTCCGCAGGAGGACTGGTGCTTTACGGAAAATACCCATGAGCCGCTGGTCACGCAGGAGCAGTTTGACCGTGCGGAGCACTTCCTCGGAGAGAATACAAAATCTCACGCGGCAAATCCAGCGTTCCGCCACAGTATTTTCAGCGGGATCGCATACTGCGCTCATTGCGGCGCGGCAATGTGCTCCGGAGGATCGGTGTATAAGGGTGAACGCGCAAAGTATTGGTATCTTGTTTGCAACAACCTGACGAGCCGGACGCGAAATCGCTGTGAGCATGGGGCCCGTATTCGCTACGATGACCTCATGGAGATCGTTCGCCGTGATCTGAATGAGCTGCTATCCTTTGACGAGGATGATATGGAGGCCATTACGCAGGCCGCCATTCGGCAATCCAACGCTGCTTTCGGCGGCGGTGAGGATCGGGAGAAGTCTTTGGCCAATATCGACACACAGCTAAAGCGTATTGTGAAGATGATCGAACGAGCCTACCGTGATAACGCTGCGGGAAATCTGAGCGATGCGCTGCTGGATGAAATGATGAACCGTTTCGGGAAGGAGCGACAGGCCCTTGAAAACCAGCGCGACAGGCTGATTACGGATACTTCGGAAGAAAAGAGCATCCGGGACGCGTATGACCTGTTCTTTGCGTTGGCTCAGCGATATTCCCATATTGAGACATTAGACCGGGATATTCTTCATGCCCTCATTGAGCGTATCGAAATTGGCGAAAAAATTTTACCGGAGGGCCTGACGATTGCGGGGCCGAGAACACCCTATCGGCAGAGCATCCGCATTTTCTATCGCTTCATCGGAGAAATCGCGGAAAACCCTGTACGCGACGTAACAAGGGTGGCAAATCTTTAAGAGGTCAGAAATAGCATACCTTGGTGTGTATAGACCTCAAAAAAATCACAATTTTTGTGGTGAATACACACCAAAGGAGATGGGCGTCAATCTGAAGCAGGGCTACAACGGCGACCTGACCAGCCGCGAGGCCGGTTCCGTGGGCGGCCAGATGGTCAAGAAGATGATCGAGTCCTACGAGAAGAACCTGTAAGCGTCTGCGCAGAAGGAACTTCTCTGGAAAAAGGAAGAGCGGACGGCTGTCCGCTCTTCCTTTTTTTCACAGAATATGCTATAATACCACGTTACTTACTTGTCCTGATTTTCGGCAAAAGAAACGGTCCGGGGGAGGGATTCGTATGGAAAATATCCATCAGGGACATCGTGAAAAAATGCGGCAGCGTTTTCTGAAAAGCGGGCTGGAGGGCTTCGCGGATCACGAAGCACTGGAGCTTTTGCTGTATTACGCCATCCCCCGGCAGGACACCAACCCCATCGCCCACCGGCTCATGGATCGCTACGGCTCCCTGACCGCCGTGCTGTCAGCCCCGGCGGAGGATCTGAAAAAAGTGGAGGGCATCGGCGAGAGCGCAGCGGTGCTGCTGAAGGTGGCGGGGCAGATCGGCCGCAAGGCCCGCCTGGCGGACGCTGTTCAGAGCTGTCCCATGACAGATGTGGAAACTGTGGGCGCCTACTTGCTGGAACGGTACGCCGGGGAGACCCACGAGATCGTTTACGAATTGTGCCTGGATCGAAAGGGCAAGCTGTTAGCCTGCAAGCGGCTCAATGACGGCGGGGCGTCCTCCGCCGCGCTGGACATCCGAAAGATGGTGGAGAATGCCATCCTCACCTCCGCCAGCACGGTGATCCTGGCACATAATCATCCCAGCGGCATTGCGCTGCCCTCGGATGATGACTGCGCCGCCACCACCCGCGCGGCGCAAGCCTTGCAGACCATCGGCGTTGCATTGGCGGACCACATCATCGTGGCGGATGACGATTTTGTATCCATGGCCCAGAGCGGCTACCTGACCCCATGGGAGCACCTGTGACCGGGCGGCTTCCTGTGAATGATACGATAGAACAAATGTTTGAAATTTCAGAAAAGCTGTGGTAGAATAACCGGGAAACGGGGAGAGCCACAGGCTGTCTTTGCGAAGGGGGAGAGAACCATGCAGATCCGGCGTGGACGGGAGGCCGACACGGAGCGGCTGGTGGCTCTGGCGGGCCAGATTTTTGAAACGGAACAGGAGATCCCCCGGGCGTTGACCCCGCTGCCGCCGGAAAACCGCCCCCAGTGGTGGTGCGTGGAGGAGGACGGGGCGCTTCTGGGCGGCGTGGCCCTGTATTGGGAGGACAACGCATGGCACATGGGCCGCTTCGTCATCTCCCCGGAACTGCGGGGGTGTCATGTTGGGACCGCACTGCTGGAAACGGCCCTGACGGACATTTTTGCGCAGGACATCCGGGAGGTCACCATGGAGGCCCGGGATACCACGGCGCATATCCTGAAAAAATTCGGCGCGGAGACCACCGGCGCGCCCTTTTCCTTTTATCGGGGCACGGTAACGCCCATGCGCCTGACCCGTGAGGCATTTTTGAACAGCCACACCGGCGGGCAGATTTGAATGTGACGGAGAGACGGCTATGCCGAAATTTGAAGTAGTATCCCCTTATCAGCCCTCCGGCGACCAGCCGGAGGCCATCGACGCGCTGGCGGCGGGCATCGAAAACGGCTTGAAGGAGCAGGTCTTGTTAGGCGTCACCGGCTCCGGCAAGACCTACACCATGGCCAAGGTCATTGAGAAGGTCCAGCGGCCTACGCTGGTGCTGGCCCACAATAAGACACTGGCAGCCCAGCTTTGTGCGGAATTCAAGGAGTTTTTCCCTAACAACGCCGTGGAGTATTTTGTCTCCTACTACGATTACTACCAGCCGGAGGCCTATATCCCTCATACGGATACCTATATTGCCAAGGACGCATCTACCAATGATGAGATCGACCGCCTGCGGCTGTCCGCTACCTGTGCCCTGCTGGAGCGGCGGGATGTGATCGTGGTGTCCTCCGTGTCCTGCATTTACGGCTTGGGCGAGCCGGACGACTTCGCCCAGATGGTGATCTCTCTGCGCCAGGGGGCGGAGTGGGACCGGGACGAGCTGCTGCGACGTCTGGTGGAGAACCGTTACGAGCGGAATGACGTGGCCTTTGAGCGGAACCGCTTCCGGGTGCGGGGGGACACGGTGGAGATCTACCCCGCCTACTATAAGGACCACGCCATCCGGGTGGAGTTCTTCGGGGACGAGATCGACCGGATCTCCGACTTTCACCCCCTCACCGGCACGGTGAACCGGGTACTGAACCACGTGGCCATTTACCCCGCCAGCCACTATGTCACCACCAAGGAGAAGATGGACAGGGCCTTGGGCCAGATCCGGGAGGAACTGGAGGACCAGGTAAAATATTTCAATGACAATGAGATGCTGGTAGAGGCTCAGCGCATCCGCCAGCGGACGGAATATGACATGGAAATGATGCGGGAGTTGGGATATTGCTCCGGCATCGAGAACTATTCCCGGATCATTTCCGACCGTCCGGCAGGCAGCGCCCCTATGACCCTGCTGGACTTCTTTCCCGATGATTTCCTGCTGTTTGTGGACGAGAGCCATGTGACGCTGCCTCAGGTCCGGGCTATGTACAACGGCGATCGGGCCAGAAAGGAATCGCTGGTGCGGTACGGCTTCCGCCTGCCCTGCGCCTTCGACAACCGGCCTCTGAAATTCGAGGAATTTGAGAGCCGCATCGGTCAGGCGGTGTTCGTCTCCGCCACGCCGGGGCCTTACGAGCGGGAGCGGGCGGACAACATCGTGGAGCAGGTCATCCGCCCCACCGGACTGCTGGACCCCCGGGTGGAGGTGCGCCCGGTAGAGGGCCAGATCGACGATTTGATGGAGGAGATCCGCGCCCGGGCCAAGCGGAACGAGCGTGTGTTGGTGACAACTCTCACAAAAAAGATGGCGGAGGATCTGACGGAATTTTTCCGGGCCAACAGCATCCGGGTACGGTATATGCACGCCGACGTAGCCACCATCGAGCGGATGGAGATCATCCGGGACCTGCGGCTGGGGGAGTTCGACGTGCTGGTGGGTATCAACCTCCTACGAGAGGGTCTGGACCTGCCGGAGGTCTCTCTGGTGGCGGTGCTGGACGCCGACAAGGAGGGCTTCCTCCGCAGCGAGACGTCCCTCATCCAGACCATCGGCCGGGCGGCCCGGAACGCGGAGGGTCTGGTGATCCTCTACGCCGATACCGTCACGCCCTCCATGCGGGCGGCCATGGACGAAACGGAACGCCGCCGGAAAATTCAGGACGCTTACAACAAGGCCCACGGCATCGTACCGAAGACCATCATCAAGGATGTCCGGGAAATTCTGGAGATCTCCAAGAGCGAGGACAGCGGCCGCAAGGCCAAGGGCAAGCCCAAAAAGCTGACGGAGGCGGAGCGGACGGCGGAGATCGCCAAGCTGGAGCAGGAGATGAAGGAGGCCAGCAAGCTGCTGGAATTCGAGTATGCCGCCGTGCTGCGTGACCGCATCATCGAGCTGCGGGGCGGTAAATAGCGGACAAATTTCGAGAGAAAACGCGCCAAAACCGAAAACAAACTGTACGAACTGATTGGAAAAATACAGGAGGTATATATGGAAAAACGCTCTGCTCTGCAAAAGGCTGTCCTGATCTCCGTTGCGGCTATGGCGGTGGCCTTCGCCATTCTGACGTTTGTATTTCACAGACTTGAGGGCGTGAAATTTGAAGAGGGTTTCTTGCGGGTGTCGGCACAGGCCGATGACCCCGCCGCGACGGTCTACGCCGGGAAGGTTCAGGGTGAGCGGGTGAAGATCACCGTGACGGACTGCCCCGATGAACAGCGGACGGAGGTGGAGGTCCAGGTCGGGGACCGCGTCCATGACGTGTGCGCGGTGGAGACCGGCCTGCCGCCCATTCAGGCGGAACAGCTGGGACCGGTGGAGCACATCCGGATCACCCGGAACGGCCAGCTTCTCTTTGAGGGCGGCTATACGGCGGAGCACGACATGGGATGGTACGATTTGGAGGGAAACTGGGCCCCATTTTCCAGCTTGGAGGCCACCTTCAGGACCAGCGGAGAAAACTATTGGGATTCCTATAAAACCTCCGCCGGGACGATCCTGGCCTTCGCAAGAGGGCCGGAGCGGACGGCCCGGGGCAGTTGGATGCTGTATTTTACCATGCTGCTGTTTTCCGGCCTGCTGGCGCTGGACGCCGCATACCCGTTGGTCCTGTTCCGCTGCCAGCATATGTGCGACGTGAAGGACCCGGAGCCGTCGGACTTCTATCTGGGAATGCAGCAGGCGGGCTGGTGCATTTATCCGATCTTGCTGCTCATCGGGTACAACATCGCCCTGTGGGTGCTGCCGTAGCCGACTGAAAACAGACCAATATATGTCCGAACGGACATTTTACATACAGAAAAACACAAAAAACATTGCAAAGGAAAACATACTATGGAACTCACAAAAACCAAGGGGTGTCTGGACAGCCTGACCTTAAAACTGCTGGCCATGGCCCTCATGCTCTGCGACCACCTGTGGGCCACGGTGCTGCCCGGCGTCATGTGGCTGACGGCGGTGGGCCGCATCGCTTTCCCCATTTTTGCCTTTCAGGTGGCGGAGGGCTTTCAGCGGACCCATGACCGGAAAAAATACCTGCTGCGGATGCTGGTCTTTGCCCTGATCTCTGAGATCCCCTTTAACTACCTGTACTACTCCTCCCCTGTGTTCCCCTTCCATCAGAACGTGATGTTCACCTTCTTCATCGCCCTTCTGCTGATGCTGGGGCTGGAAAAGGTCCGGAGCAAGGGGGCGGGGCTGTATATCCTCGCCGCCGTTTTGAGCCTGCCCGTGGGCTACTTTCTGGGAACGGTCGGCATGGTGGATTACTACGGCAGCGGCGTGGTCACGGTGCTGATCTTCTACCTCTGCCGCCAGATCCCCTACGGCTGGATCGGCGAGGTGGCGGGACTGGCCTTCCTGAACTGCAAGCTGCTGGGGGGCATGACCATCCCCCTGACGCTGGGGAGCTGGACCTTGGAATTCCCGGAGCAGGGCTTGGCACTGCTGGCCCTGATCCCCATTTGGCTGTATAACGGCAGGCAGGGGGTCCACAATAAGGCCATCCAGTATGCCTGCTACGCTTTTTATCCCGCCCACATGCTGATCCTGGCATTGCTGCGGATGTATTTGTAAGAGGTGAGATCTGTGTCCAAGCACAAGGAAGAAAAAACCAACGTCATGCGGACGCTGGAACAGAAGAAGATCGCCTACACGCCCCATGAGTACCCGGCGGACGGTCCGGTGGACGGCGTGTCCGTGGCGGCGTATCTGAACCAGGACCCGGAGCAGGTGTTCAAGACCCTGGTGACAAAGGGCGCCGGCGGCGGGTACTATGTGTTCGACATTCCTGTGGCGGAAAATCTGGATCTGAAAAAGGCTGCCAAGGCAGTGGGGGAGAAGTCCATCGCCATGCTGCCTCAAAAGGAGCTGCTGCCACTGACGGGCTATGTCCACGGTGGGTGCTCCCCGGTGGGCATGAAAAAGCAGTTCCCCACGGTGTTCCACGAGACGGTGGAGCTGTTCGACACCATCTGCGTCTCCGCCGGAAAGATCGGCGCGCAGGTGGAGGTGGCCCCGGCGGACCTCATTGCCCTGTTGGGGGCTCAGACGGCGGACGTTACTGCGGAATGAATATAAAAGTTTAAAAAAATGTCATTTTTGCAGATTTAAACGCATAGTTGACATTAAAAAATGGTTTGTGTATGCTATGACCGAAAACCGGTTTTGACTACATGAAACAGGAGCGGAAAAGCAGATCATGCAGGAAAATATCATTGTAAAAGGTGCCCGGGCCAATAACCTGAAAAATATCGACGTCACCATCCCCCGGGACAAGCTGGTGGTGATGACCGGTGTATCCGGCAGCGGAAAATCCTCTCTGGCCTTCGACACGATCTACGCCGAGGGCCAGCGACGGTATGTGGAGAGCCTTTCGTCCTACGCCCGGATGTTTCTGGGCCAGATGGACAAGCCGGACGTGGACTATATCGAGGGCCTCAGCCCCGCTATCTCCATCGACCAGAAAACCACCAGCAAAAACCCCCGGTCCACCGTGGGCACCGTGACGGAGATCTACGATTATCTCCGTCTGCTGTGGGCCCGGGCGGGTACGCCCCACTGCCCCAACTGCGGCAAGGAGATCCGCCAGCAGACCATCGACCAGATCATCGATCAGGTGCTGGCGTTGCCGGAGGGAACGCGAATTCAGGTGATGGCTCCGGTGATCCGGGGCAAAAAGGGCGAACACGCCAAGGTGTTTGAGGATGCCAAGCGCTCCGGCTATGTCCGGGCCAGAGTGGACGGCAGCCTCTACGAACTGGACGAGGAGATCAAGCTGGAGAAGAACAAAAAGCACTCCATCGAGATCATCGTGGACAGGCTCATCATCCGGCCCGACATCCGCCAACGGCTGACGGACAGTGTGGAGACCGCCGCCAAGCTCTCCGGCGGACTGGTGATCGTCAACCTTCTGCGGGAGGAAAAGAATCTCTCCTTCTCCCAGAACTACGCCTGCGAGGACTGCGGTATCTCCATGGAGGAGCTGACCCCCCGGATGTTCTCCTTCAACAATCCCTTCGGCGCCTGCCCCACCTGTACCGGTCTGGGGAACCAGTTGAAGGCCGACCCCGCCCTCATGATCCAGGATGGGGGAAAGTCCATTTTAGACGGGGCGATTCAGGCAAGCGGCTGGAACAACATCCGAGGGGATGGTATTTCCCGGATGTACTTCGATGCTTTGAGCAAAAAGTACAAGTTTTCCCTGACGGAGCCGTGGAACAGTCTCAGCGATGAGGCGAAAAACATCATCCTCTACGGCACCAAGGGCGAGACACTGGAGCTGCACTATGACCAGCCCCGGGGCAAGGGCGTTTTGAAGCAGGCCTTTGAGGGCATCTGCAACAACATTGAGCGCCGCTATAAGGAGACCCAGTCCGATGCCAGCCGGAAAGAGCTGGAGGAGCTGATGAGCGAGTGTCCCTGCCCGGACTGTCAGGGCCGCCGTCTGCGGAAGGAATCCCTGGCGGTGACGGTGGGGGAGAAGAACATCTACGAGTTCACCACCCTCTCCGTAGAGGACGCTCTCGTGTGGATGGACGGCCTGACACTGACGGAGCAGCAAATGCTGATCGCCGACCGCATTTTGAAGGAAATTCGCTCCCGGCTGGGCTTTTTGAAGTCCGTGGGCCTGGGCTATCTGACGCTGGCCCGCAGCGCCGGGACCCTCTCCGGCGGCGAGAGCCAGCGGATCCGGCTGGCCACCCAGATCGGCAGCAGTCTGATGGGGGTGCTGTATATTTTAGACGAGCCGTCCATCGGACTGCACCAGCGGGACAACGATAAGCTGCTGGCGACGCTGAAAAACCTCCGGGATCTGGGCAACAGTCTCATCGTGGTGGAGCATGACGAGGACACCATGCGGGCCGCCGATTACCTCATTGACATCGGCCCCGGCGCCGGTGTTCACGGCGGTCAGGTGGTGGCAGCAGGCACTCCGGCGGAGGTGATGGCTAACCCCGACAGTCTGACGGGGCAGTATCTGTCCGGAAAAAAGAAAATTGAGGTGCCTGCTGTCCGCCGTCCCGGAAACGGCAAGGTTTTGAAGGTCATCGGCGCGGCGGAGAACAACCTCCGCCACATCGACGTGGAATTCCCGCTGGGGACCTTCACTGTGGTCACCGGCGTGTCCGGCAGCGGTAAGTCCTCTCTGGTGAACGAGGTGCTGTTCAAGCGCTTGGGCGCGGAGCTGATGCGGATGAAGGTCCGCCCCGGCAAGTGCGACCGCATCGAGGGCATGGAGCAGCTGGACAAGGTGGTGAACATCGACCAGAGCCCCATCGGGCGGACGCCCCGGTCTAACCCCGCCACCTATACGGGCCTGTTCAACGACATTCGGGATCTGTTTGCCTCCACCCAGGAGGCCAAGAGTCGGGGCTACGGCCAGGGGCGGTTCAGCTTCAACGTCCGGGGCGGCCGGTGCGAGGCCTGTTCCGGCGACGGCCTGCTGAAGATCGAGATGCACTTCCTGCCGGATATTTTCGTCCCCTGCGAGGTCTGTAAGGGCAGACGTTACAACCGGGAGACCTTAGAGGTCCGCTACAAGGGCAAAAACATCGCCGATGTGCTGGATATGACGGTAGACGAGGCGCTGGACTTCTTCTCTGCCCTGCCCAAGCTGAAAAAGCGGCTGCAAACCTTACAGGATGTGGGCCTCGGCTATGTGAAGCTGGGCCAGCCCTCCACGGAGCTGTCCGGCGGCGAGGCCCAGCGGGTGAAACTGGCTACGGAGCTTTCCAAGCAGGCCACCGGCAAGACCATCTATATTCTGGACGAGCCTACCACCGGCCTGCACTCCGATGACGTGCGCAAGCTGCTGGAGGTCCTCCAGCGGCTGGTGGACGCGGGGAACACCGTGGTGGTCATTGAGCACAATCTGGACGTCATCAAGTGCGCCGACCATTTGATCGACCTTGGCCCTGAGGGGGGCGACGGCGGCGGTACCATTGTGGTCACCGGCACGCCGGAGGAGGTGGCGGCCTGTCCTGCCAGCTTTACGGGGCAATACCTGAAACGGATGCTGAATTAAGCGGAAAACCGGCACTCCACGCAGCGTTTGTTGCGGGAGTGCCGGTTTTTTGATACAATCAACCCAGCAAAAACCGAAGGGGGATACGTTATGCGGCAGACGGATACCGGCGCGCTGATCGCACAACTCCGAAAGGAACAGGGGCTGACTCAAAAGCAGCTGGCGGAGCAGCTTCATATTTCAGACCGTACGATCAGTAAATGGGAGCGGGGGGCCGGGTTTCCCGATGTATCTCTACTGGAACCGCTGGCAGATGCGCTGCACTGCTCGGTGGTAAGTCTTCTGGAGGGACGGCTGGTGGAGGAACCGGCGGAGATCGACGTCCGGTCGGCTTTGGCGGTGCTGATACGGGAGAGCCGTTCCGCTCTGCGGCGGGACTGGAGCCGCCGGTTCGGGATACTCTGCTGTCTGCTGGTAGCGGGCTTTGTGATCTTTGGAATTTTGGATCGCAGCGGCGCGTTTCTTCAAAAGGTAGAGCGGTCCTATACAGTTGGGATCTGGCAGGATGGAGAGAAAATCGGTGAAACAGCCGTTACGATTTCCGGGGAACGAAGCATCTGGGGACGGAGCTACGTTGGGCGGTTTGCCATAGACGCAGTGGAGAAAACCTGTCGGGAACGCATGCAGGCAATGATCCGTTGGGAGAAGAAAAGCAACTGCGCCAATATCACATTTGCTGAGCCGGGATTTTTTGGCGCTCAGGTGGGGATCGAACATTTCTTGTACTGCGGCCGGGAACTGAACTGGTTTGCCCTGTCCTTGGAGGATGGCCGGATCATCGCCAGCGATCAGGGGTGGGCCCAGCTTCAGGCGCTGCGGCCCTATGAATATCCGGTATATGTGAATTGAGAACGAAAAAGCAGACGCAGGTTTTATCCTGCGTCTGCTTTTTACCGTTGATCAAAAAAATTGTGTTTACAGAACCTTGGAGAGGAAGTCCTTTAGCCACAGGACGGAATTGCTGCAAAAAAATGGCGATATAGCTAAAAAACGCCATATTTGCATGGAAAATAGATAATTCATTCACGAATTGGCAAATGCTTGAATAATAGAATGAATATTTTGCGGAATATTCATTCTGGGCAGCTCATCAGCCCCAACTGGTAAAAGGCCACGGCGCTGGCTGCCGCCACATTCAGGGAGTCCACCCCGTGAGTCATGGGAATCATCACCGTATAGTCGCAGTGAGCAATGGTGTCGGAGGCCAGTCCGTCCCCCTCCGTGCCCATGACCACCGCCAGCTTGGGCTCCCGGGCAAGATGAGGGTCATTCAGACGGATGGAGTCCTCCCGCAGGGCCATGGCAGCAGTCTTGAAGCCGTATTGCCGCAAAGTCTCCGTCCAATCCACACCCTCCGGCAGATAGGTCCAGGGCACCAGAAACACGTTGCCCATGCTGACCCGGCTGGCCCGGCGGTAAAGGGGATCACTGCCGGCGGCAGTCAGCAGCACCGCGTCCATCCCCAGCGCCGCAGCGGAACGGAAGATGGCGCCAATGTTGGTAGGGTTCATCACGTTTTCCAGTACGGCGATCCGCCGGGACTTGGCGCAGATCTCCTCCACCGTGGGCAGCGGCGGCCGCCGCATGGCGCAGAGCATCCCACGGGTCAGGTGAAAGCCGGTGAGTTGGGTCAGGACCTCCAGCTCCGCCGCGTAGACGGGAATATCTGCCGGACAGCGGGCCAGGATCTCCGCACCCTTGCCGTTGACGTGCTTCGTCTCCATCAGGAAGGATACCGGCGTACACCCGGCGTCCAGCGCCCGGCCAATGACCAGAGGACTTTCCGCCACGAACAGGGCGTTGGCCGGGTCTGCCCGGTTCAAAAGCTGATTTTCCGTCAGCCGGGCATAAATATCCAGTTCCGGGGCGGCAAAATCGGTGATGGGGATGATCGTGGGCATGGCGGCTTCCTCCTACGCGGTATCGTCTGAAAATGGGGCGATGCGACAAAAAAACTCTGTCCCTCTATTATAAAGGGACAGAGTGGGAAAGGCAAGAGGTGTTACAGCTCCGGGAACCGCTTTCGGCCAAGACCTCCGGCGGGGATCAGAGAAGCGGCTCTGGCAGGTACCCGATAGATCAGGGGGATAGGCTGCGGCGCAGACAGCCAGCCCCGCCAGCACATCCAGAACGGAGTGCTGCTTGAGGAATACGGTAGACAGGCTGATGAGCACGGCCATAGTCAGAAAGCCCAGCCGCCAGCCCTTGGCGCGGAAGCGCCGGATGTCCCGGGCGGCGAAGTACACCGCAAAGGAGCCGATGACGTGAATAGAGGGGCAGACGTTGGTGTTGGTGTCTGCGGCGTACAGCTTTGCGGTGAACCGCGTCAGCAGGTCGCCGCCCAGCAGTGTGGGCCGCAGATGCTGGCAGTTGGGGAAGAGAAGGTAGGTCACCAGAGCAAAGGAGTACGTCAGGATGATGAACCACATCATCCGCCGGAAAGCGGGGATGTCATAAAATAAGGTGTAGAGCAGCATCCCTCCTACAAAGAGAAACCAGAACGCGTAGGGGATGACGAACCACTTGCAGAAGGGGATCCAATGATCCAGCGCGCAGCGCATGGGGGCGTAGTAGACGGTAGGGCGGTAGTTTTCCAGATAACAGAATACCAGACTGAAAATCGGCCAGAACAGCAGCAGCTTCAGATGCCGGAACTGCGGGGTATTCAGCCGGCTCAGACGGAACTGACGGTAATCGATTAGAGGCAGCTTCATAATCAGGATCCTCTCAGCCGCGGAAAAACGCGGCGTGTCAGTAAAATAAAAATCACATTTTGGAGATTATAGGCGGTTCTGCGAGAAAAAGTGTGAAAAAATTTTTAACAAATATTAAACACTTGCAGAGAACAGAACATAGCGCCGCTGGCCGGAAAAACGGCAGGGACCTCCACAAAAGCTTGTTTAGGAAGCCTTAACAAAAATTAACGGCTGTTTTGTACAAAATGACCATTGCAAAAATCGGGGAAAGCGATAGAATAAGATCCTTGTGAAAAAATGTGTGTATGCGGTGGAACCGCATGGAGAGGAGTTTTTTGTGTCATACCATTATTTACTGGATCTGGCGTTGATTTTGTTAAGTACGAAGCTGCTGGGCCTTCTGACACAGCGGTTTCAGATGCCTCAGGTAGTGGGCGCTTTGCTGGCGGGCCTGATCCTTGGCCCTGCGGGACTGAATGTTCTGACAGAAACTGAATTTATTTCCCAGCTCAGCGAATTGGGCGTCATCGTGCTGATGTTCTCCGCCGGTATGGGAACGGACATCAACGAACTGAAGCACAGCGGCAAGGCTGGCTTTTGGGTGGCTCTGCTGGGTGTGATCGTGCCCCTGCTCATGGGTACGGCTCTGGCATGGGGCGCTGCCGCCGCAGGCTTGATCGAGAGCAACGGTATGCTGGAAAATGTATTTGTGGGTACGATCCTTACGGCGACCTCAGTCAGCATCACGGTGGAGACCCTGAAGGAGATGGGTAAGCTGGAAACGAAGGTGGGCAACACCATTCTGGCAGCAGCCCTGATCGACGATGTGCTGGGTCTTGTGGCGCTGACTCTGGTCAGCAGTCTGGCCGGCGGCGGGGAGAGCGTTGGACTGGTCCTGCTGAAGATCCTGGGCTTCTTTATCTTCGCGGCTGTGGCCGGTGTGGGAGCCAACCGCCTGTTTTGCTGGATGCTGAAGCGGCAGGGAGGCTGGGCCACCCACCGCAACTCCGTTCTGGCCTTTGTGCTCTGCCTGGTGATGGCCTACTGCGCGGAGGAGTTTTTTGGCGTGGCGGACATCACCGGCGCCTATGCCGCCGGTCTGGCCGTGGCCTGCACCCCCAAGGGCACCTATATCCAGTCCAAGTACAATCCTCTTGGCTACCTGCTGCTGACGCCGGTGTTCTTCGCCGCCATCGGCATCAACGTCAAGCTGGACGGCGTCAGCGGCGGGATGCTGGCATTTTCCGTCCTGCTGCTGGTGATCTCCGTTATTTCCAAGCTGGCGGGCTGCGGCTTGGGCGCAAAACTCTGCGGCTTTACGGAGCGGGAGAGCATTCAGGTGGGTGTGGGCATGGTCTGCCGCGGCGAGGTGGCATTGATCGTAGCCAACCGGGGGCTGTCCATGGGCGTCCTCAGCAGTGCGATGATGACGCCGGTGGTCATTACCGTGGTAGGCGGCACGATCCTGACGCCGATCCTGCTGAAGCTGGTTTTCCGCGGCGAACCGCAGGAAAAGCTGGTGGAGAGCCGCTTGGCGGACCGCTACGAGAAGCCGGAGCAGTTGGAGGACGCCTCTCAGCAGCTGTTGGATGCTGATGCGGCCATGATGCGGAAGAACAAGTAACACGGCTGCCAAAGAAGGCCCATTCAATTTTAAATCTGTAATAGAAACATACGAAGAACCGCCCCGGTCTTGTCGTGAAGCAAGACCGGGGCGGTTTTTGGCAGATGATTATGTGGTCATAGGGCAGTGGGCAGCATGGCCGCGCCGATAATCCCGGCGTGGTAGCCCAGCGTACAGCCGAGGATGCGGGTGTGAGTCTGCAAATACTGATTGCCATAGACCTGGGGCGCAACGGTTTCCCGCAGGGGAGCCAGCAGCGCCTCTCCCTGATTGGCGATGCCGCCGGAGAGCGCCACCACCTCGGGATAGAAGCAGTTGATGACGTTGGCGATACCTACGGAGAGGTAGTGGATGTACCGCTCCACCACGGCGACGGCGGTAGGGTCCCCCTGCTCCTTGGCACGGAAAATGGTCTGGCCGTTGACATCACCAACCTCTGCGGCGGTGGCGTGGAGCAGGCTTTCCGGATGCTGGGCCATGGCCTCCTTCGCCATGCGGATCAAACCGGTGGCGGAAGCGTAGGCTTCAAAGCAGCCTTTTCTTCCGCAGGCGCAGAGCGCGCCGCCGTCCTCCACCACCATGTGTCCCAGCTCTGCTGCACCGCCGGTGCAGCCCGTCAGGATCTTACCGTTCAGCACCACACCGCTGCCCACGCCGGTGCCAAGAGTCAGGATCACGGCACTGTCCACGTTTTTGGCACAGCCTGCGATCACTTCTCCTAAAGCGGCGGCGTTGGCATCGTTTGCCAGACGGACGGTATAACCGCTGTATTTCTGAACGGCGGCCCGGAGATCAAAATTTTCCCAATGGAGGTTGGCGGAGTAGCGGACGATACCGCTGTGATCCTCCACAATGCCGGGACAGCCCACGCCCACGCCGCCGATCGCCTGGGGATCGTATCCTTCCGCCAGAGCTGTGATCAGACCTGCGATCTCGCGGGCCACGTGCTCAGGTCCCAATTCCCTCTGAGTGGGGCAGGAGGCTTCCTTCAGGATCGTGCCGCCTTCTGTGACAACGGCCCCTTTGATGCTGGTGCCGCCGAGATCAATACCGATGTAGTGCATACGTTACCTCCTTGATGCGTTCCCCGCAGGGCGGTGAGAAATTTAACTTATATGCAATTATATAGCAGAAGCCGGAAAGAAGCAAACGGTTCCGGTGGAAAGGATGGAAAAATGGTGGACAGCATTTGCACACTTCTACACATGTGTTTTTTGTGCAGAGCTTCAAAAGATGCCATAAAAATTTTACAGATTATCGTCTTTCCATAGGAAAAAGACTGTGATAAAATATATCATGTAAAACGATTACTTTTAATAATGGGAGAGAATCGGCGTTTCTTTTGAAATGGCGGAAGGAGTGCGTGAGATGCGAAAGACAAAGATTGTATGTACCCTTGGCCCCTCCACGGACAGGGAAGGCGTCCTGCGGGAGATGATCCAGGCGGGAATGAACGTGGCCCGCTTCAACTTTTCCCACGGGACCCACGCGGAGCATAAAGCGCGGCTGGACGCGCTGAAGGCGCTGCGGGAAGAGCTGGACGCTCCGGTAGCGGCCATGCTGGATACCAAGGGCCCTGAGGTTCGTCTGAAGGACTTTGCCGGTGGACGGGTCCATCTGACCGCCGGTCAGGAATTCACCCTGACAACCGTTCAGGTGGAGGGCGATGCGCACCGCTGTTCCATTACCTACGGAGAACTGCCCGGTGACGTCAAAGCGGGAGATACCATCCTGCTGGACGATGGTCTGGTGCGGCTGACCGTTCTGGAGACCAGCGAGACGGAGATCCGCTGCCGAGTGGAAAATGACGGTAATATGAAGAATCACAAGGGGGTCAATGTCCCCGGTGTGCGGCTGAATATGCCCTACATGAGCCAGCAGGACCGGGACGATCTCCTCTTCGGCGCGGAGCAGGGGTTCGACTATGTGGCAGCCAGCTTTGTCCGTTCTGCCGCAGATGTGCGGGAACTGCGGCACGTGCTGGACAAGGCCGGTTCCCGGATGCGGATCATCGCCAAGATCGAAAATCAGGAGGGCGTCAGCAATCTTCCGGAGATCCTGGACGCGGCGGACGGCATCATGGTGGCTCGCGGCGATATGGGTGTGGAGATCGACTTTGCGGAGATCCCCCTGATCCAAAAGAATATGATCGCCCGGTGCGTGGCCTGCGGCAAGCCGGTCATCACCGCTACGCAGATGCTGGATTCCATGATGGAAAATCCCCGGCCCACCCGTGCGGAGATCACCGATGTGGCCAACGCCATCTATGACGGCACCTCGGCCATCATGCTCTCCGGTGAGACGGCGGCGGGCCGCTATCCGGTGGAATCCGTGAAGACCATGGACGCCATCGCCCGGCGGACGGAGAGTGACATCAACCATGTCAAGCGCATGGCCCAGATGGCCGGCGGACGGAACCGACTTTCCGTGGCGGCGGCTACCGCCCACGCCGCCTGCACCACGGCGCAGGAGATCGGAGCGGACGCCATTCTCACCGTCAGCCAGCGGGGAACCACCGCCCGGCTGGTGAGCCGCTTCCATCCCGGCACCCCCATCATCGCCTGCCTGCTGGATCAGCAGGTCCGGCGGCAGATGGCTCTGTACTGGGGTGTAGAGCCTATTATGATGCCCTACGCCAGCAGCACTGACGAACTGGTGGACTTTGCTGTTCAGGCGGCGGCCCAAGCGGGTGTGGTCCACGAGGGCGATCTGGTGGTAGTCACCGCCGGCGTGCCGGTGGGCGTGGCCGGAACTACCAACATGATCCGAATTCAGCAGGTGGGCGGCGCTCTGGTGAATGCCGTTGGCATCGGGGAGAAAAAAGCCTCCGGTCCGCTGTGCATCTGCCGCAGCACTGACGAGGTGGCGGAGAAATTCCAGCCCGGCGATGTTCTGGTGGTGCCCTATACCACCAATAAGCTGTTGCCCTATATCCGACAGGCGGCGGCGGTCATCACTGAGGAGGCCAGCGTGGAGTGCCATACCGCCACCATCGGACTGGCTCTGGACAAGCCGGTGATCGTGGGAGCCGCCGGCGCTGTTCAGCGGCTGACGGATGGCACGATGGTCACGGTGGACTGCGCCCGCGGTCTGGTCCGGGCCATGCCCTGAATTACTGTATATAACCGCATGTATTAGAAGCCCGGGAGGAAAGATCCTCCCGGGCTTGAGGCTGTCGATAAAGTGATAAATTTTCCGCGACGGTAAGGAAGGGTGTGCGCGGGAAACCCAAGAAGGGTGTCCCGCGCCATTGAAATCCTAAGTTTTCAGAACTTTTATGAAGTTCTGAAAACTTGCTCAGCGGAGAGAAAAGACTTTTTCGACACGCTGAAGCCCGGGAGGAAAGATCCTCCCGGGCTTTTCTGTACCATCTGCATACAGGTAAGCTTGTCCTCGTGAGCGGATGGAGGGCTTGAGAAAGCAGAAAAAGTATTGTATGCTATACATGCAGGAACATTTTGCAATTTTTAGCGTCTGTATTGATCTAAGGCAAATGACAAATTTGAAAAGAGGGGGATGGCTGCATGAAAAAGAAAGTGATGATCGGCATCTGCGTCTTGCTGGCGATCGTTCTTCTGGTACCGATCCCCATGCGTCTGAAAGACGGCGGCACAGTTGTCTATCGAGCAGTCTTGTATCAGGTTGAAGACGTACATAGGCTGGGTGCGGTGGATACGGCCGAGAATGAATACCTTGAAGGGATGATCGTAAGAATTCTTGGGATGGAAGTTTACAACAGTGTTGAATAAGCTTTTGACTTGGCGGACGAAATAGCACATACTGAAAACAAATAGGAGCAAGGGCGAAAGAGGCCTTGCTCCTGTTTTGCACCCCTGATAAAGAAAGGTTGGTTGACCAAGCGGCAATCAACTTAAAAGGGAGATAAAAATCGCACTGCCGTGGACAAGCGAAACAAGCCATGCTATAATAAAAAATACGTTTGACCGTCTCGCATATTAAGAATCAGCGGCCTTATCTGAAAGGATCAAAGCAATGAAGCAATTCGATAAAAAGTCCCTCCTGACGCTCTGTCTCGGCGCTGCGGGTATGTCCTTGCGGCTGCTGCAAAACATGACTGGGTTTGAACCGGGCACCGGTCTGCCCATTCCCGGCAGTATTCCGGGAATTTTGCTGCCGGTGCTGCTGGCGCTGTCGGCGGTGATATTGTTCCGGATGAACAGCAAGCTGCCCAAGGGACCGGTGGAGGTCCCGCTGTCACGGCTCCTGAACTGGAATGACAAGGAGGGGCTGTTTGCGATTTTGGCTGGCGGCTGCGTCATGGCACTTTCCGGTGTCCTTGAAATCGCCAATGCGTTTGGAAGAACGGCTACGGCGGTATCTGCGGACGGCATGGAGATCGTTACAGTCAGCGCTGGGACCGGCCGCTCCGGTGTGGTGATGGGCCTGCTGGCCGTTGTCGCCGGGATCTGCCTGCTGGCAGGAATGGCCATCTGCCGCAAAACGCCGGATACGGAACCACAGATTCTGCTGGCGGTGCCGGTGCTGCTGCTGGCCCGGCTGATCTTCGCCTACCGGCTGTATTCCGTTGACCCGGTGCTGACGAATTACTATCTGGAACTGCTGGGACTGATGCTGCTGATCCTGGCCTCCTACCGGCTCTCCGGCTTTGCCGTTCAGGCGGGCGGACCCCGGATGTTCGGGTTCTATGCCGACCTGACGGCTATCTTGGCCGTGACGCTGCTGGCGGACGGCCACAGAGCCGCTCTGTTGCCGCTGGGCGGCGCCGCCGCTCTGGAGGGCTTCCAAAGAGCCATGAGAATGTCCGGCGCTGCAAAGGGCAAAACGGAAGAATAAAAAAGTGCATGGCCCTGACGGCTTCCGTCAGGGCCATGTTTTTGCGGCAGACATACAAAAAGACCGTCTTTCGACGGTCTCTTTGTATATGATTGGGAAGATTGGATGAAAAGAAGTTTTGTCTCTTGCAAGTATTAAGATACAGGAGAATTATTAAGCAAACCAGCAGGAGTTGTTACAAAAGTTTTAAATCTCTCCGCGTTTCTTAAAAACTTTGCGTCGACGGCTTTCCCTGACGGAGTTTCTCGAAAAATTCCGCCAGTACCGCTTGACAGTCCTCTGCCAAAATTCCGCCCACCAGAGCGGGCCGGTGAGGGAACTGCTCCATAAACAGGTTGGTCACGCCGCCGCAGGCACCGAAAGCACTGTCCCGTGCGCCGTAGAACACCTTGGGGATCCGGGCGTTGAGAATGGCCCCGGCGCACATGGGGCACGGCTCCAGCGTCACATATAACGCGCAGTTGTCCAGCCGCCAGCTGCCCAGCGCGGCGTTGGCCTGGGCCATGGCTTCCATTTCCGCGTGGGAGCAGACCGCCTGCTTTTCCTCCCGGCGGTTCCGCCCTCGGCCGATCACGGCCCCGTCCCGGACGATGACGCACCCCACCGGGACCTCACCGGCATCGGCGGCTTCCCGGGCCAATTCCAGGGCTTGAGACATATAGTATTCATGCGGCTTTGTCATGTGAGTCCTCCTGTATGAAAAATGGTATATTTGTCAAGACTTTCCGTAAACTGATAGTGCCGAGACAGGAACTGCCCCGGCGGTGGGAGGGAGATTATGATGAAACAATCCAGAAAATACGCCCCGGACCCGGAAACGCTGGCGCTGCGGGCGGAATTGCAAGCGGCCCAGAGTGAGCTGGCTCTGGCTTACCGGCAATTCGATCAGGCAACGGCCCCGGAGCTGGTGGAGTCCTGTATTTACCGCATCAGCGCTGCCAAGGCCCGGTGTGATTACTACCTCCGGGTGCTGAAGGCGCGGGAGCCTGTGGCGGCGGGATCCGCCAAGGGAGGGGCTGTATGGACCTGAATCAGAAAATCATTGCCGGCTTGCTGCTGGCTTTTTTTCTCATCACACTGCTGCGGATCTTCCGGACGCCCCTGCGCCTTGCCCTGAAGCTGCTGATGAATACGGCACTGGGGTTTCTGGCTCTGTGGGCGGTGAACGCCACCGCTGCCGTTACCGGTGTTGCGCTGGGACTGAACCTGCTGAACGCCCTGACCGTCGGCGTTTTGGGGCTGCCGGGTTTCGTGCTGCTGTTGTTGGCGCAGTGGGTGCTGTAAGGGTACATAGCTTGTCCTGCCGCGGGGGATGTCATGCCCCTTCGGTATTTTCAAAAATACAATTTTAGATTTCGGGAGATAATAGAAGAAAAACGTAGATTTTAAGAGATTTGCATGAGCTAAATAAAAACCGTGTTGACATGGATGAGGAATCATGGTATAACTATCCATGCTCCGATTTTACCCCGGAGCTCTTGATTTGTAAAGAAATCAAATTTATATACGGAGGAAACGATCCATGTCCACTTTTATGGCGAACAAGGCCAACATCGAGCGCAAGTGGTACATCCTGGACGCTGCCGGTAAGCCCCTGGGCAAAACCGCCGTTCGGGCTGCTGACCTGCTGCGCGGCAAGACCAAGGTTACCTACACTCCCAACGCTGACTGCGGTGACAACGTCATCATCATCAACGCTGGCCAGGCTGTCCTGACCGGCAAGAAGCCCGAGCAGAAGATTTACCGGACTCACTCCGGTTGGATCGGCGGTCTGAAGGAGACCAAGTACCGCATCCTGATGCAGGAGAAGCCCGAGACTGCTATGCGTGTGGCTGTCCGCGGCATGATGCCCCGGAACACCGTCTGCAAGGATTCTCTGAAGCGCCTGCACATCTACGCTGACGCCAACTATGAGCAGCAGGCTCAAAAGCCCATCGTGCTGGAGTAAGGAGGAGTAAGAGAATGTATCAGTCTAAGAAGCCTTATCTGTATGGCACCGGCCGCCGTAAGTCCTCTGTGGCCCGCGTCCATCTGTTCCCCAACGGCACCGGCTCCATCACCATCAACGGTCGTGACATCGACGAGTATTTTGGCCTGGAGACCCTGAAGATGGTCGTCCGTCAGCCTCTGGAGGCTACCGGCAACACCGGCAAGATGGACATCGTGGCTACCGTCACCGGCGGCGGCGTGTCCGGCCAGGCCGGCGCTCTGCGTCACGGTGTGGCCCGCGCTCTGCTGCTGGCCAGCGAAGATAACCGCGCCATCCTGAAGAAGGCCGGTTTCCTGACCCGCGATCCTCGTATGAAGGAGCGTAAGAAGCCCGGCCTCAAGGCCGCCCGTCGTGCTCCCCAGTTCAGCAAGCGCTAATCGCACTTACCCAAGAGATAATTTTCACTGCTTCTCAGTACGTCTTTGGACGCTGTTTTGCAGAAAATTGGATGGTTTTGGAGTTGTGAGAGTTCCTCAGAAGTGTTCCGTTTTACTCCGTAAGGAGCAAGCAAGGAGCACACAAGGAACAAGAATCGCAAGCGAAAACAAAAGCCTTATGAAGCAGGAGATCGTTCCGCAAGGAGCGTATCTCCTGCTTTTTTGTGCTGCACGGCTTTTCCTTCTTCCGTTTAGATCTTGTTGATTGCTTCCACCAGTGTTTCAATATCCAGGTGGGTGTAGACACGTTCGGTGAGCGTCATGGCACCGGAGTGTCCAACAATCTTCTTGATCGTGGTTTGGTCTACATGGGCTTCTGTCAGCATGGAGACGCAGGTATGCCGGGTACAGTGCGGCGTCTGGTCATATCCAAGCTGCTCCATCAGGGGTGTGAAGTAACTGTCGTAGTAGTTCCTGTAATCAAAGTGCTTTTGATCCGGCGTATGGAGCAGATATTCACACTGGGAACCTTCGTACCACGCTTTGTAGAATGGCAGCACCTTGTCGGCAATGGGAACTTTCCGCAGACCGTTTTCAGTTTTGCTGGCGATCACATCAAAGTACTGTTCTTCCAGATGTACGTTTTCCTTCTTCAAGTCGAGGAACTCCGAGATGCGGCAACCGTTGTAGATCAGCATCAGCA
>OIXG01000192.1_pt1 | contig 77683 bp, 50 predicted proteins | sample 1587731 | NCBI WGS metagenome assembly OIXG01 (sample SAMEA3888908, study PRJEB22519) | human gut metagenome | biome: human gut; feature: human-associated habitat; material: faeces | place: Denmark | collected 2010 | reverse complement strand
ATACCCAGTGCATAGTTACGGTCCAGCAAAGGTTTCAGCATGGCAGGGTCTTCATCCCATACGCCACGAATTTCAGTAAAGCCTTCGGCCTGGATAATATTCTTTCCATAAATATGCGCGCCACTGATGGCATCCAGCATATCATTGGGTTTATCGTGCGTAGGACTGTTCAGCCAAAATTCCCCCATAGGCAGATCCACTTTCTGATAATGCATCAATCCGTCACTGACCATAGTAGGAGCTACGCACTCGGCAGAGAACCGGCAATCGTATTGACGGGCACAGTCTGCCAATACAGTGTAGAACACATCAGTCACCAGTTCTCCGATGGTGGTACGGACATCCCGCAATATCTGTTCACTGCGGGCGGCGCTTTCCATCGGAATACCTGCCAGCAAAGGAAGATAAGGCATCAAATCATATCCACGGTGTTTCTTAAATTCCGCCGCGAAGTTATCACTCCAGTTCTGACTGCCACACTCCCAACTGTCTACGTGCATATATTTCAATACACGGCGTGCCACGGCTTCATCCGTCTTTTTGAACATTTCCGCAAACCAGTTCGAGAACTGTTTCTGAACAGCCTTGGTGCTGAACTTGTCGCATTCCAATCCTTTACCACCTCCGGCAGTAGCATTCACATGTCCGGTTGCCGTATGTCCCATGCGGAGAATACGCCATTTACCTTCGGGTAAACGGGCGGTCAGCCTGCCCTGATACAAAGGGAGATTGATCAACTCATCCGGCTGCACACAAGCCGCATCGGGTATTTCCGTCGAAGTAGTAGCAGTAGCCACACGCCACACCAGTCCTGCTTTTCCCTCCCACTGATGAATACGCGGAGCCGTATGAAGAACTATATCATTGATTTTCAAATTCGGTTTCCATTTGGCTGCATCCAGATCCTCACTACCCGGTTCGCTTCCCACGGGAGTCCACTCAAAACGGAAGTAACGGGCGGTAACAGGGGGGATGGCATGAGTAGACTGGAAATCCGTATTCTGCCATCCCTGCCGGGCAGGGACCAGTTGCTTCACTGTTTTGAACGTCCGTCCGTCCTCACTGGCCAATACTTTCAGACGATGTGCCTGGTAGTTATTTCCTCCCAAAATAATTTCCACATTGCTGCAAGTCACAGGTTCTGCATATTCATACTGAATCCAACAAGGATAAGAGGAACGGAAAACTCCTTTCTCATCTCTGTTCACAGCTTTGGATTCATCTTTGATAACAGCCGATTTCAAATTACCGAAAGTTACCTTCGGCTTCAATGAAGTATCCTCAGGCTGACGCTCCAATGGAATGGCGTAGGTAACGATATCTTCATAATAGCCATCCAGTGCTTCGGGCATGGGCAAAGTCAAATTACGAATATTCCCACCGTTCACTATAGTATCACTCCATACCACTTTTTGCATCGACTCTTCGGGAGTTATCCAGGGACCTCCCGCCAAGGCAAAGCCGTCACAGATATGCATTCCCAGTTGCATTCCCAGCCTGTCGGCCTCTTTCATACTATGAGTGACCATACGCCACCATTCGGGGGTAAGTTGTTGAGCTTTTCCTTCGTATTGAGGTCCTTGCTCCACTCCCTTGATAGGCATCAGATAGGCTCCACCCAAACCTACACGGTGCATGGCTTCCAGATCGGCGGTAATCCCTTCGGGAGTTACAGCGCCAAACATCCAATACCAGAAAGTCCAGGGACGAGCTTCCTGTACGGATGAATTTACAAACTGTTGCCGTAAAGCGGATTGTGCTATCATCGGTTGGAATCCGGTTGCCAGCAATATGGATACAAACAGATGTTTTATCTTCATAAGCTATTTATTCTATATTTAATGATAAACGAATAAAGTTGTAATTTGTACTCAATTTTTCAAATATAGAGAGTTCGAGCCAAATAAAAAAAGAAAAGGGAAGAATAAACAAAGTTCCTCTTCCCTTTACAATCTATTTTTTCACTGTTATTCAAATTTTAACGTGATACCTCCCCCATATGCTCCATCAGCCCAAAATGCTTGTGAAGACGGACCTATCAAATCTGTCGTATTCACTTTATTACGAACCGGAGGAATTACTTTCATCAGACTGATGCCGGTAGCCGGGAAAGTATAAAGCAAGCCGTCACGACCGTCGCGAGGCTGATAAACCCCTACATAATTCTGAGGAGTACGGTTACAGATACTTATCGTTCCTTCCTGTGTTTTCAAAGTCATCCATTGCACATTAGCAAAGTACCCTTTAAATTCGGGATAAGTAAAGCTTTCGGCAGGAATGGGATCATTATACTCATTTTCCCATACGCCCAACTGCGGACCATGCAGACGGTTCTGCCATACACGGTAAGGCCCGTCACCTACCCAACGCTTGCTCAACACTTTATCTTCCGGATAATCAAACATCACCCCCATCAAATCCACCACACCGCTGAAGTTGTATGTAAAGTCTATAGCAGCGGTACCATCAGGAGCGATAGTCCATACAGCCTGATCAAAACATCCCAGTTTGTAGTTAGCGGTAACCACTACGTTATTGCCTTCTTCACGCACGGTAAAGCCTGTAAAACGACCGGCATCATCAAATGTAGTGTATTGGGTTTTCTTCTTTTCAGCCTCTTTGTCATCATGGTTATAAAACTGATCCATAGAACGGTCCGAACGCTTGGCGGCAATGAAACGGGGACCATTTGCCAGACTGATGATACGGCTTCCAACCTTTACCCCCTTCAGCTGTCCGTCTTTCTGAGAAAAAGTAAATGTACGTCCTCCGGCATCAACCGTCAATGCATCGGCAGTTTCTTTATAAGAAGGCTTGTTTCCGGCAGAAACCTGCTGCAATCCGGCAACGTCGTCCAGTTTATAACTCCACGTAAAGAGATCATTCCCCTGCTTATCCGTTACTGTCAGCATCAAAGCATTGGCCCCCTTGACAGCCGCAGGAATAGTCAGTGTACCCGCACCGTGAGCAGGAATGTCGGGACAGTTCACCTCTCCCTGTTTCATCACTTTCATTCCCCCCTTATCGGTTACAGAAGGCAATTGCACATATTTATAAGTGAAACGGCATGTATTCGCATTCAGGAAATCGTAACGGTTCTCTATTTTCAGTTTGCCGTCAAACTGACTGTCAAGGCTATCGGTCATGATTTGAATAGGACACCACACCTGCTTGATGGTAAAGTAACTGCCCTCTTTTTCGTGATGCGGACCTACAATGCCATCGGCTCCATAATTGCCGCAGTTGTCAATGAATCCATTCATATCCACACGCTTCACGCCCTCATCGGCCAGTACCCAAAGGAAACCTCCGGCACAACGGGGATGCTTACGCATCATTTCCCAATAATCATACAGTCCGGCTCCGTGTCCTCCATCGTACAATCCATGCAGAAACTCGGTCGGCATAAATATTTCCGGCAGACGCATATAGTTCTGGCTTTCTCCGTAAGAACGATAGTGCATGGTTTCATATCCACTGAAGTTGCCTTGCGGATGAAGCACCGGGCGTTTCTGAGGGTCGTATTTGTGAAATTCACCATCCAGTTCGGTATTCCAACCTTTTTCGTTGCCGTTGCTCCACCAGATGATACACGGATGGTTTACATCACGGGTAATCATTTCTTTTACCAGCTTCTGCCCGTTGATGGTTTCGTGCTTGCCATGCCAGCCGCTTAACTCATCCATTACATAAAGCCCCAGCGAGTCACAAGCTTCAAAAAATTCGGGATCGGCAGGATAATGACTCAGGCGGACGGCATTCATGTTCATGCTCTTGATCAGCAATACATCTTCAATGTTCTTTGCCTTGCTCAGTGTACGTCCGCTTTCAGGACGGAAACTATGACGGTTCACCCCTTTAATCATCACACGCCGACCGTTGATATACAATCCGTCACTTTCACGTGTTTCAATGGTACGGAAACCAAATTTCTGATTTTCAACATGCAATGTTTTGCCTGCTTTATCAAGCAGTGTAAAGGTAGCCTGATACATGGCCGGAGTTTCAGCCGTCCATAATTCAGGAGATTTTACTGCGAAATTAATCGAAGCATGGTCGCTACCTGTACGGACATCCGAAGTATTTTCGGCCACTTTTTTCCCTTTAGCATCTGTTATGACAGTATGTACCCTAGCACCTTCTACTGCCATATTCAGAAAACAATCGGCATAGAAATTCCCATCCGCCTTCGCATCTATTGCCAGACGATCTATATTTTGAGCCGGTTTCGCCACGATAAACACAGGACGGAAAATACCTCCGAAATTCCAATAATCAGCACGGCGTTCTGCCAAATTAACCCCTGCATTCGCACTTTCCTTGCTTACAGTTACTTCAAGTACATTCTTTTTTTTCGATCCGAAAAATACCCGGTCACTCACATTATAAATAAAGCGGTAAAAAGCTCCCTGATGCATGGAGCCGGCTTTACGACCGTTTATCTTTACCTGCGTATCAGTCATAGAGCCTTCAAATACCAGCTCTATCTGTTTACCATTCCATTCGGCAGGCAACTCAAATTCATATTTATACAAACCTTGTTCGTCAGCTACTCCTTCAGGAAAAGCCTTACCATAGAATTTCATGCCATATTGATAAGTACCGAATCCTTGTAGTTCCCAACAGGAAGGTACTCCGATTTTCGTCCATTTTCCGGAATTATTACCACCGGTACACATGAAATCCCATTGTACCATATCATCACAGCCACGTCCTGACAAGTATTGACGTTCTGTTTTTACGGAAGATTGCGCCAACAAACCTGCCGATAAAGCAAGGAGTGATAAAAAAGTTGTTGCTCTTTTCATTTTGATATTTGATTTTTAATTTAATTCTATATTTCTGTCTGCTACCGGAAAGATATGTCGCCTATTCAAACCTTTTGCCATACATCATTTTATAAGACTGAAGCGTACCCGCAAAGTATGAGGTTTCTGCTTATCAATGGCGTATTTCTTCAGCACTCCCGGACCACAACTACTGTTTCCTAAACCTAAGACCGCAGCATCCAGGCTGAGAATAACCTCCTTTCGTGGTTTCAAGTCACAATCATGAGTTGTTTTATAAATATCATCCACGGTATAATGTAAGGCAGAAAATGAAAATGGCCGGTCTATGGCTGTCACACGGACGCCTTTACCCTGTTTATTGGTTAGAATCACCTCGGTAACATCCTCGTGATTGCCACTGTCCTGCGGACGGGGGTAATGTGTGTACTGTTCACTCACCTTGCTGTTCCATCTACCTATCAAACAGGACGTCTTACGGTCGGGATAGTTTTCCCACGGGCCACGACCGTACCAGGAAAGGTTCTCGTATTCTTCTCCCAGTACAAATGCACTGCCCAGACGAGGCAATTCCGGCAATTCTCCTTGTGGCAGATAAGTCTGTTCCAGATCTACCGTTCCATCCACATATATCTTATAATGGGAAGAAACACGGATGCTACCCTTGGCATAACGATATTCCACAACCGATTTCTTCGATACGGTTCCATCTGTTTCCTGAGTTTCCGTTTCGGAAGTAATTACCTCTACTTGAGGAGCATCCAATCCCTGATTCTTCCAATCCTTGGCCAACCAGTTACCGAAACTTTTATCATTATCCGTCGGAGCACGGAAAGCTTGAAAATAACTATCTTCCCATAAATCCAAAACAGAAAACTTACTTTTACGTCTACCCGGTTGTACACCGTCAGCCACCGCCATCAAATGATCATTCAAGGCAAACTGTTCCTTTAAAATCTCATGCCCGGCCTTCGCCCATAAAGCATCTTCTTTCAATACTATACTTACATTCAATCGAACATCAGCCTGTTTATTAATCTTAACATCGGGCAAAGCCATCGTTCCTGTTTCACCGGGTGCCACCGATGGAAGTGCCAGTTCCCCTTGTTTCATCTTCTTCCCGTTCTCTATCAAAGTCCACAGACAGCGATATCCTTCCAGACCAATGTGATGATTGCGGTTCGTAACTCTTAATCCTTTGGGCAAAACATCTTGTTCTTTTAAAAAAACATCTTGTTCTTTTGGAAAAACCTGAAGATCTTTTTCCATTTCCAATTTAACCGGAGCATATACTTTCTTCACCTCCCAATATTTGGGCGTAGTTTCGCGGTCACTCATCACCACACCATTAAAACAGAAAGCCTTTAAATTAGGCCGATCACCAAAGTCACCGCCATACGCCACCATCCGGCGGCCATCCGGCAATATCTTATAAATACCTTGATCCACCCAGTCCCATATAAAGCCGCCCAGCATACGTGGGTTACTATAAATCTCATCCCAATATTCCTTGAAATTACCTAAAGCATTCCCCATGCAATGTGCATATTCGCTGGTCATCACAGGACGGTTATCATTCGTGCGTTCCGCTATTTCCAACAAGCGTTCCCAACGTGCGTTCTCCGCCCGTTCCTTGTCCTCCCCTTCGGGAATGCCGGGATTCAGGTACTCCTGTTTCACACGGGTATAAAAACGGCTGATTACATCCACTGTTTTCGGGTCGGGTTCTCCGTTTACTCCCTGAGCTCCTTCATAGTGTACGGGACGTGTAGGATCAAAATCATGCAGCCAAGCCGAAATAGCAGCAAAATTAGGTCCGTAACCACTTTCATTTCCCATGCTCCACATCACTACCGAAGGATGATTTTTATCGCGTTCCGCCATACGTACCGCACGATCCAGAAAAGCGGCGTGCCAATCGGGTGTACTAGCCAATGTTCCACGTAATCCGTGCTCTTCTATATCCGCCTCATCCATCACATACAGTCCCAAGCTGTCGCACAGTTCATACCAACGGCTCACATTGGGATAGTGACTGGTACGGACTGCATTCACATTGGCTTGTTTCATCAGCAATATATCCTGCAACATCCTCTCCTCACTCATCACGCGTGCCGTATACGGATCGTGTTCATGACGGTTTACCCCACGAAAACGGACCGAATTACCGTTAACCAACATTTGTCCGTCCTTTATTTCAATACAACGAAAACCTACCGGCTGTTCCACTTGCTCTATGGTCTGTCCGTTTGCATTCTGTAAACGAAGTTCCAACTTATATAAATAAGGAGTTTCGGCTGTCCAACGTTGCGGAGATTTTATAACGGCGGACATACGTCCCATCTTACGTGGACCACGTTGCGGATACCATTCATTCATCCGTGCCGCCTTATGCTCCAAATCCAAGATATCTTCCACATTGCCAACCATATTCACTACTTCTCTTCCATCCGCATCCTTCAGCACCGCCTGCAACGTATAACCTTTACCGTCCATTCCCCGGTAAACGCTGAGCTGCGGATCAATCAGCAGTCGGAAATCTTGATAATTCCCCTGAACAGCAGGCAGAGTGCGCACTACATAGTCACGGATACGGATATCCGGAGTATGCACCAAATGAATACTGCGATGAATACCTCCAAAACGCCAAAAATCCTGATCTTCCAGATAAGATCCGTCACTATACCGATAAACTTCCAGAGCGATTTGGTTCTCTCCCGGTTTCAACCAGCAGGTGATATTGAACTCACTAGGTTCCATACTTCCCTGGCTATAACCTATACGTTCACCGTTTATCCACACATAAAAAGCACTCATCACTCCTTCAAAGCGAAGAAAAGTCTGCCCATCCGCTTTCCACCCGGCGGGCAGCGTGAAAGTACGCCGGTATTGCCCCACCGGATTACGTTCCTTGTAGGTGGTATACGAAGCTTTAGGCTCCCCCATCACCCGTGGAGGATCTATTTTAAACGGATATCCTGCCGATACATAAATAGGCGTTCCGTATCCGTTGATTTCCCAATTGGCAGGAACCGGAAAATCTTTCCAATCCTTGTCATTAAAGTCCGTGCGGTAAAAATCCGTTATCCGTTCGGAAGGCACAGGAGTCCACCGGAATTTCCACATCCCGTCCAGACTCATCGAACAATCCCCCTTCTGCTTGGCAAAAGGCACAAAAGCAGCCCTTGCCGGTTCCCTATTAATCTGTAATACATGATGATTCTCCCAATCATGTATTTGTTGGGCCTGTAAGGATACCGTCATCCATCCGCACAGTAACAATCCATATAATCTCATATTTTTGGTCTTTCTTTTCAAATGAAGACGGACGAAATATGATTTTGTACCATATAAATTGTAAAAAGAAAACCCTTCTCTCCGATATCATCATCGAAAAGAAGGGCAAACTTAACATGGACAAAACAATTATCTAGGATTTTGAACTATATTCGGATTAGCATCAATTTCTGTTTGTGGAATAGGAAGTGCCACCCTGGGATCTGAAGGAGCAATGACACGGGCATCTTCAGGCATAGTCAGATGCCAGCCTCCCGAACGGTCCACCGACTTGCCATTACGCATATAATCAAAGAAAGCATGACCTTCACCTACCAGTTCTTTACGTCTTTCTTTCAGAATGCGCTCCAGGCTGAGATCAGCAGATGTTACGGATTTCGCCGGATTGGCACGGGTAACTATCGCATTCAGATATGTCAATGCTTTTTCCGTATTGCCGATTTTAAAAGCAGCTTCCGCAGCATTCAAATAGACCTCGGATAAACGGAGAATACAAAGATCATTATCCTGTGGATTGACTGTAGAAACAGCATCGGTCACACTGCCCGATTTCCCCGGATATTTAATCAGATATTTCGGTTGACCTTTGGCAGCTACAGGCAATGTATCCGCAACGGCATTTTCCGGCAAATGAGGAAATACATGGCGCACATCTTCAGGGTCTTCATTCAGCAAATCCAAATAAGCCTTTGTCAGAATCAGGTTATTCCAATCTTTCACATTATCGGCATACACCATCGGCGCCCCTTCTCCTCCCGAACCGCCTGAAGGTTCAGACATCGTAAAATAGAATTCAAACAAAGACTCAGAGTTAAAGTCTTTTCCCCATACAGAAGGATATTCGTCATGAGTAAAAAGCCGGTAAATTCCCCCATTGTCATTGATTACTTCTTCTGCACATTTCAATGCATTTTCATTGTCATTCATATACAGATACACCCGGGAAAGCAAAGCTTTCACACTCCAATAATTCATATAGGCATCATGTTTTTCCTTTGTCAGTCCTCCCAACGCATCGTTCAAGTCCTTTAGCACCTGTTCGTAACATTGTGCCACTGTGTTACGTTCCGGAACATGATCCTCCAAGGTGGTCTGAATCTCAATAGGAACTCCTAAAGAAGCCCCATTATCCAAAGTATAAGGCATACCGAACAAACGGGTCAGATCAAATAAAGCCAATCCTCTCATTGCCAGTGCCTCCGATTTGATCCGTGCCACTTCTTCCGGCTTGGCATTTCCCGCATTTCCGGCATCCAACTTTTCTATCAGACTGTTAGCCTGATGGATCACTTTATAGGGTTGGTTCCAGACAAGGGTTATATTAAAATTATCATCCGCCGTAACATCAAAGAAATAGTAAGGAGAAACCCTGCGGCCTGCTCCTTTATTAATACGTGCCTGCACATCTTCTCCACGACAATCAGCATAATAAAGATAATTATCACCATAATAACTATGTGCGGATGCTAATCGGTATATACCATTCAATGCCACCTGTGCATCATCTATATTTTTAATGGCATCATCACTGGGAACTGCCGTAGAAGGATCTGTATTCAGCCAATCAGCAGTACACGAAACAAACATCAATGATACAGCCGCAACAATCGATAAATATATTTTTTTCATTTCGTTCTAATTTAAAGGAGATTCATTAAAATGAGACTTCTATTCCAAAACTGTAAGTACGCATAGGAGGTGTTTCACAAAATACTTCACCGGAAACAGGTACTTCCGGATCATACTGGTCCCACTTTGCCCACGTCAACAGGTTACTGCCTGAGAAGTACAATCTTGCTTTACTGACACCCAGTTTGGTCAGCCACTGATCCGGCAATGTAAAGCCCAAAGTCAAGTTCTTTACACGTAAATGATCCGTGCTATGTACATAACGGGATGAATTCTGCGGTCCTGCCGCCTGGCCAAGTACAAATCGGGGTACATCCGTCACATCACCCGGCTTTTGCCAACGATCCAATTCATAAATGGGCAAGTTATAGTTCTGCTCTTTTGCACCGTCGGTTTCATTATAAGTTCCGGTTTTGTCAAAAGAATATCCTCCTAAAGAATAAGTCAATGTCAATGCCAGATCAAACCATTTGTAATTCACGATATTGGTAAAACCTCCTGAAATTTTCGGATCCACAGACTTATAAGGAATTGCCTGTGCTGCAGAAGCGTCAGTAGTCACTGTTCTGTCATAATTGCCATTTGCATCCTGTGTATTCATATAGTACAAAGCTTTTCCTGTCTGAGGATCAACCCCCGCATATTCTTTCACATAGAAGGTAGAATACGGCAACCCCACTTTATGAATAAACCAGCTTCCCTCGATAGACTGGTCCAATTTACCATCCAATGATACAATCTTATTTTTATTGTGGGTCATATTCAAAACAGAAGTCCAATTAAAGTTGTTACCAGCAAAGTTTATGGTACGCAGTTCCAGTTCCCAACCTCTATTATTCAGTTGTCCCAAGTTCCCCAAATAATTTTGGAAACCGGTAGTGCTACTGATAGGACGATTGTAAAGCAAATCTTTCGTATCGCGATTATAATATTCCAAGCTGACAAAAATACGATTGATAAATGCCAAGTCGAGTCCCAAATTCAAGTTATAGTTCTTTTCCCACTTAAGATTCGGGTTCGGTAATGCCGATTCATAAGATCCACCACCTCCCATATAATTCTGCCCGTAGGAATAAAGTCCCATATATCCGTAAAGAGCACCCGGCTGATTACCATTCACACCATACGAGGCACGTATCTTTAAATCACTCAGCACACTCTTTATAGATTGCATAAATTTTTCCGCACCTACATTCCACATACCGGATACAGACCAAAAATTTCCCCAACGGTTCTCGGGTGACAGGCGTGAACTGCCGTCACGACGGAAGCTACCGGCAATATAGTAACGGTCATCATAATCATAGTTGATACGGGATACATAAGAAATCATTCTTGAATCCTGAGTAGAAGACACAAAGCTGTTCAATGATGCTGCATTATCCGGTTCCACCAAATAATCTGAAGGAAGTTTGGATTTATCCCCCATTGCTTTGTCAGTCTGATAATTTTCAATTTCATAAGCTACCAACGCATCCACATGGTGTAATTGTGCTATAGTCGTATTATATCCCAATGAAGTGGAAGAAATCAATTTACTATATTCTATAAATCCCTTTGCCGTCTGTGCATCACTACCACTTTTAGCTCCGGCTCCACTCAACGGATTCCAATAACGGGAATCTTTCTGAATATTATAATCATAGCTAAGCGTTTCTTTCAATTTCAACCCTTTGATAATATCTATCGAAGCATAGCCTGTAGAAAACATACGTGTCATGCGGGTACGGTTATAATCTGTACGGATATCACGCAACGGATTCACATTGCTACTGGGATATGATCCTACATAATTCCCTTCAGCGTCACGTACCGGAAAAGACGGAGTGGTATTCAAAGCCACACAAAGGAAAGGATTAATAGATGATCCACGCTCCTCATTCATTTCCTGATTTAATTGAGAGAACATCACATTGGCGCCCACTTCCCCACGGGAACCTACCTTCTGGGTTACATTCAAACGAGCTGTATATCTGTCCAGATTAGAATTTTCCACCAAACCCTCCTGACGGTTAAAACCCAATGAAGAATAGAACGTAGTCTTGTCATTGCCTCCCGATACGGACGCTTCATAACTTTGATGATGTGCCGTACGCATCAATTCTTTTCTCCAGTCAGTATATCCCAGTTCCGGAATGGAGGCATAATCATTGATATGTAAATCGGCATATTCGGTGGGCGATGCCAATCCCGCCTCCGGATTCTTGGCTATTTCATCTTGTTGAAAGTTCATCAAACCTTCATAAATTAACTCTCTACGCTGCTCCCCATTCAACGTCGGACGGAATTCCACAGCAGCATTAGAAAAGCCTCCATCCATTTTTAATGTAGCCTTAGCACGTCCTTTTGTACCTTTTTTAGTGGTTATCAGAATCACACCGTTTGCCGCACGTGAACCATATAAAGAAGCCGCTGCCGCATCTTTTATGACTGTTATATTTTCAATATCCGAAGGGTTCAGCGTACTCATTATATTCGTTTTAGAATTATTCATGTAAGCGGCATCTGCCGAGCCACCACTCAAGCTTCCGGAAGTCACCGGTACTCCGTCAATGACAAACAAAGGTTCTTTCGATGCATTGAATGACCCCATACCGCGGATACGTATACTTTGATTAGCACCCGGCTGACCGGAATTTCCCGAAATGGATACGCCCGGAGTCATACCCTGCAACTTCTGTTCTACCGATACAACCGGAACGTTCTTCAACAAGTCCCCCCGTAATGTATTTGCCGAACCGGTAAATGAAGATTTGGAAAAATTACCATAGCCTGTCACCACAACCTCATCCAATCGTTGTGTATCCGGATGCAAAGATACATTCAGCACCCCATTGGCAGGTATCTTCGCCGTTAGTGTACTCATACCTAAAAACTCAATCACTAATGTTTTGTCTTTGTCGGGAACTTCCAGAGAGAAATTGCCATCTATATCTGTCACCACACCGATAGATGTACCGGGTATTTTGACAGTAGCTCCAATTAATGGTTCTTTATCCTCCGCTGAGAGAACGCGTCCTTTCACTGTTCTATTCTGAGCTTGCACGTACAAACCGAATAAACAAGCCAAAATAAAAAAAACATACCTAGATTTATTCATGATTTATATTTATATAATTATATAATAATTTATCATGTTCCGGTCAAAAGATATGCCAACAACAAGAAGCATCCGTCAATTCACTGTATATTAACTAAATAAGGAAACAGAACGTCTGTAAAATTGTAGAATAAATCCACATGAATGTAGAATTTGTCCACACAAAAAAAGGGTGTGATACCACACCCTCTCATTTAATAATTATTTAAAATTAATTTTTAGTATATCCCGGATTCTGCTCCATATCAGGACTAAATGTAAACTGGTCTGTTGGAATCGGTAAAACACATTTATAATAATCCCAGTCTATTTCCTCCACGATACCCGGTAAATGATATCCTCCCTTACGAACAATGGTCTTTCCATTTCTCAACATATCAAAGAAACGATGCCCCTCACCTATCAATTCTTTACTTCTTTCTTCCAACACCCTATCCAATGTATATTCAGCCGCCGTTACTTCCTTTGCAGGATTAGCACGCTGCACAATTGCATTCAGATAATTCAAACCTTTTACGGCAGATGCCCCACCTATTTTCACTCCGGCTTCCGCCGCATTCAAATAGACTTCAGACAAACGGAAAATAACATAATTATTTTCAAAAGATGGAGTCGTAGCATCTGTTCCCGGCCATTTCTTCAACCACCATACATCATTTTTATTATAAACATTCTTTTCCAGCAACAGACAGCGAATATCCTCCGGGTCACTCAATAACTCATCCACAAATTTCTGAGTGGCAAAAATCTCACGATACCCATTCCAATGCATCAGATATGCCAATGAACTTCGTCCTCCATTATCATCTGTACTATTAGCAATTTCAAATAATGATTCCGTACCAAACGTATTTTTCAAATCCCATGCCGGAACATATTCATCACGTGTATAAAGACGGTACATTCCATTTCCTTCCACTTCTTCAATCAAGTTGCTTGCCATTTGAAACGCTTTCTCGTTATCATCATGATACAGATAAATACGAGACAGCAATGCTCTTGCAGCATACGCATTCATCCGGCTGTTATTTTTAGAAGTACTCATTAAAGGTATAGCCTCCTCCAATGTACTGATTATGAACTCATAATCCTTTGCAACAGTGCTGCGTGGCGGATTTTCATCTAATGTAATTGCATGATCTACAATTGGAGCTCCCCAACCGGCCCCTTTATCCTTAGTATAAGGATAACCGAAACAACGGGTCAAGTCAAACTGGCAAAGTGCCATGATAGTCATCGCCTCACCTTTCAATTCCTTTAATCTTTGCTCTGAACCTTGCACTTTTCCATCATCAATCGCATTGATCACATTCCATGCATTACGGATAATATAAAAAGGACGTCCCCATAAATATCCGGCATTTAAGCTTGTAGAGCGATGATCATATAAGTAACACCGGTTACAAGTTCTCCCGCTATTATAAGAACTCTGCATATCATCCCCTTTCATATCCCCATAAAAAAACATGGTTCCGCCATAATAGCCATAGCTGGACATCAAATCATACAATCCATTCACAGCATTATCTATATCCTGCTCTGTACTCAGTGCCAAATCCGTAGAAACGCTATCACCAGGATGAGTAGTTAAAAAATCATCCCCGCACGATACGGCCAATAAAGAAATCAAGCCTAATATAATTATATTTTTTTTCATAAACAGTTCGGTGTTAATTGATTAGAATTTAAGTTCAAGTCCAAATGCGAATGTTTTAAGAGGAGGAGTAAAATAACTTACAATTCCATTCAACTCCGGATCATATTGATCGTATGCAGCCCACGTCAACAAGTTGGTACCCGAAAAATAAATACGGGCAGAATTAATACCTATGGTTCTCAACCAAGACTGAGGAGCAGAAACGCCAACAATCAAACTTTTCAAGCGCAAATGATCTGTGCTATGAACACCACGTGACGAGTTCCACCAGCCACCATACTCTTGTCCATACACATATCGGGGAACATCTGTTATATCTCCCGGCTGTTTCCAACGGCGGCGTAACTCTGTACTCTTATTGTATTGTGCCGTATAACCGTCATCCTGCAAAGCATACATGGCACCATCGTAAGAATATCCACCTAAATGAAACGACAAATTAAAAGATAAATCAATAAACTTATAATTAAACGTATTCATCAATCCACCGGTCAATTTAGGATATATATCTTTCAACTCCACACGGTCGGCATCATTGGGGTCATACACAATATTCCTGCTTCTATTGCCATTTTCGTCTTCTTTATTGTCATAATACATCGGGCGTCCGTCATTAGGATCCACTCCGGCATACTCTCTCAAATAAATTGTCGCATACGAACAACCTTCCTTTCTGATATAATTTCCATCTATAAATTCCGGAAGATCCGCCAGTTTTACAATCTTATTTTTATTATGTGACAAGTTTAAAGAAGTTGTCCAACTAAAATCTTTGGTTTGAATATTACTTGAACGTACCTCTATTTCAAAACCGGTATTCTTCATTTCGCCCACATTCGTAAGAATACTGCCAAAACCACTGATAGAATTCAATTGCTTACTCATCAATAAATCCTTAGTCGTTCTGGTATACCAATCGAAAGTCAAATTAACCCGTCTGAACAGACTTAAATCAACCCCCAGATTCAATGCATAGTTCTTTTCCCAAGTCAAATCAGGATTAGCAATAGCATCTTCCCACGGAGCAGGTTTTCCATTATAAAATGCTCCGGTAGTATAAGTTCCATGATAACCATAATAACCGGTCGGCAGATTACCGTTCACACCATACGATGCTCTTAATTTCATATCCGACACCACATTCTCCCACGGTTTCATGAAGTTTTCCTGAGAGAGTCTCCATGAAGCGGAAACAGCCCAAAAGTTCCCCCAACGGGTATCAGGCGCCAATCGGGAAGAGCCATCACGACGGAAACTGAAACCTGCATAATATTTATCATTATATCCATAATTCAAGCTTCCCACATACGACACCATAGCATCTTCCTGCCTCGTATTAGTAAGATCAGCAGGTTTGGCGCCATTATCCAACGACGGATTAAGTGTTTGCCCGTAAACCTGTTTCTCACCATACATATCCTCATAATCGTATTTCATAACCTCATATGCTAAGACCGCATTAATGTTATGTTTGCCAAACGTTTTATTATATGCCAGATTCGTTTGTGAAGTATAACTCATTCTCTCAATCATCATCATCTGTCCGGATCCCTGTGTAGCTTCCCCATCCTTACCGTCAGGCGAGTAAAAGAAAAAGTCTTTATTTAAAGAATAGTCTACTGTAAAGACAGTAGATAACTTCAACCCGTCCAAGATATGATAGGCAGCCTTGGCGGATGCCATTGTACGTGCCAGACGTGCATAATTTGAATCTACAGAATTCTCATACAGCGGGTTAATACCTCCATTATTCTGGAAACCCGTATGATAACTGCCATCCTCATTATAAATAGGTATGGAAGGGGTCAATTGATATTTTGAAGAATAAAGCGCACTGGCATAATACTGTCCCTCCGGCGTATGTTTATTACGAGTCCATGAAAAGGTAGCATTCATTCCATACTCAAATTTATTCCATTTACTGTTTGCATCAATACGACCGGTAAAACGTTCCATTCCTGAATTTATGCTTATACCTGTCTGATTGGTGTATCCTAACGTACCAATAAAATTCGATTTTTCATTACCTCCGCTTACAGACAAACTATAGTCCTGCTGATGTCCTTTTTTCAATAAAGCATCTTCCCAATCAGCATATCCGTTGGCCGGGCGTGCAGCATAATTGTCAATTTGTCCATCCGCATAAGCCTTTGCCTCGGCTTCCGAATCCCCCTGATTCAAACGATAATTAACAAATCCTTCATAAATCAACTCCCTACGCTCTTCACCCCCCATTATCGGACGATAATTGTAAGCAATATCCGTAATACCGTAAGTAGCCTGCATACTCACCCTCATTTTACCTTCCTTCCCTTTTTTAGTAGTAATAAGGATTACACCGTTAGATCCTTTTGCTCCATATAATGAAGCAGAAGCGGCATCTTTCAATACGGTTATACTTTCAATATCCGCAGGATTTAATGTCTCGATCAAACCAAGTCCTCCCGCACTGGCATTGGCACTTAGACCACTCATATCCCTAGACGCTACCGGCACGCCGTCCAATACATAAAGAGGTTCTGTAGAAGCATTCATAGAAGCAATTCCACGCACCCGCACTGTAGCTTTAGAACCCGGCTGGGAAGAACTGGCTACTGAACTTAACCCCGGAATATTAGCCTCCATCATCTGTGCTACAGACACAACAGGCAATGACTCCAACTTATCCGTATTCAAAACAGAAGCAGACCCAGTATAAGTAGCCTTCTTAAAATCACCATAACCGGTCACTACCACTTCATCCATCAACTGCGAATCCTCTTTCAACATCACTCTTATTTGCCCGTTAGCAGGCACTTTCACCTCCGCCGATTTCATACCGATGTAACTGATTACGATAATATCACCCTGTTTAGCATCAAGAGCGAAATTACCTTCAATATCGGTAATCATACCGGTATTGGTTCCCTTGATGATTACGGACGCCCCGATTAAAGGCATTCCGTTAGCATCCTGCACATTACCTGAAACATGTTTTTTCTGCTGTACGCTTTCCACACGATCTGAAACCGGAGAAGATAGTGCATGGTTTTCCACTGCGAGCACGGAGCTCAATCCTGTAATAGACATTGCCGAATAGGCAACTACAAACAAACATCTGCATTTGTCTGTAATTCGAGAGTGTGTGTCTTTATTCCTCATAAAATTGAGTATATTTATAAATACCATATATGAGTTCAGCTTATTCATACCATATTCCAATCGTCATTCTGTCACTGAATAAGCCTAATCTTTCTCCGTATTATATTAAGGTTGTGACAAATATATAAATTAAATTCTATAAAAGAAACAAAATGAATATTTTTTTTCTCCTCATATCGATAAATAAAAATACAACATTCATCCAAATAAAAAATGTGCCAAAAGTATTTACTACCTTTGGCACATACCCACCCGGCTGTTTGATATATCAATAAACCGCCGAAGCGATCACTTGTATAAACAAAATAAGGAACACCATTGCAATCGGATACACCGTAGCATATGCAACACTCGGAATATTACTATCTACCATGGAATCGGCTGCCGCAAGACCGGGCGTACTGGTCATACCACCGGTGATGGTGCCCAGCAAATCCAACAAACTGATTTTAAAGACCAACCTGCCAACCACAACGGCAACCAGCATAGGCACGACAGTAATGGCCGCCCCCACTCCGAACAATAACAATCCGCTCTCCTGAAAAGTAGCCACCAGATTCTTACCGGCAGAAGTACCGACCTCAGCCAAAAACAGCAATAAGCCCAACTGACGTAACAACTGATTGGCAGGACCGGACATAGACCACAATATAGGTCCTGTCTTTCCCACGGCACTCAGCAGCAATGCCACCATCAGCACTCCTCCGGTCAATCCGGGTGAAAAGGAAACGCTGTCTGAAAATGAAATATTTATTTTGCCGAACAATACACCTAATACAATCCCCATAGCTATCGGGAAGAAATCAGTATCAGACAACTGTTTGGCATTATTCCCCAACAAACGGGCAACGCCTCTGAGTCCTTCCCGTTCACCGACCACCATCAGCTTATCACCGAATTTCAAGGCCAAATCCGGAGAAGGTGACAAGTCTATGCCGCTTCGACGGATACGGGTTACCGTACAACCAAAGTTACGTTGTAAATTCAGATCCCCCAATTGCTTGTTTATCATATCTTTCTTTGTCAGCAATAAAGATTCAATCTCCTGTGTCTGATCCAGAGGCAATTCACCTTCTTCCCGTTCTCCAACCAATACGGCAAACTGATTCAGCGCTTCCTCACTTCCCACCGCCTGCACATAGTCCCCTTCCAGCAACATGGTATTCGCTTTAGGCATCAATATAGAATCCCCATGCTTTACCCGTGAAATGACGGCCCCCGTCATGGCACGCGCATTTATTTGCGCCAAAGTACGTCCGAATACCGCTTGATTGGTCACTCTGAAAATGCAAGTTGTCAGTTCCGGAAAACCGCTGCGCCGTTCCAGTTCCAACCTGCGCGCTTCTTTATCCAGATCCACCCGCATAATCTTGGGTAACAGCTTCACAAACAAAATCACCCCTATCACTCCAAACGGGTAAGCAATACCGTATGCAATGGAAGCCAACGGTGAATTTGTACTGTCTATAGCTACCGCCAGACCGGGCGTACTGGTCAATGCCCCTGCTATCAATCCCACCACACTGGGCGTATCAATGTCAAAAGCATACTTCAGTCCTACCGCCGTCAGACAGGCAGAGCAAATAATAAGCATAGTGATAAGAATCAGTGTCTTTCCTTTACTTCTGAAAGAATCGAAAAATCCGGGACCGGCCTGAATACCGATGGTAAAGATAAAAAGCACCAGACCGAAGTTCCCCAATTCTTTAGGAATGATCACACCGAAATGTCCGAAAAGCAAGGCAATGAAGATAACGGCCGACACATCCAGCGACAAACCCTTTATCTTAATCCTCCCTAGCATAAAACCCAACGCTACAATAAGGAAGAGCGAGAAATAAGAAGAATGCAGTAAATCAATTAACATATTTTTAAGAGGTTAGTTTCAGAGCACAAAGATATGTAAAAATGCCAAATGCTGAAACTTTCCCCTTACTATTTGCAGAAACCATTCCTCCTATTGCACATCCAGCGCATCCAGTGCCAGCCCCTCCATATCCGGAGCGGAAAGCACCACCTTATAATAGCCGGCATTGATATACGTACCCGTCGTTGTACTCAGCATACGCCACTTTCCGGGAGTTTCGGCAAAAGTCAGATGATCCTCCTTCAGTACCACCCCTTTGGAGTCGATGAACTGCATACGCACCTTCATAGGCTTCCCCGTAGCGTTCATGTATTTAAAACGAAGGGCATAGACCTGTGCCAGACCGGTAGAGATATTCCAGGTAATACTGCTTTTCTCACCTTTACCAAAGAAGACACCGGTTTGTTTCTTGACCTCTTTCTTTATAAACTTGCCTTTCAACATAGCGTCCTCGGCTTGATAAGTCACATTGGCACGGGCATTTTTATCTTCAGGCAATAATTCTTTGGGAGTCTTTTCCATCACATCCTTGTCTTGTGCAGCCCAGCTGAAACTTACATTCCGGTCATCAGCCCCTTGATTAGCAACAGGCTCCACAGAAGCGGCCGAAGCTATCGCAATGCCACAAATCAGAGCTTGCCCCGCTTTCACCTCCGGAAAATCAATCTTCAAGACCCCACCTTTCACAACAGCATTCACCACCTTTTTGCAAGCACCGTCATGCCCCGCTTCAGCCCACACATCCAAGTCATCCAGAAGCACTTTATCATTTACCGCTACATCAAAAATACGCAAGCCTTCACAATCCGTCTGTACGCCGCCTCCCGTACCATGCCAGGGCTCTGTAAAATAAAGTTCCACACGATACTCGCCATCCGGAACGGGAAAGCGGAAATTCAGTTTATGGCGTCCGAAACGGAAAGTCTGGAACAGCTCCCAATCCCTAGTGCCATGAATGGGATCATTCGTGGTACGCTGGCTCGCCTGATAAGGGCTCAATAACTGCACACTGTCCGACGGATGGATAAACGATTCCGCCCACGAATGAGAATAACGGCTGTTATCCTGCGCCCAGACCTGACCATACGTATCCGTATAAGTATCTCCCCCGCAATTCAAACGATAAAGATACGTATATCCCTCAGCTCCTTTCAACAAATCAGTTCCGTTCAACCGGTCGGCAGCAACAGGCACTATAACAGAACCACGGTAAAGAGCTTCAAAATGAGGAGCTTTCTCCAAACCGTCCAGCACCAGCACATCTTCCGCTGCCGGTTTTCCTTTAAAGTATCCCACGGCACGAAGCACATTGTAACGGATATCACGGTTCTCCCACATAAAATGAGTACCTACCCCATGATTCAGTTTCCGTCCCAAGTATTCAGCATCCACCGCATCATTGTACAGCAACACACTGTCACAATTGCTGTACGCCTCAATGGTAGCCCGTCTGCGGCCTGTTGCAAAACGGTCTTCCCACGTGTGGGATGCCAGATAAACCATCGGATCTTCGGAAGCCGGCACATAGTTGGCACGATACATATAATATACATCCAGCGGTTCTTCCCACGGAGTAACCAGTCCTTTATAATTAAACGGTCCCACCTTATCTATCCGGCGATACGCTTCATCCGGCTGGCGGCGTCCCGGATTATCATGACTGCTGAATATCCATTGGAATTGTCCGCACACACTGTCCTTTGCCTGTTCCGCCAATCGGATCTTGGTTTCCATCAACCGGCACATACGTTCCTCGCTCCATACGCCGTTCGCATCAAAAGCTGCCGGTTCCGTATGCAGTCCGATACTGCGCCATGCCCCATATTCACCATTCAACAACTGATTCTTCTGTGACAATTCACGACCATACTTATTCACATCACCACCATAGGTTCCACTCCAGTTCTGAATAACATTCCAATCTGTTCCATCACCACCGTTACACGTAGTAATCACACGCATGGTACGCGCCGTAGGATCCATTTCACGGATAATCTCACTACACTCCTCGGCAAACTCCTTAGGCAGCGTGCTTTCGTTCTGCAATCCCCACATCACCACACTGGGCGAGTTGCGGCGTTCCTTCACCCACTGGCGGAGCAGTTTCTTGAAATTCTCACGAAACTCCGGAGTGTCATACCACACGTGGGCCGAAAACTGAGTCCACCACAACATACCTTCCTTATCCCAATATTTCTGATAATCCAGTTGATGGGGCTGGTGAGCGTCACGGAAAGCGTTGAAGCCCGCCGCACGGATCTGTTTCACACGGGCTGCCACCTGTTCACGGCTGAAAGCATGACTTTGTCCGAACTGGTGTTCATATTCACATACCCCATTGATAAAGACAGGCTGTCCGTTCAGATAGAACCGTCCGTCACCGTCCTTCCGTTTCACCGGCCAACTGACGGTACGGATACCAAAGGGCGTACTAATCTCATCCGTCGTACTCTTGCCACGCTTTATCATACTGGCCAGTTTATACAAATAAGGATTCTCCGTACTCCATAAGACAGGATTCTGCACCGGCGATTGTTGCTTCACCACTTTCCTTTCACCCGGCTGCAAAGTCACCTTCTCCGTCAGGCGGAACACCTGCTTGCCATCCGCATTACTGAATTTATTAACCACTTCCACCGTTTCGGCAGTCTTCCCGTAATTTTTCACCTCCGTTTCTACAAAGACAGTTCCCGCCTTATCATCATTCCAGATATGCACTCCGAAAGGTTCGATGCGTATTTCATCCGTAGCCTCCAGCACCACGGGACGGAAAATGCCCAAAGGCTGGGAACCTTCACTGAATCCCCATTCCGAAGAACAACCACCGCATACCCAAGGCATATCGGCTATCATTTCAGGATGCTCCGCTTTCACCACCAGTCTGTTCTCTCCCTGCTTCAAGGCTTCGGTTATATCCAGCGTCAAGGTAGTACGTCCTACGGGATGACGGCCGAAGTCCTTTCCATTCAACGTAATAGTGGCATACGTTCCCACTCCCTCAAAACGAAGGAAATAACGTTTTCCGAATGAAGAGTTAGAAATTGGAAATTGAGAATTATCCAGTGTGAAGGTTTTTTCGTACATGGCAGTACCGTGCAAGTTACCATGCGTCAGTTGGCGGTAACCGTAATAATCGTCCCAGTTATGAGGAATATCCACCACTGTAGGGGCATTGTCCGTATGCCCGTATGCACTTTTATCACAAAGCCATGTTTTCCATCCTTTATCCAGTTCCATCACCATCCGGCGGTTCTTCACCTCCCGTTCCGGGAAATGCACTTGCGAACGTCCCATCGGCTTGCTGGTAGCAATGGCTATACCACGTTGTTCCGCGTCATTCACGGCACAATAAAAATGATACACCACCCCATTGTGTTTCACCACATAACTTTTATGAGCGAACAATTCATCATAGTCTTTGGAAGGGATAATCAAATCCGCTCCTTTCCAATCGGTCCAGTGCACCAGGTCATAACTGGCAGCAAATGTATTGAATGCCTTGTATTTGCGGCTCGGTTCAAAAGCCGAGAAGTAGAACATGACATACACGTCGCCCATTTTCTGGATATGCGCATCCCCCGTGATGGTTCCGTCCGCTTCGTGTGCAAAGACCGGATTGCCCGGATATCGTTTCCACTTCTTCATATCCTTTGACAAGGCGATACCCACCCGTTCCGCTTTCAAATCCGTTTCCGGATGCCGTCCTGCCGCGTTATAGAACATGACGAAAGGAGCGCCCAGTGTTTTCTCCTTATCCCAATAGACCACACTTTTGTACTGGGTCAGCTTTTCCCACCATTGCGCGTCTTTATCATGGATACTCATCACAGGCTTGTCCTGTGCCTGCCACTCATGGGCGGAACCCAAAGGCCGGTCTGTCCAGGCCAAACCGATATACAGCGGCTTGTTCACCGATTCATATCCGGTCCCTTCCCCACCCAGATAAGTCATCCAATGCTTGCCTTTATACGTCTGCAGGGCATAGCTTCCTCCCCACTCCATATCCGGCAATGCAGGAAAACCACCACGCTGGTTGCAATCCCAGAATCCGTCACGATAAGACAAGACACGTCCCAATGTACGCCATTCCAACAGATTATCACTTTCGGCTATCCATGTCTCGTATCCACGCCCGTCCAGTCCGCTCTTACCATTATAAACCACGTAGGTCATATACCACTTATCCCCTTCGCGGAACACGGTAGGGCAGTCTATTTTATGCTTGTTGTCGGCAGGAGCGACAGCCAGCCCATATTTATAAGGAGTCTTGGCTTCCTCATAAATCTGCTCCATGCGCGATTGCGGAACTTCACGTTGGGCGTATGTTCCCAACGTGAACAAAGAAAATGCTAATATTAAGATCTTTTTCATAATCACCTTTTATATACAAGCAAGACGGATAAGAAAGTAAAATGTACTAGGATTGAGCATACAAAATTAAGCCGTAATATTTGATATTCCGAAGCAAAACAGCTATTTTTGTCAAAAAGAAATTGGTTATGAAATATTAGAGCAAGAAACCAACAAAAAATTAAAGTTATTATGAATGTAATGTCACAAAAAGAATATATTTCTCTATTATCCCGACATTTATTTTGGGATATGGACGTAAATAAAGTTAATTTAGATACCTGCCCGGCACAAATTATCCAACGTGTACTGGAATATGGCAATTTAAAAGACTGGCAACTTATATTATCATATTATGGATTGGATAGAATCGTTTCTATTTGCCAATCATTACGCACATTGGACAAAAAAGCATTGTCTTATATTTGCTGTATTTCAAACACCTCTAAAGAACAATACAGATGTTATCATATCAAACAGTCAACTCCCACACTTTGGAATTGCTAAAAAAGCTGACCAATGAAGAATTTCTTTCAAAAGCCAGATTAGTAGGTGGAACAGCTTTAGCACTTCAATACGGCCATCGTATTTCAATTGATTTAGATTTTTTCGGGAATATAGAGGAAGATAATGAAACTATAAAAGAAGTACTGATCAACATAGGGAAATTATCTGTTATCAAAGAGTCTAAAAACATCAAGATATACATACTTGATGATATTAAAATAGATTTTGTCAATTACAGATATAATTGGCTGGATCCTGCTATTGAAGAAAATGGTATAAGACTAGCCTCCCCCAGAGATATTGCAGCAATGAAAATAAATGCAATAGAGGGACGGGGAACCAAAAAAGACTTTATAGATATTTATTTCCTACTGCAACACTATTCACTGGAAAACATTCTAAAATTCTATGCTGATAAATATCCCGATAATTCCCAATTCCGCGCTTTGATGAGTTTAACTTATTTTGAAGATGCTGAAGAACAATTCATGCCCGAAATGCTTGTTGCAATAGATTGGGATAGGATAAAAAGCTTTATCATAGACAAAGTGGCTACCCTATCCCTATAATCTTTTTAATAGAACATCCAGTCCATCGTCTCCTCCGCACCTGCCAGTCCCGCATTACGCGGAGTCACCTGCGCGTCCGTAAATCCCAGCACCATCGTATATCCTTTCGGCAGCAACAAGGTATGCTTTCCGGCCTCAAAATGATAAGCGTGTACATTCGCCAGCGGCATACCCGCTATGCGTATGGCATTGGTCAGTTTCGGTTCCGCCTGACCGTAATCATTGGCAGAAGCGTCCGTTTCCAGTTTCGGGGCTTTCGCATACTTCTTCTGGTCATCACGGAAATAACCTACCAACAAACTCACCGGAGCAGCCGCTTCAAACTCTATTGTCGTACCTTCCTTGCGCTGCACATCCCCGTTCATTCTATAAGCAGTCAGCCCTTCCAGCTCGGCGGCCAGTGCATCCACCTTGCCCGGTACATTGGAGAACAGGCTTGCCCCCGTCGCCAGTTTCACCGGAGCCAGTCCGTTCAGGATCTTCACATTTGCGGCGGACAAAGGTTTTATCTCAGCTGCACTTTCCGTCACCTTACCTGCCGCCCTATCTTTCAGTAACTGCAAGTTCGCCTTGAAATTAGCCAGCTCATTTTCATAATGCACCAGCATCTCTTTCCAGGTCTTGTTCTTGCCACCGTCACCACCGATAGGAATACGGCGTTGCGCGGTCTGCATACTGTTGGCATAATAATAAGTACTATCCGTCAATGCCACCAGCTTGCGGTAATGATCCAGACTTTGTTCCATCAATGGAATAGCGGCATCCAGTTCATTCAGATCCTTTCCCCACTGATAGTTCAAGACACGCTGAGCAGCTTTCACTTTCAGGTTAAAGGCATAAGCAAATTCACGATAGCAATGCATGTCATTCCGCAAACGTCCGAACTCCTCTTTATTACGAGTCACCGCTGCGGCAGCCTTGTCAATGGCCGCCACCGCCTTGTCACCGTGTTCCACCACCTGCGCCACAATATCCAGCGGCAATTCGCCCACATGCGGCTGTTTCTTCCATTCCTTCTCCACATATTCTATCAGCTTCTCGCCCTCCGGCCCGCAACTCTCATAAAATCCCGGATAAATGGTATATTTATAAGGATTCACCAACTGACTCATAAACATCCCCAGCAACAAAGTCTGCCGGTTCCCTTCCGTGATGCCGAAACGGCGGAGCAACTTCGGAGCAATCTCTCCACTCTGCTCGTATGCCTCCAGAATATCTCCGGCTTCGGCAGGAGTCGTACCATAAAAATCGCCCAACTGCTTGTCCCAATATTCCACTTCGGATGAACGGTCCCGATGACAGTTCCATGCATAGCGTCCCCACGTCTTGTACCATATCCAGTCACGGTCCAACTGATATTCCCGTTTGCCATCCGGCAACTTATCAGCCGTGTACGGCCAGTCCCAATAAGAAGCCTGCGGATACAGATGCAGGGCATTGGCTCCATGTACATTGTGCATGGCATTCACCGCCTTCTGTACAAAGTCGGGAGATCCCCAACGCCACGGTTCCAAGTTTGCCAGAATATGCACATTACTGATATGAATACTTCCCAAGGCACTTAAGTCCGAGTGTATCTTGGACCAAGGACCGCGCGGTTCGTAAGTAGTCAGTGACTCACCATTGTATTTATGCATGGTATAGAGGTTCTTGTATAACGGCAGTGCCGCATCCATCACCATCTTGCAGTCCGTATCGTGCGCACGCAGCAAAATGGGCGGTTCGTCTGTACGCCCCAATGCCTTCAGTCCGTCCTTCACTCCCGGAATAATGGTTTTGGTAAACCACTCCACATCATCCTCGTAGGTATCCATCGCTTCCCCCAAGCATACCAGCAGACCTACATTGGGATATTTTTCTATAAACGCGGCCACCGACTTACGTGTATAATCACTGATCAGCGGAGTAATGGGACGGTTACGATCCTGTGTTTTCAACCCGTAATGCTCGGCAAAAGGCTTGCTTAACAATATATTATAAAACATCTGAATCACAAAGATACCGCGTTTGTCCGCTTCAGCAGTCAGGAACGAGAACATTTCCTCATTTTTCTTGAAAGTTTCCTCATCCACTTCCACGGCAAAAGGATACTCTTCCAGCTTCACCAAGGAAGCAAACGGATGCCCGTTCCACAGATACAAGGAATTCATGCGGTTCTCCACCAGCATATCCAGATACTTTATCCATTGCTCCTTGTCATAAAACCAAGGGAAGCTCTCCGGCGTATAAGGATACTCATACACCCCTCTTCCGGGCAGGTATTCCATTTTCTGAATCCCTACACAACCTCCGCGAAGCACCATTTCCGGAGCATCCGTCAGTTGTGCCGGAAACTTCAAATCCTTGTATTGCCCTACATGATCTATCAATTCCCGACAGCCGTAAATCACACCGCTTCCGTCGTTTCCTGTCACCGTAGTCATGTTTCCACGGGTAGAAATGGTAAACCCCTCCTTTTTCAGTCCGGCTGTATCAGCAGCCTGTTCCAGACGGATGCATACCTCATCTTTATCCATACCGGCAGTATCCGACAACATAACAGACGAATACCCCGCATCTTCCAGCGCTTTCTTCAAATGTTCTCCTGCAAACAGCACCCGGTTCGACGCCTCCTGCGGCATCACAATATTCACATTGGGTTTCTCGCACCCCCATAACACGCACATACATGCGACAAGTGTTCCTAGCCTGATATTTTTCATTCTTTTCATATAAATTATTTACAGTTAGACGAAAAAAACGACAAGACGTACTCACAAGACCTCCGCCAATCGTCAAAAAGAGAAGAAAAAGCACAAGCTATCACAAAAAGGAAAAAAGCTGATGAACAAACGGGGGCAAACCCAACTTTTAAAAGGAAATGTATTGTGGAACAGAATTACCTAACATTAAAAACGGAAAAAACAATGAAAAAGAAATCTAACCTGACCCTATTTATGAAACAACTTATCCGGTCGCTAAAAGAAGAAGAGCGTTTCAGTACCGCCCACATCTACCAAAGCACCCTGAACGCCTTCATGCTCTTCTGCAAGACCGATGCCATCCGGTTCAACCAGATGGAACGTTCACGCCTGAAACAATTTGAGAACCACCTGCGCAACAAGGGATGTACCTGGAACACTGTCTCCACTTATATGCGTACCTTGCGAAGCATCTACAACAAAGCCGTGGACGATGGTCTGGCGGAAGAAAAGCCCCGTCTTTTCCGTCACGTATATACCGGCGTAAAAGCCAATACCAAACGTGCCCTCGATGCCAAAGACATGAGCAAATTATTAAGCGCCTCCCTTCCACACCCCCTGCCGCAAAGCATGAAAGAGAGCCGGGCATGGATTACCCTGATGTTCCTGTTACGCGGGATGCCCTTTGTGGATCTGGCACACCTGCGCAAAACAGACCTGCAAGATTCCGTTATCTCCTACCGCCGCCACAAAACAGGAGCCCTGCTCACCGTCGAGATTCCTCCCGCTGCCATGAACCTTATCAAACGGTATCAAAATACAGACTCCGCCTCCCCCTACCTGCTTCCCATTCTCAGTGGAAACCGGAAAAGCGAAGAAGAGTATGCAGAATACCAACATGCCTTGCGGAAACTGAACTATGACCTGAAACAACTGGCGGTATACTGCGGAATCAAACTCAACGTCAGTTCCTACACCAGCCGCCACACTTGGGCCACTTTGGCTAAATACTGTCACTTTTCGGAACAATTGATTTGTGATGCCCTGGGGCACTCTTCCACAAAGGTGACCGAAACCTACTTGAAAAGCTTTAAAAACGATGAATTAGACAGAGCAAACAAAGTAATAATTAATCACATTAATATTTCTATATAATCAATTTTAAAACTTCACATTACATTATAAAACAACAAATTACAAGACTGTTACTTTAGAAGTAACGGAACAGAATTTGGAAGCAAAAGTATACAAACTTTAAATACAATGCAAGATTTCTACACTTTTTTTTCGTTTTTATTTTAAAATTTTTTTTATTCCGCATATACCTCTCCCTACCCATACTCCGATTGTCAATATGAGTGAAGCCACATTTCCGGTCTTTTACCTTCTCTAACAGCCACTAAATCTTTATCTTACTGCTGTTTTCATGTTTTTTCGCCTCCCTCCTCCCCTTCCGTTACTTCTAAAGTAACAGAAAAAAAACAAAATAAAAATATTGACAATGCGACATTCTTACTTATTTATAATAGCAATCATGCTGGCAGTTATGACTCCGCGTATAGCCCCGGCTCAAAGTATCGCTTTTAAAAGCAATGTTCTTTATGACCTTACCGGCACTCTCAACCTGGGAGGAGAAATAAGGTGTGACGACACCCATTCATTCAATCTGAGTGTCAACTATAATCCCTGGAATCTGGGAGAAAACAAAAAAATGAAGCACATTCTGATCCAGCCCGAATACCGTTGGTGGCTCAATGAAACATTCATAGGAAGTTTTTTCGGGGTGCAAGCCCATTTCGCCCAATACAATTTCGGTGGAACCACTCCTTTCACCACGGTCAAGAACAACCGTTATCAGGGTAATCTGATAGGTTGCGGCATTACCTATGGACACCAATGGCTGCTCAGCACATTCTGGAGCCTTGAAGCAAGCATATCTGTCGGATACGCCCATCTCACCTATGATAAATACGGTCCCGCCAAAGGAGACGCACTCATTGAGAAATCCCACTCCAACTATGTCGGACCTACCCAGCTAGGCATATCATTCATTTATTTCATTCAATAAATATAAAAGCAAATATACCCTATCAGTCATGAAACTCAAGACAAACATACTATTCAGTCTTTTATTATGCGGCACCTTTGCCACTGCACAAAACCTGAAACTCGATATCCTGCCTCCCTCCGTTACTCTCGGACAGGACTCTGCCACAGTGTTCATGAAAATGACTCTCAATGTTCCCCAGATGGACACCAAAAGCCATATCCGCCTCACTCCTGTCCTCACAGACGGAACCCGCACGGCAGAACTCCCTCAAATCCTGCTGAACGGAGAACGTGCACACCGGCTATACCGCCGCACCCTGGCGCTCAACAAACGAAGAGGCAAGGCAGATGTAACTCCCGTATTTACCGCTATCCCCCTGACAGACAGCGATCAGACTATCCACTACCGTGCTTCCCTTCCGGCAGCCGACTGGATACAGTTCGCCACCCTGAACCTCAAGAAGGAAGTCATCAACGGCAGCGGAGAGAAAATACAAAGCGAAAATATCCCCATTCCGGACACAGCACCCCATATAGCAACAGCAACAGATCATTTCGTTCCCCAACGGGACAGGAACCGGGAAGCTCCTATGGCAGCCTCCTCCCCCTCTGCTCCCGTTGTTCCGGAACACCATTCTGTTTCCCCTGTTCCGCCCGCACCCTCCGCCAAACCGTATTTCAAGGGAAGCTATGTATCTCCCGAAAGCGATGCCACCGATGAACGCAACCAGAAAGAGCTGAACTTCAGTCTGGACGAAGCGCGTGTCATAGCCGAAATCAATCCGCAGATGCTTTCGTTACGCGAGCTTTACACCGTGGCCATCAGCTACAAGAACACTCCGGAACAGTTCTACAAAATCATAGACATCAGTGTCAAGATATATCCGGCAAGCCCCGTTGCCAACCTCAACGCCGCTGCCGCCGCCATCGAACGGGGCAACACACAGGCAGCCGGCCGCTATCTGCAAATGGCTTCCCATGAAACGCTTGCCTACAAGAACTGCCGTGGAGCCTACGAGCTGTTGTGCAACAACACCTACGAAGGCATCCGCCTGCTGAAAGCCGCCAAAGCCGAAGGCTCGGAAGAAGCCACCTATAACCTGAAAATATTCTTTGAATCCAACCAAACCAATATACAATAAAACATGAAAACCCGGTATGTCCTTTCTTGTCTTCTGCTCGGCGGCGCCCTTTCCGTTTCCGCACAGAAAACGGCTGTCAAAAGCAACCTGCTTTCCGCCGCCAACGGTGCGCTGAATGCCGGTGTGGAATATGCCTTCGGCCCCAAATCCACATTCGATTTGTCCGGCAGCATACGCCCGTGGAAACGCACGGAAGGATATGTCAACAAATATTGGCTCATACAACCGGAATACCGCTACTGGACTTGCCAGAAATTCAACGGCAGTTTTTGGGGAGCCTATCTCAACGGAGCGCAGTTCAACGTAGGAGGGAAAAAGATGCCTTTCGGACTCTTCCCCTGGCTGAAAGAGCACCGGTATGCAGGCTGGCTGACAGGCGGAGGCATAAGCTACGGATATCACATCATGCTCAACCGCCACTGGAATATAGAAGTTTCCGTCGGTGTAGGGTATGAATATATCGACTATAAGAAATATAAATGCCCCGACGTGTGCGCCGAGCTACTGGAAAAAGGCCATTATCACTATTTCGGCCCCTCCAAAGCATCCCTGAGTATAGTTTACATATTTAACTAAAGAGCCATGAAATACTTATTCTATCTTATATCATTTATTTTTCCTGCGCTTTGCTCATCGGCGCAGCCGGCAGAACGGGACAGTTCGATTTACATCGCCTCCTCCCGGCTCTACCGGATGGGAGAAAGTCTGGTAGTGTCCATGCAAGTAGACATTACCAGGCAGATTCCCTCCAACGAATCAGTCATACTGGTTCCCCGGCTCAGCGACAGCCTGGACAACTTCATCCAGCTTCCCGCCATCTATGTGAACGGTCGTAAACAGCATATTTTCTTCCAGCGTGAAACCGGCAGACAGGAAAAAGACTATGAAGAGTTACGCCGCCGCAATGACCGCAAGCAAAGCGTACACTACTTGCGCAGCATCCCCTTCACCCACTGGATGAAGCATGCCTCCTTGCATCTCATCGAAAAAGAATGCGGATGCGGAGTTCCCCGCCATACAGACTCCACCTATCTGACCCGCCTGAACATCCTTCCCGATATCCATCCGCACGTAGCGTTCATCACTCCGCAGATGGAAGAAAGGAAAGTGCGCGAAGAAAGCGGACGTGCCTATCTGGACTTCCCGCTCAACGAAACAACCATCTATCCCGAATACAGAAACAATCCGGCCGAACTGGCAAAGATAAAGCGCAGTATCGACCTGATAAAAAACGATACCAATGTAGTCATTTCGCATATTGACATCCATGGATACGCCTCTCCCGAAGGTCCCTACTCCAACAACGAGCGTCTGGCGCGGGAACGGACCCGGACCTTGAAAGACTATGTATGCAGCCAATATGCTTTCAACGATACATTGTTCACCACCCATTACACCCCCGAAGACTGGGACGGATTTGTCAAGTTGCTGACCGACACCGTTATCACCCATCGCGAGGAACTGCTACATATTGCAGAAAGCAAAAGCAGCCCCGACGGGAAAGAACGGAAAATACGGAAACGTTATCCCGAAGAGTTCCGTTTCATCCTGCAACATTGGTTCCCCGGCCTCCGCCATTCAGACTACACCATCCACTATGTGGTACGTCCGTTTACGGTAGAGCAGGCCAAGCAGGTATTCCAAAGCAACCCCAAGAATCTGAGTATTGAAGAGATGTTCCGCATAGCCCGGACCTACCCTGCCGGCAGTCCGGAATACAATAAGATTTTCATGACGGCGGTTCTGCTTAATCCGGAACACCCCGTTGCCAATCTCAATGCAGCCTGCATCCTGCTCTCGCAGGGAGATACCAAAGGCGCCTCACTCTATCTGGACAAAGCCGGTGAAACTCCCGAAAAGACCCTTTTGCAAGGCATCATGCAAATGCTGAACGGGAATTATACCGAAGCGGAGAACCTGCTGCGCAAAGCGGAAGAAGCAGGACTGCCCCAAGCAAGTGAAAACCTGAAGATATTACATGAGATTTACTAATCACATTTTTAACTAAAACATTTTTACATTATGAACAAAAAATTATTATTATCCTTCGCTCTTGCAGCTGCAATGACAGGATGTATCAATGATGCAGATGTTCCCTCAGGAAACGGAGACAATCCGGCTACCGGAGCCAGAGGAGGAAACATGGAGATTTCATTTCTAGTTCCCAACTCTTCCAACGGCAGCCGTGCCGCTTCCGCCGAAGACTCCGGAGTTTACGAAGACGGAACCGCCGAAGAATACAAGGTGAGCAATGTAACCCTCTATCTGTTTGACTCCTCCAGCAAGAATCTGGTTACTACCATCAACGTAGCCCAAAGCGATTTAGGTGCAGGCACTTCCAGTGGAGAGAGCAGCAAAGAAGGACAAACCATTGTCTATCCTTGCAACAAGGAAATCACAGTAAAACCGGGCAACTATGACATCCTTGCCGTAGCCAACGGTTCACAGACCTTCGAAATAGGTCAGGAATCCACATTATTGGGACAGATTGACGCCTCCACCTATGGAAACGGCATGATAACCAGCGTACCCGGAAGCGGTTTCATCATGTCCAACCGCGGCTCTGCCAATATGAACATCACCGTGGAGTCTCCCGAAGAAAGCGACACCAAAACACAGGTCAGAATCAATCTGGAACGTGCCGTTGCCAAACTGATGGTCAGAAATGACAGCAAGGAAATCTACACGCTGAAGAACCCTGCCGGAGTGACTTACGCCACAGTCCGTCTGAACAACTACAAATTCATCAACCTGGCAAACAAGTTCTACACCTTCCGCCATGTCGCTACACTGGATAACGCTCCTGAAACTCCGTCTGCTCCGTCATCTTACAGCGTGGAAGCAGGAAACTTCGGCAACATCGCCGACAACAACGGTTACCTTATCGACCCCTATTTCTTCGACAAGACCGTAGCAGGAGCCACTACCAATTTCACAGGCGGTTCATTCTACACCAACCACCTGTCAAAACAGACAGACAGCAACTGGTCGGGCCTGGCCGATGCAGGAAAGTACGTTTCCATGTACTGCCTTGAAAACTGTATGTTCCGTCCGGCACAGAACACGGTGTACACCACCGGCATCATGCTGAAAGGTACATTCACCCCCGAAGCTTCACAGACCATCGGTAACAACGGTAATCCGGTAGAAGACCCGCTTGTATTCAACACACTGTATTATTTCAACTATAAGTTCTACACCACACTGGCAGCTGTAGGCAAATATGGCGATGCCAATATTGATGGTTTGACAGAAGAATCCAGTGATGCAGAACTGGCTGCCAAGCAGATTACCCGTTTCACCAAGAACGGAGGCAATTTCTCCACTTTCTACAATTACTGGATCAAACATCTTGACAACAACAACCCCACCGTCATGGGCGTCATGGAGTTCGGCATTGTACGTAACAACATCTACTCTGTCAACATCACCAGCATCAAGAACCTGGGTCCCGGCAATCCGGATACCAAACCCGGTCCGGACGAATACAAAGCATACCTGGACGTAGAATTCGGAGTATATCCGTGGATTGTCCGTGACCAAGATGCCGACCTTGAATAAAACAGTCTCAAAATAGAAAAACAATGAGTAAAACTGCTACTATCCTCTTCGCCCTATGTACTCTTTTCTGTAGTGCATGTTCCTGGGTAGACGATGACCGATCCGATTGTCCCACAGGCTGTTGGCTAAAGTTATCCTATACCTATAATATGCTGAACGTAGATGCCGTGACCACCCAGGTAAAAGATGTCACGCTATTTATTCTCGATCAGGAAGGCAACTATATAGTCCGGGAGGAAGTAGACAGTCTTACATTCCATCAAAATGAATGTACAATCCAAGTCCCCTCCCTGCCTCAGGGAGATTACACCTTTCTGGTCTGGGCAGGATTGGCAGATTCACTTTACCGGCACACTCCCACCTCACTGACACTGTTACGCAATGAGGCGGGAGAGCAATCCGAAAAACTTTCATCTCTATTCCACGGGCGGCTGGACAATGTGCATATCAGCGGCGAATATCAGGTTTTGGCTCTCTCTCTTACTAAAAACACGAATATTCTGAGCTGCATATTGCAAAGTCAGTCGGCCGCCCCTCTGGATACAGATGATTTCCGTCTGGAGCTGACAGCCCGCAACGGATGCATGGATCACCGGAACACTCCGACAGACTCCGTTTCCACCTGCTATCTCCCCTTCATGCAGGAAAGCGCCAACTTGGAAGACATACAGGTAGTACATGCCGGAATGAATACATTGAGACTGATGGAAAATGACGACACCCGCCTACGGTTAATCCATCAACCCGATGGAAAAGAGATTTTCGATATTCCGCTGACACCCTATCTGCTTCTGTCGCGTAATGTCGAAACAACCTACATGCCTCCACAAGAATATCTTGACAGGCAAGACCGCTATAACCTGATATTTTTCCTGAGCCCGACAAATGATCCGCAGAAACCTTACATATGTTTACAAATGCAAGTAAACGGCTGGATAATACGTATAAATGATGCAGAATTAGATAAATAATCTTTCTGTTTTGAACATTTCAGTCTATATTCGATTCCGTAATGAAAATTACTTATTATGTAAAATCTATAATACGGAACCTTATGAGAAATAAAAAAAAATTCAACGAGTTTATGAACAAAACGATTGAAGAGCTGAAAGACGAGAAACGTTATGGCACGGCACACGTCTATCAAAGTACCTTGAACGCTTTCTGCGAATTCTGCGGATGCAAGATTGTTTACTTCCACCAGCTCAACAGGGCCACACTGAAAGAATTTGAGACCCACCTGCGCGACAAGCAGCTGAGCTGGAACACCGTTTCCACCTATATGCGGACACTGCGCGGCGCCTACAACAAAGCGGTGGACCAGAAAATAACCACCGGCAACTCCCGCCTGTTCAATCACGTCTATACCGGAGTGAAAAACGATGTCAAGCGTGCGCTGGAAGTGGAGGAGATAAACAAGCTGCTGAACGAAGTTCCTCTGAAGAGACTACCGGAAGACCTGGTGCGGTGCAGGGTTTGGGCAAACCTGATGTTCCAGCTGCGCGGGATGCCTTTTGTTGATCTGGCCTTTCTTCACAAAAGTGACTTGAAAGGTAACACGCTTTCTTACCGCCGGCATAAAACGGGCGGCCAAATGATAGTGGATATTCCGCCAACAGCAATGGAACTGATCAGACAATATCAGAATACCGACTGCAACTCTCCCTATCTTTTCCCCATCCTGAGCGGAACCAAAACCGGAGAGGAGCTGTACATAGAGTATCAGCAGGCGCTACGGATCATGAACTATAACCTGGGCAGACTGGCAAGACGATGTGGAGTGATAACCAAGGTCAGTTCATACACCACCCGCCATACCTGGGCCACCCTTGCCAAATATTGTAATTTCTCTGAACAACTAATCTGTGAGGCTTTTGGACATTCGTCAGTGAAAGTTACAGAAACATATTTGAAAAACTTCAAATATGAAGAGATAAAGAAAGCTAATGATGCAATAATTCTATACGTTTCAAAAAATGGAAAGAAAAGAGCATAAATAGATAAAACGTTGAATATCATGGCATTTTAATTCTGTTACTTTGTAAGTAACAGAATTTATTCGGGGACAAAAATAGACAATAAATTGATAACAAACAAGAAATGCCCCGCTTCTTTTCTAAAAATTAATAAAAAAGATTGTCTAATAGATAAAAAGTAATAATGAAATGAACAATTCTTAAATTAGATAAAAATGATGATAGACATCACGCTTCACACAATCAGCGCAATGCATTAAAATGTTATATTTCAGATATTTATATCTTATTCGTTGTAAAATAGCGAGATGTGAATTATATAATATGTTTATTGATGAATTTTCTGTTACTTACAAAGTAACAGAAGAGCAGAAGAAAGAAAAAAAGCGACATAGTTGAAACCTATTGAAAAAAACATCATATAGATCTGACATATAAAAAGTTTTACCTATGATACAAGTCCAGAGATTCAACAAAGTACTAAAATTAGCAGTCATTCTAGGAGATTTAGTCATTCTGAATGTACTTTTCATCTCATTTAATTCAATATGGAACGAGTTGTTTGGGGAAAGAGTCTGTAGCGGCACTTTACCCCAAATTCTGACTCTGTTCAGCGTATGCTATTTTGCATGCACTATTTCAGGAGGTGTCATACTGCATCGTCGGGGAGCCCGTGCCGACCAAATTGTATTCCGGGTACTCCGCAACGTGTTCTATTTCTCTTTTTTATCGACCGGGCTGATGGTATTATCCGAGCTTGAAATATATTCCAAACGCTTTTTTATCTATTATTTCATTCTGCTCATCCTCTGTATCACTGTCTATCGCCTGATTTTCCGTTATGGCATACGATTATACAGAAGCCATGGAGGAAATTTCCGTACCGTCCTCTATTTGGGAAGCACCGAAAATATAGCCGAGCTGTACCATGAAATGACCTCCGATGCTACCACCGGCTACCGGGTACTAGGCTACTTCGACACCACCCCCAATGCCAAATTCCCCGCCAGCTGTACCTATCTGGGAAAACCGGAGCAAGTTATCAGTTACCTGGCACAGCACAAAGTGAACCAGCTTTACTGCTGCCTGCCCTCGGCATTGAGCGAACAGATCGTGCCGGTCATCAACTATTGCGAGAACAACCTGATACATTTCTACAGCGTGCCCAATGTACGCAACTACCTGCGCCACCGCATGCACTTTGAAATGATAGGCAGCGTGCCCATCCTCAGCATCCGCAAGGAGCCCTTGGGGAAAATAGAGAACAGAATGTTGAAACGCATATTCGATGTAATCTTCTCACTGCTCTTTTTATGCACACTATTTCCTATTATATTCCTTATTGTAGGAGTGACCATCAAAATCACTTCTCCGGGCCCCATATTCTTCCGTCAGAAACGTAACGGATTGAACAACAAAGAATTCTGGTGCTATAAATTCCGCTCCATGAAAGTAAACAAGGAATCGGACACCTTACAGGCCACCCTCAACGATCCCAGGAAAACCAAATTCGGCGATTTCATGCGCCGGACCAATATTGACGAACTTCCGCAATTCATCAATGTATTGCTGGGAGATATGTCCATTGTAGGGCCACGCCCCCACATGTTGAAACACACGGAAGAATATTCCAAGATAATCAATAAATACATGGTCCGCCATTTCATCAAGCCCGGTATCACGGGATGGGCGCAGGTGACCGGTTTCCGTGGCGAAACCCGCGAACTGGAAGACATGGAAGGACGTGTGAAAGCCGATATATGGTACATGGAGCACTGGTCTTTCCTGCTCGACCTTTATATTATGTACAAAACCGTGGCAAACGCGCTGCACAAAGACAAGCAAGCTTATTAAAACAAGACCTGAAAACTGAAAAATTTTAAATAACAGAGAGCCAAAAAAAAATGAGAAGATTAAAGTTGACCCTATTCGCGCTGGTTTCCCTGCTGCTATGCAGTTGCAGCGCCTACAAAAAGGTACCCTACCTGCAAGGTTCCGAGTACCTGAACATGGCAAACGTCCAAACACCCCTGTATGATGCACACATCATGCCCAAAGATTTGCTGACCATCACGGTAAACACCAGTGACCCCGATGCCGCCATTCCTTTTAACCTGACGGTAGCCACCCCCATCACGGCAAACAGCAAAAGCCTTTCCAGCCAACCGGCATTGCAACAGTATCTGGTAGACAATAACGGGAACATTGATTTCCCGGTCTTAGGCACACTGCACATCGGCGGCCTCACCAAAAGCCAGGCGGAAAACATGATAAAGGAAAAACTGAAAACCTATATCAAGGAAAACCCCATTGTAAATGTACGCATGACAAACTACAAAATCTCCGTGATGGGAGAAGTTGCCAAACCCGGCACATTCACCATCACCAATGAAAAAGTAAATATCATGGAAGCGCTCGCCATGGCGGGAGACATGACCGTATACGGACAACGCGATAAAGTGAAACTGATCCGTGAAGACGCGCAAGGCAACCGCCGGGTGATTCCGCTGAACCTGAACGATGCCGACATCATCGTATCTCCTTACTACTATCTCCAGCAGAACGATGTGGTGTATGTCACCCCCAATAAAACCAAAGCCAAGAATGCAAGTATCAGCAACAGCACCACCATCTGGTTCACAGTAGTAGGAACTCTGGTTGCACTGGCCAGCCTGATCGTAACCATAACCAAATAAACAGAACTATGAAAGAAGACTTATACGACGACCTCTATTTGGAAGAAAAAGAAGAAAAGACCGATTTCAAAGCGATTCTTTTCAAATACGCCATCCACTGGCCCTGGTTTCTGGCATGTACCCTGCTGTGCATGGCGGGAGCCTGGCTCTATTTGTGTTACACTCCATCGGTGTACAACATCTCGGCATCCGTCATCATCAAGGACAATGACAAGAACAGCAAAGCAAGCAGCGGCATGGCTGATCTGGAAGACCTGGGCTTCTACTCCTCCATCAACAACTTTGACAATGAAGTGGAAATCCTGCAATCGCGCACGCTTATCAAAAAAGTGGTGGAAGAACTGGATCTTTACATCAGCTATGCCACGAAGAGCAGTTTCCATGACATCGAACTTTACAAAAGTTCCCCTGTGAAAGTATGGATTACCCCCGAAGAAGCCCAGAAACTGCCCGCCCCCGCGCGTCTTCACCTGACCTTGCAGCCGGGCAACAAGCTGAATGTGAAACTCCGGATAGGAGAAGAGGAATACAACAAGCAGTTCGACAAGCTGCCCGCCTTGCTGACCACCCCGTCGGGCACGTTCAGCTTTACCCCTAAAGACTCCACAACTGTCCAAAGCACGCAGGAAATCATGGCTACGGTTTCTTCCCCCCGCAGTGTGGCAAACGCTTACCGGGGAGCATTGAGCATAGAGCCTACTTCCAAATCCACCACTATCGCACAGATCTCTGTCAAGAGCACGCATACGCAGCGCGGCATGGATTTCATCAACAAGCTGGTGGAAGTCTACAACCGGGATGCCAACGATGACAAAAACGAAGTGGCTACCAAAACCGCGGAATTTATTGATGAACGTATCAAAATAATCAACGGCGAACTGGGAACCACGGAACAGGAACTGGAAACCTTCAAGCGCGATGCCGGGCTCACCGACTTGAAAAGCGACGCCCAACTGGCATTGAGTGAAAACTCGGAATACGAAAAGAAACGTGCCGAAAACAGCACCCAGCTCCGGCTGGTACAATTCCTGGCCGGCTATGCCAACAATCCGGATCATGCCTACGAAGTACTTCCGGTCAATGTGGGCCTGACAGATACCGGTCTTGCCGAGCTGATCAACCGCTACAACGAGATGCTGCTGGAACGCAAGCGCCTGCTCCGTTCCTCTCTGGAAAACAACCCGGTGGTAGTCAATCTGGATGCCAGCATCCGCGCCATGCGCAGCAATGTGCTGACCACCATCAACAGCGTACAAAGAGGTTTGGCCATCACCCAGGCGGATCTGGAACGTCAGGCAGGCAAATATGCCGGACGCATCACCAATGCTCCGGGACAGGAACGCCAGCTGGTCAGCATCTCGCGCCAGCAGGAAATCAAAGCCGGCCTTTACCTGATGCTGCTGCAAAAGCGTGAAGAAAACGCCATCACTCTGGCATCTACCGCCAACAACGCCCGCATGGTGGACGAAGCACTGGCAGATACCATCCCCGTATCTCCCAAAGGGAAGAATATATACTTGGTAGCACTGATTCTGGGAATAGCCCTACCGGTAGTTGTCATCTATATCATTGAACTCTTTAAATACAAGATAGAGGGCCGCGCCGATGTGGAAAAAATCACCTCCCTTCCCATTGTGGGCGATGTACCCCTGTCGGAAGATAAAGGAAAAGAAGAAAGCATTGTAGTACACGAAAACCAAAACGACCTGATGGCCGAAACCTTCCGTAATGTACGCACCAATGTACTTTATATGATGAGGAGCGACGAGAAAGTCATATTGGTTACCTCCACCACCACAGGAGAAGGCAAAACCTTTATCGCTTCCAATCTGGCTGTCAGTCTGGCTTTATTAGGAAAGAAAATCGTGATTGTGGGGCTTGACATCCGCAAGCCGGGCTTGAACAAAGCTTTCAACTTATCACACAGGGAACAAGGCATCAGCCAGTTCCTCGCCAACCCGGAACATACCGACCTGATGTCGCTGGTACAAGTTTCACGCATCAATGCCAACTTGTCCATTCTGCCCGGAGGTCCTATTCCTCCCAATCCGACCGAACTGGTGGCACGTGAATCTTTGTCTCAGGCTATCGACATACTGAAAAAGCATTTTGACTATATCATTCTGGATACCGCCCCCATCGGCATGGTGACCGATACCCTGCTGATTTCGCGCGTAGCCAACGCCAGCATCTATGTGTGCCGGGCAGACTACACCCACAAGGCAGATTATACTTTAATCAACGAACTGAGCGAACAGAAAAAACTGCCCAACCTATGTACCCTTATCAACGGACTGGACATGAAGAAAAAGAAGTACGGATATTACTATGGATACGGCAAGTATGGCAAGTATTACGGATACGGTAAAAAATACGGTTACGGCTATGGATATGGCACTGAAAATGTAAATAAAAAGTAATTTCAAAAGTAATTACATAATAACATAAGACTAATTCTCTTTCCAATGTGTTAATATTTTAACAAATTCAGAAGAGAATTAGTCTTATCACGTTTTAATATATAAATATTATTTACTATATTTTTCTTTCGAAACATCAAAACAGGGACACTGTTTCACCCATTCCTCAGGCTCTATCTCGCCATTTCCGTTCAAATCCGGACTTAAATCCCGATGACCGCAAACCTTGCAACCGGGATAATCCACCAGCAACGTCCTGACCAGTACACGCAACGAATGTTTCTGCCACACCGTCCGCGTATCCTCCGGCCTGCCCCGCTCACTGATTCCCCCCTCATAGCATATCCCGATACTCTGCGCATTATACCCACGCGCATGCGCCCCGATTTTCTCTATGGGACGGGTTGTTTTTATATCCCCGTTCTTGCGGATATAAAAATGATATCCGGGTCCGTTCATTCCACGCCTGCGGTGGCACACCTCCAAATCCTGTTCGGTAAAGTCCCTGTCCGCCTTTGTGGCGGAACAGTGGACAACAATCAGATTAATCACTCTCATCCCCCTATGCACGAGCTGATTCCTACTACACCCGCAATAGCCGTAGCTACTGCAATCACCACTTTCAAAATAGTGCTCCAGACAGATTTACCTTTCATTCTACAGTTTTTTTTAATTAAACACTTGTCCGCCATCTACTCAAGCAGGCTTTTGCTCCCCTTTCGTTTTCACCGGCAATTTATCCACCTTCGTATATTTCAGTGCTGCCAGAATACCGCTTAGCGCAATACCCGGACGGAAATTGATACGCGCTTTTCTAATCATCGACACATCATACGTATCCTCCGTTTCCGCACCTCTTCCGCTCAGACCTATCTGGAAAGTGCCCAGATCGGCAAGCCTTACGATCTCGCCCCCTTCCAGAGCCTCCATAATCACATCCTCCAAGGCAACAAGCACAGCCATAACATCCGCACGCGTCACCGTACAGGTTTTCTGAATACGATCCGCCATTTCGCGAATCTCTACATGGCCATTGGCCTGAGCTTGTGCATAAAACTTAGGCACTGCATCCTGATCAAGCGGATTATTACGCTTTACCACCGAATAAGAAACTGTTCTTCCCATACTTTTTCAAATTAAAAATTAAAACTTGCAAATTAAGAAACACACTGGCAATCAACCGTTAACCACTAAGCCGGCTATGATTGGCTTTTGATTACACTACAAAGATACGATGAACCGGAAGCCCCGTGTAGACATTTGTAGAGAAGCGTAGGAGATTGTCGGGAAATGTCGAGAATAACTTACAGAGAGAGTAGGAAAACAAGGACATTTTGCGTATCTTTACTCTATAATCAAAACGATAAAAGAACATGAACCAAGAAGAAAAAGCATTCATTATCAGAGCGTATGACAAAGCGGAACTGGCAGAACTATACAGCCCGGGGCGAACTGCCGCGGCAGCCCTGCAAACCCTGTATCGCTGGATGCGGAGAAACATGCTGCTACAGGAAGAATTGAACGAAGCGGGCTACAACAAATTCCGCCACAGCTTTCTGAAGCATGAAGTGGCAATCATAGTGAGGCATCTGGGAGAACCTTAGGACATACGCTTCCCAAAGAACCTGTTGTCTACATTGAAAGACCTTGTTGTTTTTTTAAAATCCCCTGTTGTTTTACCGGAAAGATCCTGTTGTTTTTTGAAAACAACAGGATCTTTTTCACCTGCATTTAAGGCTCACAAGGCTCAGGGCTCACTTAGGCGGTTTTCTGAGCCAAGACTTGCCGGTCTTTCTATACTTACCATCCTCTTTCTCAACGATTTGATAATACACCAAACGCAACAAATAACGTTTCACGGATGCTGTAGGCAACCCGGCTTCATTGGCAGCCGCCATCAGCTCCGAATAGGTGAACTCGCGCGGCATTTTTTTCAAGACAGGACGCAGTTTGAAAAAAGCCTTTACCGGCCTGATTCTTCCGGCAGTATCATCCATGGAAGTGGAAAGCAGCAAACTGTGTTCCAGCAACACATCCACTATCTGCATTGCCGTATGGAAATCCTCATCCGAACACTTCCACTCCGATGTATTCCATTGCGGCTCACACTTACGCAATGCAGTCAGCACCATGGCAATACGAGACATCATCAGTCCGTGGCGCAGCACAATGGCCCCCGGAGAATCATCATCTTCCGCCACTACCTCACGCAGATACGTTCTGAAACGCTCCGTATGCTCTTTCCATTGTTCCTCGGTGAAAACCACCTCGGTAGGCGATCCGGAGAGAAAGATAAACATACGCAGCAGCTCCTCGCCCATCCCTTTGAAATAAGCGCGCATATCCAGCCGGGCCTTGCCGGGGTTTGCCGACTTATACTCCCAGGGGGCCTGTCCCACATAGAAAGCCACACGGCTGTACATTCCATTCTCCAGCGAAGAAATAAATTTATGCAACTGGGCGGGAGTACCCGAAGCGCATAATGCCAGATGAGGGTCACTCACAACAACAAGCCGGTGATCCGTCTTGAAATAAGAAGACACCTCCTCGTGCTGGGAGGCGGCACGCATCACATCATCATGTTTTCCATACTCCTGGTGCATGGCAGAACTTATCATGTCCAGCTCGGAGGCATTCATCACCAAGCCGACCGCTCCACCCGCCTCCAAAGCCAGTATCAACTGGCTTTTCGAAATATTGGGAGCCACCTTCAGGATGCGTTCCACCGGCATCTCCGGGCATTGGTCCAAATCGGGAACCCTCTTTTCCTGAGCGGCAAGCCGTTCCTCCAGATTCCACTTCAGCAGCTTCTGCCGGTACTCACGCTCATCCTTCCTGTTCAATTCATCGTAATACTCCTGAATGGCTGCGGGCAGAATTGCCGCCAGCTGCATCACCCCCTTTCCTCTGCCCGAACCGGCCAAAGCCACCAAGTAGAGATCGGCGGAATAAACCATACCTCCATAATTCATCCTCACCCCCGGCAGGCAACCGCTGATGTTGGTAATCATGGAGAGCAACAGAATATCCCTCTCGCGCTTGTTGCGGACGTGCGTCAAACCACGCTTCAAAAAGTCGGGCAAACGGTCGAACAGTTCATCCGGAAGACACGGAACTTCACGACGCAACTTGTCAGCCTCAAGTTTCTCTAACTCAGCCTCTTCCTCCCCCTCATTGGGCTCAGAATACCGCATAGGTGAGCCCTGAGCCTTGTGAGCCCTGAAAACAGGTGTTTCGGGCCCCTTGTTCATGTCGGCATACCGGTATCCGGAGTCTATGCGCGGAGGTATATCCCCAGCGGCACACCCCATACCCGCCAGCCTTTCCACCGCCAGCGTTTTCAGCCGTGCCAACTCTTCCTCGCCCACTCCTTTATAACGGGCGATACGTCCCAGCTTCAACAAAAACTCATTCTTTTTGCCATCCACAAAGGGATTCTGCTCCAGGAACTCGTTGAAGAATGTGTGCAGCATGCCCGAAGCCGCAACGGGAGGCCCGGACACACCTGCCAGGGTCTTCACTTTCAGCTCCGCCAGAATCTCCCCCACCCTGTCGGGATGCTCCGTCACAAAGCGCCGCCAGGGAAAAACTTCGGTATCCGGACGAAAAAAAGCCTCCGGATCATACGATGCAAAGCAAGGACGGGTGGGATTCTTGCAACTCATGTCACAGGGAAAGGCAAGAAGCTGCGCCACGTGCCATGCCACCAACGCGTATGCCAGACGATATTCGTCCACACTCTCCGCTTCCACACGCACCACCAGTTTCAGCCCGTCGTACGAAACGCTGCGCCATGCCGCCTTCACCCAAGGAGTGTCCTTCAAGACCTGCAAGAACTCAGACACACGGCCGTTACATTTATCCACATCCAGCATGGCGTCCCCGCTCCACTGCTTCAGATTGGTTTCGGCATGGCTCCCATCGCAACGCCCGGCTATCACCAGCGCGGCCAGTTTTCTCTTTAACTTCTTGGCCTCTGTCTCCCTGCCCGAAGCCTTCAGGCGCTGATACTCTTCTACTTGCACCTTCCAGCGTTCGCCACGCAGAAGCTTCACAAACTCTTCCAATGTCATATCCACGGCATGTTCATCGAACACCGAGAAATAGAAAGAGCATAAATCGGTATAAACCATTCATGTATGAATTTAAATTATCAAAAGGAGGGCATTTCCCTCCACCATGAAAGCAAAAGTATATTGCAAACCCATACAATCAAAAGTTAAAATTGTACACTTGCCCAATGTAAAGCACTGATTTACAACACCCATTTATGATACAAGTGTACAAATAACCGGGAGACTTCCTTTTAATGTCTTTTCACATTTTGCTCCTTATTTCCTTTCTTTCCTCTTTTTCTTCTCTTTCCGTTCTTTCTTCTTCTTTTCCTCCTTTTTCCGCAGAAACTCGTCTATATCAGCCAACATACTTTTGCACATGCGCTTCAGAACTCTCATTTCCTCATCAGTGTAGCCTTCACCGGACAGGCGATATCCGGCCATGATTTTTTCCAACTCTTGAAGGAAGCTCAATCTGCCACTATTTTTCTTATAAATCTTGATTTTTCCACAATGTTAATATCATTTAAAATATAAAAAGCACAAAAGTATAAATAAATACGTCATTCTTGTTAATTTTTTCATTTTTTGCGAACAAATAGCTTGTTATCGTAAAAAAATGTCTATATTTGCATCAGAATTTAACGACAAGCTTACCTGGGAATGACACAGGTAACAGCGTAGCGTGCTCAAGAGGCATCATTTCTTTCATTTTTTAGAACATCTAACATTACTTTTCCTTCCTCCGAATATGAAAAAATGGCTAGTGGCGTATGTCCGCCTTCACCACGAAAAGAAGACGGCCGAACGGCTGACCGCAATGAACATAGAGAACTTCCTGCCTGTACAAGAAGAAATCCGCCAATGGACTTACCGGAAAAAGAAAATAAAACGGGTGGTTATCCCCATGATGATTTTTGTCCATGTAGATGCAGCCGAACGTTCACAGGTGCTCACGTTGTCGGCCATCAGCCGGTATATGGTGCTGCATGGCGAACATACTCCGGCGGTGATTCCGGACGAACAGATGGAACGGTTCAAATTTATGCTGGATTATTCGGACGAGGCGGTGGAGATGTGTACCGCGCCATTGGCTCCGGGAGAATTGATACGGGTGGTCAAAGGTCCGCTAAAGGGTCTGGAAGGAGAACTGGTGGAAGTGGATGGAAAAGCGAAAGTGGTGGTAAGACTGGATTTGCTGGGATGTGCTGGGGTTGATATGCCGGTGGGGTTTGTGGAGAAGATGAAATAAGGATGGCGGACGCTAGGAAATGTGGAGGGGAATTTGTAGCTTTGCGGTAAGAAAGGAGAATAAAGGCATGCGTTTGCAATCTAAAGAAATACAGACCATCATCCAAATAGCTAAAGATATTTATGGTGAAACAGTGCAGGTATATCTCTTCGGTTCCCGTCTGAATGACGAAAAGCGCGGAGGAGATATTGATTTATTAGTCCGCAGCACGGGAGAAAAGAAGGGTGTATTGGCACGCATCCGCATGACCGCACGCTTGAAACTGCATTTGGGCGACCAAAAGATTGACGTCATCGGTGACCATGAGGATTCACCGGTAGTACAGGAAGCCTTGAAAAACGGAATACAACTGATATGACAGAAAAGAAAATTCACAGGATTATTCTTTGCTTGAAACGGATGTTACCGTCATTTTGAATGAACTGTTTTCCAAAAGTGCCTTCAAAGGCAACAGACACGCTTGAGGTGTGATACAGGCTATTCTTTCCCGATACTTTTTTCTATAACATAAACTTCGTAACAAAGTTATCGAGAGGAAGCAAACGCATTTAGAAATTCACCGTTAAATAAGATTTTCTCTACCATCTACTAATTTATAAAAAAGCAGTCGCTCGATCTGTGACCGTGTGAAAAAGAGGTAAGGTTCATATCCTATCTTGGGTCGGAATATAGAATTCCATAAAGAAATGGTTAATATTAAACAAGATTCATTCGTTGGTTAGTAAACTCTTTTCCACACCGTAAAAAGAAGTTTAATTAGAAGAAATTTTGATTATTAGTTAGTTATTATTAAATATAGCGATTTTCTCATTCAAAAAAATAAGATAATCACTATTAATGTAAATAACTATATCAATTATAGTATATTATACAGCCAATTTGAATAAAATATTTATCCCTGCCTTTCACAAGCAAAATTAAAAATTGCAGTATTAGTTATGAATATAAAAAAAGAGACTCAAAGGATAGCTAAAAATTCATTCTATTTATATATTAGAATGCTCTTTACAATGAGTATTTCATTTTATACATCACGTATAATATTAAACACACTAGGAGTTGAAGACTTTGGAGTTTACAATGTAGTAGGAGGAATAACAGCTATGTTTTCTTTTTTTAATGGATCTCTTCAAGCTGCCAGTTCTAGATTTCTAACATTTGCGATAGGAAAAAGAATAGAAAAAGATATAAAAGAAACATTTAGTTGTGTCTTGGGCATACATATATTATTAGCTTTAATTATTCTTTTTCTAAGTGAAACAATCGGATTGTGGTTCGTCACTAATAAATTAGTAATTCCTCAAGATAGATATACTGCAGCTTTATGGGTATACCAATGTTCAATAATCACAATGATTGTTTCTATTATAAGTGTCCCATACAACTCTTTAATTATAGCACATGAAAAAATGAATATATTTGCATATATATCAATAATAGAATCATTTTTCAAATTATCCATTGTATTAGCATTACTATGGATACCATTTGACAAACTTATTACATACTCTGTACTATATCTAATTATACAAATTATTCTAAGAATTATTTATAGTATATATTGTACTAAACATTTTCAAGAAAGTTTAGAAAAGCCACGATGGGACTCTAAGAAATCAAAAGAACTAGCAATATATGCAGGTTGGTCCTCAAATGGAAATTTAGCATTAATAGCTAACAACCAAGGTCTTAACGTCTTATTAAATTTATTCTTCGGTCCCATAGTAAATGCCGCTCGAGGACTTGCAACTCAAATACAAGGAGCCGTTCTTGTTTTTGTACAAAACTACCAAATGGCACTTTCACCACCTATCATAAAGGCCTATGCAACAAACGATTTCAATTATATGCACAAATTATTAATAGCATCATCTAAATATGGATACCTAGTTATGATACTCATTGTTTATCCATTATATTTTTTTACACCACTAATTCTAAAAATATGGTTAGGAATAGTTCCCGAATATACTATAAATTTTGTACGCATAACATTACTAGTATGTTTAATAGCCCCTCTAAGACAGACAATGATTAACGCAATTCATGCAACAGGTATTATTAAAAAATTCCAACTATATGAAGGAACAACATTACTTATGGTTATTCCTTTATCATACATAGGACTAATTCTTTTTAAAATATCTCCTGAAATGGTAATGATCATCTATGCTTTTATAGAAGTTATAGCACAATGCATAAGAACTTATATTGTTTTACCACTTATTAAGATGTCCTTTTCGTGTTATTTAAAAAACGTATTAATACGTCCTCTATTAGTAACAACCATACTTTTTATTACTATTTTATTTCTACCTCAAAATAACGATATATCATATCAAGCTTTTATTTACATATCATCTATCATTTTATTTGACATATTCATAATATTAAGTTTAGGGCTAACCTCAAATGAGCGACATTTAATTTTTTCTTATTTAAAAAATTGGATAAAATGAATAAAGCCACATCAACTTCCATCAACTTTGTTCGATTTCCATTAGCTATTTTAGTTGTTTTCATACATAGTATAGGAACTACAGAAAATATAGCGTACTATGCTTTTAGAGAATTTTTCTCACACATATTTTGCAGTTTTGTCGTACCCACATTTTTTATTATATCAGGATACTTATTTTTTCAGAAAACACAAAACAATTTTACAACAAACATATACATAGAAAAAATTAAATCGCGTTTTTTCACACTAGTTATACCCTATATAGTTTGGAATACAATAACGCTATCCATTGACTATACTAAATATATTATTGGACAAGAATCATGGATAAATTATGGTCAAAATAGTATAGGATATATATTATTTCTTTGTTTTTTAGGAAACCCTTCAGATTTATTAGAAGGAGTATTTTATCCTATAAATCTCCCTTTATGGTACATCCGTGATTTAATTGTATTATGTATCATATCCCCACTTCTTTATTTTCTTTTGAAGAAAAAAATAACCTTAATAATGATGAGTCTTTTTCTGTTTTTTTATCTTTTTAACATTAAAATTCCATATTTTAATTGCACGAGTATTGTTTTTTTTAGCATAGGAGCAGCATTATCAATATATAATAAAGAGTTAATTTATAACAAATGGTATATTTTATTAGGGACTTCTATTATGAGCCTGATATTCTATTATTCATTGGAAATTAATATTGCCCTAAAATTTTATACTTGTTCTATGCCATTTGTTGCATTTCATCTAGGTTCCAAACACAAATGGCATAAAACAAAATATCTAAAAAATATAGCCAATTATTCTACTATAATATATTATAGCCATTATCCACTAACTCTAATAATTGCAATTAAACTCATTAATTTTATACTACCAACCTATTCATTAATAAACTATTTTATCATACCCTTAGTAGCTGTAATACTAAGTATCATATTAAAAATTGCATATACAAAACTTCTATATTATGGGAAGAAAAAAAATTAAATACTCAATTATCGTTCCTGTATATAATGTAGAGCAATACATTGAACGATGTATAAATAGCATTATTGCTCAAACAGAGAAGAATTGGGAATTAATTCTCATAAACGATGGTAGCCAAGATCATTCAGGAGAGATTTGCAAACATTTCTCATCCATAGATTCAAGAATAACATATCTTCATAATACCAGTAATAAGGGAGTAAGTACAGCCCGTAATGAAGGACTAAATATAGCAACTGGAGAATGGATAACTTTTATAGATTCAGACGACTGGATAGAACCATTTCATCTTGAAGAGTTCAACAAACAAATAAACAAAGGAACAGATTTATGTATCAATAGTTTTATAGCAGATCTTAGTTATGGTCCACGTCCTTTCATATATCCTTCCAGCTTGTCTAACAATCAAAATGATACGTTTGATCTTTTTTTTGGAGCATTAAATGCCCATTCTCAATTTTTATGGATAAAAGCATTCAAAGCATCTATTATTAAAAATAACAATTTGCGCTTCGACCAAACAGTAAACTTAGGAGAAGATAATATATTTATACTAAATTATCTTCCACATATTAAGTCTATTTCTAGTTGTTCAAAAGCATCATACCATTATGACCAAATAAATGAAAATCCCAATTCATTAGGTAGAAAAAAAAGATCCATAAAAGATGCCAATTATCAAATTGAACAAAACACACAAGCCATTTATAAGTTATACGAGTTAACAGGTAAAGAATATTTATTAAAAAACGCATCTAACTATTACTACACACGCATATTCGAACGTATTTTCATTCCTAATACTATAATATGCTATGGAATATTTAGAAAACCATTTTTCAATGAAAATTTTATTTTTCATAATAAAAAATTAAATATAAAATATATAAATAACAAATTAATCCGCCAATACTGGTTTTACCATAATAACCCCTTTAAAGCTTTAGTTATATTCAATTATTATCTAATAAATAAATGGTTAATATCCAAAATAACAAAGATTGTTGTGGCTGCGAAGCATGTAGCCAAATCTGTCCTAAAGCATGTATAGAAATGAGGACCGATAATGAAGGTTTTCTTTATCCTCATGTTGATTTTTCCCAATGTATTAATTGTAATCTATGCGAAAAAGTATGCCCTGTTATACATCCACAAGTACCTCTTGATATTCAAGCCGCCTATGGATTTAAAAATCCGTCAAAAGAAATTAGACTACAAAGTTCATCTGGTGGTTTTTTTTCCAAAATAAGTGAATTCGTATTAAAACAAAATGGAGTAGTTTTTGGCTCTCGATATGATAAAGATTGGAATGTAATAATAGATTATACTGAAGATATAAACGGATTATCAATGTTTAGAGGATCCAAATACGTACAAAGCCAAAATAACAATACTTTTTATAAAGCCAAACAATTTCTAAAAACAAATAGATTAGTACTTTATTCAGGAACTCCCTGCCAAATTGCTGCGTTAAAAAATTATCTACAAAAAGATTATGATAATCTTATTACTTTGGACTTCATCTGTCATGGTGTACCCAGCCCAGGAGTATGGAAAAAATATCTTAATGAAATCACAACAAACTCAAAAACGACTTTATGTCATAAAGACTTATCAATAACAGACATTAATTTTAGAGAAAAAATTGGATATGGATGGGAAAAATATGGATTTACTATTCGAGTAAAATCTAATTCGGAAACAGTTTCAAATCCTATTTTGCTATCGCAGTCCCACTCCGACAATCCTTTTATGAAAGCTTTTTTAAACAATATTATTATTCGTCCTTCATGCTCAGCCTGTCCAGCTAAAGCTGGACGTTCACACAGTGACGTATCAATGGCCGATTTTTGGGGAATTAAAGAAATAAGCCCTAAATTTTATGATAAAAATGGAGTTAGTTTAATTTTTGCACATAATGAAAAAGGCAATAATATTATAAAAAAATTAGGGGGTGAACAGTTAGAAGTTTCCTGTAAAGATGTTTCCATTACAAATATTTCCTACTCACATAGTTCTCCTCTCCATACTAATCGTACACTTTTTTTTTCCAAATGGCATTCAGAATCAATTATTACACTAATGAATACACTTTCCAAACCATCTTTAACAGATCAAGTAAAATACTTAATCAGATTGGCACTAATAAAAACAAATCTCAATTATAAATTAAATAAATTACTAAAACGATAAAAAATGAAGATTGGTATAGTTACAATGTGGGATACTTCTGATAATTATGGTCAAATACTTCAATGCTATGCACTCCAGCATTATCTACGTCAACAAGGACATGATGCATTTCTAATCAAATCTATTTGTGACACTATAGAACAAAAATCATTCAGTAAAAAACTATTAAAAATACCCAGTAAACTTTTTAGTTACCGATATTGGTCACTATTAGTATTTAGATACAAATTGAAGAAATTCACTAAAAAATATGGCAATATTAATAGAGGATTTGACTTATTTCGCTCCAAATATATTGTAGCAACTGATAAAATATACAACATAGACATGTTAGAAACAGCCCCTCCAATATGTGATGCTTATATAACAGGCAGCGACCAAGTTTGGGGTTCTGTGTCTAAAATCAATTTTTTAACTTTTGTACATAACAAGCCTAAATACTCCTACGCAGCTAGTTTCGGAAGTAACCCTTTCACTAAAACTGATTGTCTGAAAATAAAAAAAATGCTATCTTCATTTACAGCTATCACAGTACGTGAAGAAAAAGGAGTAAACAAATGCAAACAAATGGGAATCAATGCACAACGCATCATTGATCCAACAGGATTACTTACACAAGAAGACTATCTTTCCATCGCGGAGATACCAAAAGAAAAAAATTATATTTTAATTTATCTTTTAGGAAATTTCACCAATGTAAATATTAGCGAAATATACCAATATGCCAGTATCAAAAACCTAAAAGTAAAATACATAGCAAGTCAAGCACGTAACGATCAATATGAAAAAATATTTCCTTCCCCTACAGAATGGTTAGGATTAATAGCTAATGCAAAATATATACTAACTAATTCTTATCATTGCTGTATGTTTAGCATTTATTTTGAAAAAAAATTTATATTTTTCAAGTTAACTGGCATTTTTAAAGGAATGAACAGTCGATTAGAAACATTAATAAAACAATATGATATCCCTCAAGTACATGACCTAGAAATGCTTGAAAATATCCAGTTTAATTACTCACATATATCTAATAAAGTAAATAAAGATAGAATAGAAGGAAGAGAATTATTAAAATTTTGGTTTCTATAATTTAATCATATGAATTTAAAAACAAAAACATTTCGCTATTGGATACATCTGTATCTGTATAACAATAGATTCATATTACCCATCAAACGGAATATTAAAAACGGGGTATTATCTAACTTTATATTGTTAATATGCTCGCCATACCTTCTAATAAATTATTGGTATTCCATTCTATACGAAAGAATATGGGGATTCAACAAAATTCAAAAAATTATGAACAAAGAAAAGAATCGCCACTTCAAACACGAAATAGCTATAGTTTGCATAAGTAAAAATGAAGGACCTTATATAATAGAATGGATAGAATTTCATCGAATTGTAGGCGTCACTAAATTCTACTTTTATGATAATGAAAGTGAAGACAATACAGCAGAATTATTAAAGCCATATATTGAAGCTGGAATTGTAGACTATACTCTACAAAAAGGTAAAGCACAACAATTAATAGCATATAATGACGCAATAAAAAAACATAAAGAAGATTGTCGTTGGATGGCTTTTCTTGATATGGATGAATATTTAATGCCAACTGACAAGTCAAAAAAACTTAGTGACATTACAAATGAATTAGTATACAAAGCTAAATTAGGAGCTTCTGGAATTGGAGTAAATTGGGCTATTTTTGGCACTAACGGATTTAAACACAAACCTACGGGATTAATTACTGAAAATTATACTAAAAGGGCCTCTAATAATTATTATTTAAACATACACATCAAAACAATTTGCAATCCACGTTTAGTTATTGATTATATTTCCCCTCATTATCCTATTTATATACGAGGAGGATATTCAATACGCGAAGCATGGGGAAACAGAATATTTGGATGGGGAGCCAGTAATATTGTTTATAAAAACCTTCGTATTAACCACTACTATACAAAATCAGAAGATGAATATATAGCCAAACGTGCACGTGGTTTAGGAGATCGAGAAGGCATCTACAATGATGACCATTTTGAAAAATACAATCAATGTGAAGTAGAAGACAACTCTATGGAACAATATATAGATGAACTAAAAGAAAGAATCAAGAAATACCCTAAAATTTAAGAAGATGATACCTAAAGTTATTCATTGGTGCTGGCTAAGTGGAGAGCAGCTTCCTGAAAAAATTCAAAATTGTGTTGATTCTTGGAAGAAAATTCTTCCTGATTATAAAATTAAATGCTGGACTACAAAAAATTTCGACATCAATTCAGTACAGTATGTAAAAGAAGCTTTTGATCAGCGCAAATGGGCTTTTTGTGCTGATTATATTAGAGCATATGCCCTATATACTGAAGGTGGAATATATTTGGATTCCGATGTGGAAGTTTTAAAATCATTCAATGATTTTTTACAGTATAATTTTTTCACATCTGTTGAGTATATTCCTGATAACGTAAAATGTTTTGATGTTATAAACAAATGTTTAGATTCAGATTTTAATCGTTTACCTAACATTCCTTTTGTTCAAGGCATAGGGATACAAGCAGCGATTATGGGAGCAGAAAAAGGAAATTCCTACATGAAAGACTGTTTAAATTATTACAATTCACTCCATTTTTCCATGAATAAAGGTTATGATAATATGGCGATTGTAGCCCCCAATATATATGCTATAAACGCAGAAAAATATGGTTTCAAATATAAAAATGAAACACAATACTTAAACAACAATATGGTAATATTTAAAGACGATTTCTTTTGCATACCAGAATTTATGACCAAACGTACATTTGCTCTTCACCTTGTGGCCCATAGCTGGTATAGCCCAACTTTTAGCCAACGAATATATCAATATTTAGCATCGATCAAATTTCTAAAACTATGCTTCGATTTTATGGAAGAAAATAAGATTACAAGAAAAATAATTGCCTTAATAAAAAAAGCTGTATGGCTGCAATAAGATTACACAAAATAGTAACTTCAAAAAATATAGTAATTTTACTATTATGCATGTGCGCAGTTTCTGCATTTTTAGGAGGCCCAATCTTTTACGGTTTATTAGTTATCTATTCTTTATATAATGTACTTATCACAAAAGGAGAAAGGTCTCACCATATATTTACTGTATTTTTTCTAATAATAGTACTCGCAAGTACATTAATTAACTTAAATCAAACTGAAGCTATATTTAAGCCTGAACAAAGAGTTATAATGCTAGTTTTTGTTTTAATAGCATTTTCACCTATAATAACCAATAGATATATATACAGATACAGAAAGTATATTTTTATATCTTTATTAGTAGGAATGTCCATTACATCTTTAATATCTTCTATAATGGGATTAATGGGCAAAGGATATATTGATCAGTATTTAGTTGGATGGTATGATTTTCCTAATTCACTCGGATATGCCCAAGGGCTAACCATTATAGCGTTATCCAGTATTACAACCATAGTACCACAAAAGGTTAAATATCTTTGTATTATTGGAATATTAATCACTATTATTGCAATTCCCAAGACAGGTACTCGCACAGCTTTTTATTCCATACCTATTGTCCTATTGGGATATATCTATTTGAAAAGCACAAATACTACCCATTTATTAAAACTTCTATTTTTATTGGTTATAAGTACCTTTATCTTCCTTACTTTTGTAAAATTAGACACTGCAATCATAAACAAAAAAAATGAACTACAAGAATTACAAGGCTCTAGTAGAGATGCTTTGTGGAAAGCGCGCATAAAAGAATTTAAACAATCCCCTATTATTGGTATAGGAACATTTAGAGCTGATTTAAGATATTCCATAGTTAATAAAAATGGTAATGTAGAAGCTGGTAATTCATTTTTAATGATGCTTTCCATGAATGGACTTCTGGGATTTATCAATTTTTGCTTATTATATTTAAGTATTTTAATTCCATTTTTTAAATACATTATCAAAAAACGTAAATATGGATTATCTCATTTTGAAGTCATGCTAAGTTTGGTTATAATATATAATTTCATTTCAATGCAACAAATGGGATTACTACTAAATATAGGTCTATATTTTACAGGAATAAATTGGCTCACACTAGCACTAGCTTACAAATTCAGACAATTTAATTTTAGAAAAAATAGATATAATGGAAAGATTGCATTACATAGATAATTTAAAAATGACAGCTATTGTATGTGTAGTTATTGGACACATTTGTGCAATTACTCATACAAACTGGATGATAGATATCATTTATAGTTTCCATATGGCTCTTTTCTTTGCCATTAGTTCTTATACAGTAGCTTTATTAAAAAAATCTATCATATTAACCCAAAAGGCCAAACAGTTAATAATACCGTATATAAGTATATGTATTATAGCAATAATAGCTAAAGGATTTAGTAAAGAATCCATATTAGGATATTTATTTTCTGAAACTAGATGGGGATATTGGTTTTTACCCACCTTATTTTTATTATTTATATTGATGAAAATATTTCTATTTTTATTGAATACAAATTATTCTACATATAGTAAATACTTTCTATTTTTATATATATTATTAATCGAAGGTATACTTATATCACTAAAACTATACCTTCCTCCTTATCTTATTGAACTACTGTGTATTAGACATTTAGTTACTTATTGGCCTTTTTTCATATTCGGATATTTTTATAACAATTTATTATTACTACATAGTAAAAACGCTACCATAATAGCTATTTTATTATGGTTCTTGATACTAATAATGGCTATAGAATACAATATTTCTAATGAAGCAACAAGAACTATTGGACGTTTTGCAGCTATTACATGTTTACTAAACATTTATAAAAGTATATTAAATATCACAATACCTTATTTAACAAATATAGGTAAAAAAACATTATCTATTTATCTTTTTCATTATTTCTTCCTTCCAAGTGTAACCATATTTTTTTCCAATCAATATAACAAACCATTTTTATCGTTAGGAATAGGACTGTTAATTGTTAGTATATGTTGTTTTATACATGATCAAATAATACAAAAAATCACTTTTCTTCAATTTATATTTACAGGAAAAAATAATAAATATAAGACAAAATGAGATTTATTTTATTACTATTATGCCTATTTTTACCATGGCGTTTAAAATGCTGTTTACTTAATCGAATAAAAGGATTTTCTATCTCAAAAGAATCATATATAGGATTTTCTTTTATTGCTCCTCAAAAATTAGTATTAAAAGCGGGAGCCTCTATAGGACATTTAAATGTAGCTATCCATCTAGATTATCTAGAATTAGGCCAAAATTCTACTATAGGGAGAAGCAATTGGATTACAGGTTTTCCCTCAAAAACAAAAAGTATGCATTTCGCACATGATAAAAGTAGAAAAAGCGAACTTATTATAGGAAAAGAGTCTGCTATAACCAAAAAGCACCACATAGATTGTACTAATGCCATTCATATAGGTGATTATGTAACCATTGCAGGATATAATTCTCAATTACTTACCCATTCTATTGATATATATAATGGTAGACAAGACAGTCATCCTATAACAATAGGTGATTACTGTTTTGTTTCTACAGATGTAAATATTTTAGGTGGCTCAATATTACCATCTCATTGTGCATTAGCAACAGGAGCTGTACTTACAAAAGCTTATAATGAAGAATGGAAACTTTATGGTGGAGTACCTGCTAAACCTATAAAAAATATTCCTAAAGATGCCCTATATTTCATTCGAAAAAAAGGTTTCGTATACTAAACGTAGAATATAACAATGCATTTAATATATATAAACATTGATATATTTTATGCCTGTTCTCTAGCCTTCCATATTTAATATATTTTACAGTTTCATCTATTCCTTATTTCGTTATTGCTTTTAAACTATATTATTACGTAATTGATAAAACGTCTAATTATAGTACAATAACTATATTAAAAGAAACAAATATTATGAAAGTTCTACATTACATACCATCCATTGATCGATCATCAGGTGGAACTACTGCTTATATACAATTGCTAGCCAACGAATTAGGTAAATTAACAGAACTACATATTGTATCCCATAAAGAGAAACATCCTATAAATATAAAAAATAGTACAATACATTACATTAACCCATCTGTACTAAACGGAATGAAAAAAGAATGGGAAGCACTTCTACAGGAAATACATCCTGATATAATCCACATAAATTGTTGTTGGATGCCAGGATGTGCCTTTACACAAAAATGGGCACAACAATTAGGTTATAAAGTAGTACTCACTCCTCATGGAATGTTAGAACCATGGATTATAAAACGCCATCATTGGACTAAGAAAATACCTGCTCTCTTACTCTATCAAAAACGAGCTATAATAAAAGCAGATTATCTTCATGCTACTGCAAAAAGTGAAAAAGAAAATCTATTAAAATTAGGCTATAACAATAAAATTGAAATAATAGCCAATGGAATAGAGGTAAAGAATATAGCTTTAAAAACTTCATGGAGTAGAAAAAAAGAAATATTATTTCTTTCACGTATACACGTAAAAAAGGGTATCAACTTCTTGATAGAAGCTACAGCTAATTTAAAAACGGAATTACAAGGATATACAATCAACATTGCAGGAGAAGGTGAAGAAAGCTATATCAATGAATTAAAGCAATTAGCTTCTAAATTAGGTGTTGAAAATTTAATTCATTTCATAGGAGGTGTATACGGTGATAAAAAGTGGGAACTTTTTAAAAAAGCCGATCTGTTTGTTCTACCTACACACAGTGAAAACTTTGGTATAGTGGTAGCTGAAGCACTTGCATGTGGTACACCTGTCATAACTACCCAAGGAACTCCATGGCAAGAGCTGGAAAGTTATCATTGCGGATGGTGGACAGAAATAGGAACCGAAGCTACGACTAAAGCTCTCAAAGAATTTCTGCAATGTACAGAAACACAATTGGAGCAAATGGGAAAAAATGGAAGAAAATTAATAGAAGAAAAATACTCATCACAAAAAGTTGCTCAAGATATGGTTGAACTATATAAAAAAGTTTGTCTATAAACATGGAACTCAACATAGCAGAAAACCGCAATCATCTGAACTACTCCAAATGGGTCTATGTAAAACGTATACTGTGGACATTCGGAAAATTCTTTTTCCGTAATTCTCCCCGTATAGCTTTCGGATACAGAAATACGATACTACGCCTATTCGGAGCTAAAATAGGAAAACATGTCCATATCTACTCCTCCACCGTTATCTGGTTCCCGTGGAATCTGGAAATAGGCGATTGGAGTGCCATTGGAGAAGAAACCCTGATCTATAATTTAGGTAAAGTAACAATAGGAGAAAAAGCTACCGTCAGCCATCGGGTCCATGTATGTGCAGGCACACATGACTATACCGATCCGGCTCTTCCCCTACTACGTCCCGAAATCCGTATCGGCAATCAAACATGGATTTGCGCTAATACATTCATCGGTCCTGATATAGAGATTGGGGAAGGTGCTGTGATAGGCGCAGGTACAGTAATGGTAAAAGACGCAGAGCCGTGGGGAGTTTATGCAGGAAATCCGGCTAAATATATAAAAAAAAGAATATTAAAGAAATGAATATAATCAAAAATAATTACATAGTAAAAGGTAAAAACAAAGGTATTATTCTCTTAAAGTTCATTGCTGCCTTTTTAATAACTTATTCACACATGGGAATATTATTTCCTAAATACGGTAGCTTAGTTACCGGTGGGGCAATAGGTGACGGTTTATTCTTTTTCTGTTCCGGTTTTACTCTATTTATGGGAAGACAAGACGGTTTTCCGAATTGGTATAAAAGACGAATTAACAGAATTTATCCCACTATCATAATGTGGGCACTGGTATCGGCGGTAATTTTCAATTGGAATTGGCAAATCACAGACTTAATAACAACCCCTAAATATTGGTTTATACCATGTATTATGGCATATTATGTCATCTTCTATTTCATCCGTACTTATCTATTGAAGTATTTAAATCAAGTCTTTGGCATAGCTTTCCTGCTTGTGGCAATCAGTAGTTTCTGGGTATTAGATTTTAACCATTCGGTAATGTATGCTGCGGTTCCATTTATGAGAATATATTATTTTCTTTTTATGATGCTAGGCGCTATGGTAGCCATCAGAAAATACAAGGTTGTATCTCCTCTCAAGTCCGGAGGTTATGCCTTGGTAAGTCTTATTACATATTATGTACTTATGGGAATTTATAAAATAGATCCGTTCTTCTGTAAATTCCAGTTAATATCACTTATTCCGTTATTGAGTAGTATTTATTGGATATATAGATTTTGTGACACACCTCAGATTTATAAAATATTGGAATACAAATCAGGAGGAAAGTTTATTTATTTTATCTCAACTTTAACTTTGGAAATATATATGGTTCAATATGCCATCTTTACAGATAAACTCAATAACATATTTCCACTGAATATCATCATTATATATATCATCATATTTATTGCTGCATATCTGCTAAAATGCACAGCCCATCTTTTTTCACAGGTATTCAGCAATGAGCCTTTCAATAACAAAAATATATATCAAGTATAACGAAAGCTATTATGAATAATTCCATAGCTGCCATCATTCTTACATACAACGAAGAGAAACATATATCCCGTTGTATCAACTCGCTTAAAAATATCTGTGAGGAAATATTCGTCATCGATTCTTTCAGCAAGGACCGAACTGTAGAAATTGCGAAAGAAGCAGGAGCGCAAGTTTACCAAAATCCTTGGAAAAACTATGCGACACAGTTCAACTGGGGGCTGAAGAATTGTCCCATTACAACAGAATGGATATGGCGCATTGACGCTGATGAGTTTTTGGAGGGTAACTTGGGACCTGCCATGAAAAAAGCATTGGCGGAATGTAACAATGAGGTAAATGGAGTATACGTCCGCAAGCGTATAGATTTTATGGGAAAGCCTCTGCTACACGGGGGATGGTATCCGTCTTACCACCTGAAAGTATGGCGAAGAGGACATGGGGAGTGTGAAAACCGATGGATGGATGAACATATCCGCATCTTCAGTGGAACAACAATCACAGTGGAAGAGGGGAATCAAGTGGACGCCAATTTGAATGATCTGACCTGGTGGACAGAAAAGCACAATGGATATGCTACACGGGAAATGGCGGATATGCTGATGATGGAATACGGACTGGACGACAGAGGCAAAGAAGTACAGGCCAAGTTTTGGGGTACAGAGGAACAGCGTAAACGGTGGCTGAAAGTGAAATATATAAAAGCACCGCTATTCTTACGGCCATTTATCAATTTCAATATACGCTACATTCTGAAAGGGGGATTTCTGGATGGAAAAGAGGGCTTTATATGGCACTTTTTACAAGGTTTCTGGTATCGTTTCCTGGTAGATGCCAAAATTTATGAAATAAAAAAACGCTTTGGATGGAATGACAAGAGAATCAAGGCATTCATAAAAGAAACGTATTTAGATAAATAACCACTTACATTATAAAAGCATCAACATTATGAAAGTTTCAATTATCACTTCCTGCTACAACCGGGAAGCCACCATTCGTGGAGCAATAGAAAGTGTGCTGGAACAGGATTATCCTTACATAGAATACATTGTGGTGGACGGAGCGTCGAAAGATAACTCGCTGGCTGTCATCAATGAATATAAAAACGGGATAGATACAATTATCTCCGAGCCGGATAAAGGCATGTATGAAGCGATCAACAAAGGAATACGTGCAGCAACAGGAGATATTATCGGTCTGATTCACTCCGATGATTTCCTGTTCTCATCTCACACCATCTCCGACATAGTGAAAACATTCGAGGAACAAGATGCGGATATGATATACGGCAACGGGGTCTTTGTAGATTATGACGACACCAACCTGATGATACGAAACTGGATAAGCGGACGATACAGTAAAGAGAATGTGAAAAACGGATGGCTCCCACTCCACCCCACTGTCTATATAAAGAAGGAGTGTATGGATAAATGGGGGCTTTACGACGAAAGTTATAAGATAGCCGCCGACTCGGATTTGCTGGTGCGCTATCTGTATGAAGCCGACCTGAAAGTATATTACCTGAACAAATACATCGTGAAAATGAGAATGGGGGGGCTTTCTACCGATGCGGGAAAAAGCAAACTGAAATGGGCGGAGGACTTGAGAATGTATAAAAGTCACGGCATAAAACCCATCTCGGCACTGAAAGGCAAAATTCTTTCAAAGATTCCACAGTTCATTGAAGCCAGACTGCCGTGGAGTGAAATACCGGAAGCAGAGGAAGAGAGCCTGATACAACCTGACGCTGCAAATAAAAAAGAATAAGAATTATTTATACCGGTCCAAATGCAAGTATGCATGAAGACAGGTCATGGTATAAAACATTTTTTCTAGAATAATACAAAATATGAGTAAAAAAGTAGCATTGATTTCAGGTATCACAGGACAGGACGGTTCGTTCCTGGCCGAATTCCTGATAGAAAAAGGATACGAAGTACATGGTATCCTGAGACGTTCTTCTTCATTTAACACTGCACGTATAGAACATCTGTATCTGGACGAATGGGTACGGGATATGAAGCAGAACCGACTGGTGAACCTGCATTGGGGGGATATGACGGACAGTAGCTCACTGATACGTATCATACAGTCCGTACAACCTGACGAGATTTATAATCTGGCCGCACAAAGCCATGTAAAAGTAAGCTTCGACGTGCCCGAATACACAGCGGAAGCGGATGCGGTAGGTACGCTGCGCATGCTGGAGGCGGTACGTATATTGGGGCTGGAAAAGAAAACCAAGATTTATCAGGCATCTACTTCGGAACTTTTCGGACTGGTGCAGGAAGTTCCTCAGAAAGAGACTACTCCTTTCTATCCCCGTTCTCCATACGGAGTAGCCAAGCAATATGGTTTCTGGATAACCAAGAATTACCGCGAAAGCTATGGCATGTTTGCCGTAAACGGTATTTTGTTCAATCACGAAAGTGAACGCCGGGGCGAAACTTTTGTTACCCGGAAAATTACCCTGGCGGCGGCACGCATCGCACAAGGATTCCAAGATAAACTGTACTTGGGGAATCTGAACTCCCTGCGCGACTGGGGATACGCCAAAGACTATGTGGAATGTATGTGGCTGATTCTGCAACACGATACGCCCGAAGACTTTGTTATAGCCACCGGAGAATATCACACTGTACGCGAATTTGCTACCCTTGCTTTCAAGGAAGCGGGCATCGACTTGCGCTGGGAAGGTGAAGGTGTGAACGAGAAAGGTATTGACACAGCTACAGGCAAGGTGCTGGTAGAGGTGGATCCCAAATATTTCCGCCCGGCAGAGGTGGAACAATTACTGGGAGATCCTACCAAAGCCAAAACGTTACTGGGATGGAATCCCCGCAAGACTTCATTCGAGGAACTGGTGAAAATCATGGTGAAACACGATATGAAATTCGTGAAGAAACTTCATCTCAAAGCAAGCTGTTAAATCATTAGTCAAGAATTTCAATGGAGAAATCAGCCAAAATTTATATAGCAGGGCACCACGGACTCGTGGGCTCCGCTATTTGGCGTAACCTGCAAGAAAAGGGCTACACCAACCTGACCGGCAGAAGCCACAAGGAACTGGACTTGCTGGACGGAGTTGCCGTAAAGGACTTCTTTGACCAAGAAAGACCGGAATATGTAATCCTTGCCGCCGCCCACGTGGGAGGTATCATGGCAAACAGCACATACAGGGCGGACTTTATCTACAAGAACCTGCAAATACAACAGAACGTGATAGGGGAAAGCTTCCGTCACGGAGTGAAGAAATTATTGTTTCTGGGAAGTACCTGCATTTATCCCAGAGATGCACAGCAGCCGATGAAGGAGGATGCTCTCCTCACCTCCCCGCTGGAATATACGAATGAGCCATACGCCATCGCCAAAATAGCGGGGCTGAAAATGTGCGAGAGTTTCAACCTGCAATATGGTACCAACTATATCGCTGTAATGCCTACGAACTTGTATGGCCCCAATGATAATTTCGACCTGGAACGCAGCCATGTGCTGCCTGCCATGATCAGGAAAATACATCTTGCCAAATGCTTGAACGAAGATAACTGGGAGAACATACGCTATGATCTGGATATGCGCCCGGTGGAAGGTATAAACGGGGAGAGCAGAACAGAGGAGATACTGGCTGTTCTGAAAAGCTACGGCATCAGCAAGGACGGGGTGGAACTGTGGGGAACAGGCACGCCGCTGCGCGAATTCTTATGGAGTGAGGAGATGGCGGATGCCAGTGTTTTCATCATGGAGCATGTGGACTTTAAAGATACTTACCGTCCCGGCACAAAAGAGATACGCAACTGCCACATCAACATCGGCACGGGAGAAGAAATATCCATCGCCGACCTGGCGCATCTGATAGTAAAGGAAACGGGATATAAAGGCAGCATTACATTCAATCCGGAGAAACCGGACGGAACCATGCGCAAACTGACTGATGTGACCAAATTGCATGAACTGGGATGGCATCACAAAATAGACATAGAGGAAGGGGTGCACAAGATGTACCAATGGTATCTGGAATATAAAAAGAAATAAAGAGCATACGTGTTATGGAAACTCATATCGTTATCATGGCAGGCGGCATAGGAAGCCGCTTCTGGCCCATGAGTACGCCGGAATGTCCCAAACAGTTCATTGATGTGACGGGATGTGGCAAAAGCCTGATACAACTGACAGTGGAACGCTTTCAAGGGTTGTGCATTCCGGATAATATATGGATAGTGACTTCGGATAAGTATAAGGAGACGGTAAGGAAACAATTGCCATCCGTGCCGCCTCATCATATACTGACGGAGCCGGTTGCACGTAACACGGCCCCCTGCATCACATACGCTTGCTGGAAAATCAAGAAACACCACCCGCACGCCAATATCGTAGTGACTCCTGCGGATGCATTGGTTATCAATACGGATGAATTCCGCCGGGTGATAGCCAAGGCACTGCTGATGACAGATCAAAGCAAGGCTATTGTAACCATAGGTATCAGACCTTGCCGCCCGGAAACGGGATACGGATATATAGCCGCGGGAGAAGAGGTGGATCAGGATATACGGAAAGTGGATGAATTCAAAGAGAAACCGGACTTGAAAACGGCACGGCACTATGTGGACGCCGGGAATTATTTCTGGAATGCAGGGATCTTTGTATGGAATGTAAAGACCATAGAAGAGGCTATACGCCGTTATGTACCGGGCATTGCCGAGGTGTTCGACAGGATTTATCCGGAGTTCTATACCGAAAGAGAGAAAGAAACCATAGAAGAGCTGTTCCCTGCTTGTGAAAGTATATCCATAGATTATGCCGTAATGGAAAAAGCGGAACGGATTTATGTATTGCCGGCAGAGTTCGGATGGTCTGATCTGGGTAGCTGGGGCTCATTGCATTCCTTGCTGCCCAAAGATGAACGGAACAATGCCGTTGTAGGCGAGAATGTCCGAATGTATGAATGCAATAACTGCATTGTACACACACCGCATTTGAAACAGGCGGTAATACAAGGACTGGACGGGTATATCATAGCCGAGAAAGAGGGAACCCTGCTGATATGCAGACTGGCAGAGGAGCAGCGTATTAAAGAATTTTCGAAAATATAAGGAATGATTATAGCAGTTGACTTTGACGGCACAATAGTGGAGCATAAATATCCCGAAATAGGCAGGGAACTACCCTTTGCCATAGAAACGCTGAAAAAACTACAACAGGAACGGCATCGCCTTATTCTGTGGAGTGTGCGGGAAGGCAAATTATTACAGGAGGCCGTGGATTTCTGCCGGGAGCGTGGACTGGAGTTTTATGCCGTAAACAGCAATTATGCGGAAGAAACCCTGGAAAGTAATCATTACTCCAGAAAACTGAAGGCGGATTTGTTTATTGATGACCGTAATCTGGGAGGACTGCCCGAATGGGGGATGATTTACAGAATGATCCATGACAAATGGGGATACGAAGATATTTATCAAAGTTCAGGTAATAAAGAAGAGACTAAAAAGCGAAGCTTTTGGAAGATACTTTTTTCCAAGATGTAGAATCTCCGCTTCCTAATGTAGTGATACAGGCGGAAGCCCATAAGAAAACTAATGTTAGATCAGAGGTAAGTACTGTTATCAGCGGATAACGGGAACTTACGAAACAGTGTTGGTGATACCCGCCTGGGAAGGTAGGTATCACCTTTTTTTTGATCTATTCCATTAGTATTTGAAGACTTGTTCTTCTCCGGGTTCTATGGTCATGGCTTTCATTCCTTTCCGGGTTGGAATGTTCAGCACTCCCTTTCCGCCGTCGGACTTGATACGGATCTCTTTCTTATCCATATAGATATGGATATTGCCGTATGGAGTGGGCACGGTTCCTTCCATCCATTTCAAGCCGCCCAGACAAGGGGTGACGGAGTATTCCTCGTAACCGGGTTTGGTGGGTTTTACTCCCAGATAGTATTTGCCCAGCAAATAGATGGGGCTGGCTCCCCATGCATGGCAGAGGCTTTTGCCGTATGGACGTCCGTACATGGCCAGATGCCGGGTACCTGTTTCTTCGGGATTGTATTTCTCCCAGAAACTGGTAGCTCCTTCTTTCAACATACCGCCCCAATAGGCTTTCATTTCTTTCATCACCGATTCTTGTTCGCCCAAGGCGCACAGTGCTTCCAGTTCATAGAAACGCATATAAGGAGTGGTGATTTTCAAAATACTGTCATTCTGCAATACGGTGTGTTTGATGGTCTGCTGTTTATCGGCATTCAGATAATTGAAGAAGACAGAGAACATATTGGCGTAGCGGGTAACGGACTCACTCTGCTTGCCCTGAACGCGGTTGTGTACCATCGCCTGTTTCTGCTCATTCCAGAAAGCGGGTTCCAGCTTGGAACGTAAAGCGGAAGCCAGTTTCTCATACTTGGTTTTGTCTGCCGTATTACCGGTCAGACCGGCACAAAGCGCCATGGTTTCCAAACTCTTGCAGAACAAGACTTGCTCAAAGGATAGTTCGCCTTTCTTGTCCAGATAACCGTCTGCCCAGTCTACGAATACCCAGTCACCGGTCATGCCTTCCACCATACCGTTGGCATTGGTGCGTCCCAATACATAGTCCATCATGCTTTGCATACGCGGATAGAGTTGGGTTACAAAGTCTTTGTCACCGGAATACATATAGTAATCGTAAATACTGAGGAACCAATAGAAGGTGTAGTCCATAATGGTATTGCTGTGGCTGGTCACAGGGTCTTTTCCGCGAAGCAGCCAGATGGTACGCTTCACGGTTTCATTATCGAAGAACAGATAGTAGTTCATCAGGTAGCTCTGGATGGCATCGCCACTCCATACCCAACGGTCGCGCTTGATGCCGTCGATAAAAAATTCACGGGTAGTAAGGTGCATGGTGTATGCTCCTACTTCCCAGATGCGGTTCAGCTCTTCGTCATTGCATTTGAATGAGCCCCGGTACTCTTCGGGCAGGTATTCGTATTGCATGGAAACGTCCTGTATCGTTACTCCCGGATCGCAAGTGACATAGACATAACGGAAGGCCTTGCTGTTGTCCAACGTGTATTCATCGTATAGTTTCCGTGTATTCCGGATGGCCAGATCGGTTATCTGCCCCGGCTCTGCCAGCAATTTGTCCAATGTTTCGCAATATTCCGTATCCAAGGCTTCTTCAGGACTTTCACCGTAATAGATATGGATCGTTCCTTTTCCCTTTACCTCTTTCAGAGTGATATAACCAAAGGTCTCTTTTCCGAAGTCGTACAATACCCCTTCTTTCCGGGGAGTGGAGGAAACTGCTTTCATCGGTTTTCTGGCCAATGAAAACTTGGAAGGCAGTTGGGTGGCTCCGTCAAAGTTCCAACACCCTGCATCCATATAAACGGTGGCAGAAGTATCACTGGCTTTTCCGCTTTCGTCTATCCATTCCTTGTCTTCGTAGGTTACTTTCCAGGTCTTGTCCGTATTTACGGTTTTTCCTTTCACATAAATAGTGGGGGGAGTGGACTGATTCCACACTTTGATGTTCAGACTGTGTTTTCCTGCGGGGAGTTTCAAGGTGGAGGGCATACCGAATTGCAGTTTGCCGTCCAATTTCACATTGTATTTTCCTTCGGCGGCAATGAAGATTTCTTCCGGTTCCGCCAGGTCCAATTTCTTGCTGAATTCCACTACCACATAATGGCTGTCCGTTTTCCAGAAGGGAGGGAAAAAAGCACCGCGTTCCGTACGGCGGTTGTTCATCCGGTTGCCCAGCCATATCTCATAATCACCCGGATACCAGATCCAGGTCTGGGCGGAGGCGGCAGCACTCAATGCAAGTGCTCCGACTAAAGTGGCAAGTTTGTTTTTCATAATGGTATCACGTTTTATTTTTCCTTCAAATAGCTATATTCTTTGGGCAGTCCGGCATTTGCCTTGATGCTGTCGTTCACCATCGGACCATTGTTTTCCCATGTATTGCCCGGACCGTTGGCGTTCTTCAGGAACTTCTCTCCTTCCGTCCAGTTGTCCTTGACGGTGATAAATGAAGATCCTTCGTCGGTGTAAAGATAGAACCAATGATTGGGATCGTGTGCATAACCGGGTGAAAATATGTCGGAAACGCAATTTTCCGTAATCCGGCTATGGGGTTGCGAACCTAATGTATAAATACCGGCTACATCATACATGTGCTTGGCATAGTGATGAATCAGGTTGGCGTGCACGCGGTTATTGCGCATACAGTTTACTGTACGTGTCCACCCCCATCCCAGACTGATGCCCGAATAGGATACATCACTGATTTCATTGTGCTCGATATTGATATCACTGACATAACCGGCGCAAATACCCAAAGTGCCCCAGTCTTCATTGGTCACATCGTTGATGTAGTTGTTGGAAATGGTCAGTCCGGTACAGACCTCACGACGGTCGGCAGGATCGTATGGAAGATGTGTTTCGTGAGCGGCAGGGCTGAAACTGCCCGCTACAATACCGTTTCCGGCAATATCACGGAACAGACAGCCGTTTATATGTCCTCCATCGGTGGCCCATTCATAATCAATGCCTGTAGAGCCCAAATGCTGGAAACGGCACTTCTCGAAATCAATATCCCAGGCAGCCTTGACTACGACTGCCGATGCCGGACGGCCCAACCAACCTTGATTATCCAGCTTATGATTGTTCTTACGAATCATGGAAGGACGGATTTTATATCCGTCTGTCATGTACATACCTGCCTGAAGAGGAACATGACCTTGCAAAGAGGGACGCATCCAGGTGGTATATTGGAAAGCAATATTGTCAAAACGGATGTGCTTTACCGGACGGTCTATCGTTCCTTCCACCCATACCAACGTTTCGATGCCGGGAACTACGGCTTTGCTTATCTTCTCTCCTTTCCGAGGATAATAATATATTTTACGGCTTTCAATGTCGTGATACCACTCGCCGGGTTCATCCAGCAATTCCATGGCATTGGTCAGATAGAAAGCCGAGTTGTGACCATCCTTGGTCACCATAGGACGCGGCCACGGGTGCTCGAACTGGATGCGGCTTTCAGGATGATGGAAACGCACGGCGGCACTGTCTCCCTGTATTTCGACCGACTTGATACGGAGATTTGCCACACACCACATTTCATGAAGGACCATTTCGGCATATCGGGCCTTCTGTATTTTCTTTACAGCAGCGGCAGGTACCCACAGTATTTCGTTTTGGGGGTCGTTGTTGATGATGCGGTACATCTTTTCAAAGTCTGCCACATCCCTTGCACGAACAGCCTTTTGCCCATTGATCCACAGTTGCCGGAAATCCAGCGGACGCCCGTTAAACATAGGGACATCGGCTACCCACAACTTTCCTTGCTTCTTCCAGTTCCTGATTTCCACCCCACCATTCAGAACGGCATTTCCATCCGAAGTGATGACGGTAGGTGAAGCTTCCGTTCCGCTGTCCTCCGGACGGATAAAGACGGGTTCGTACAGATGGTAGTCACCTGCCTCCAGATGGATGGTGATGCCACCTTTTACACTTTCATCATTAAGACGACGAAGTTCCCTTGCCTGACGCAATGCGGCTGTAAGGGTGGCTTTCGGAGAGTCTTTGGTACCCGGATTCCGGTCATTGCCTTCCGGAGATACGAACAAATCGGCTGCTGACAGTGTACAAGCTATCAGCAGCGCAGTAGTGGTTATGAATATTTTTTTCATTTGTAACTAATTAGGGGTAAGTGGTTAGTGATTAGTCCGTGCCAAAGGCATCCATACCGTCATTTCAGCCTTTCCGCGGTTTCCCCATGCATAATAAGGAATCAGACGGATATGGACCGGTTTGTCGGCCTTTCCTACCTCGCGGTACAAGGTATCTTTCCATGATACTTCATCGACCAGACGGGCAGTACCATCCAATGCGACAATCGGACTGCCTTCGATGGTTATTTTTTTCGGAGTCAACCGGATATCGGCAGGTATCAGCACATTGTCTATCTTATGCCCGCCTTCTATATCCATACTTTCCAGACAGTAGACCAACGGGCCACGTTTCACCACTACCTGGTTACGGATTTCTTCGGCCAACGGATTTGCTTCCAGCAATTTTACAGGCATATCCATCACCCATTCCACACAATCCCCTTTCTTCCAGATGCGGTTTACCTCGGCGTATGTATTCGCTTTCCAGGTTCCTTGCACCGGTTCGCCATTTACCTTCAAAGTTGCTTTCTCGCACCAGTCAGGAACACGGAGGAACAAAGAAAACGCTTTCTTCTTTGACGGTTTCGGAGCTTCGGTAACAGTCAGCTTCACAGCGCCTTCCCACGGATACTCCGTTTCTTGCACCAGCCCGATCTTTCCCGTTTCCTTCAAAGTTGTAGCCAGTGTATTCGCTCCATACAAATTGCAATATACCGCATTCGGAGTCACCGTATAAGCATAGTTCTGGGCTTGACAAACGGTGCGCAGCGTATTAGGAGGACAACAGAAGCAGCTGATATACTCGGTACGTTCTTTAGGCCAGCGAAGTGTGTATGGCAAATCCGCACTGATGCGCAACGGGTTGGTATAGAAATATTTCTTTCCATCCAGACTGACACCACTCAACACACTGTTGTAAAGGGCGGTTTCCACAATATCCGCATATTTGGCATCGCCCGTCACTTCCAGCATACGCCAGTTGAAAAGCATATTGCCGATATTGGCACAGGTCTCGTTATGCGCCGTACTATTAGGCAACTGATAAGGACGGCCATAGCTTTGGTGTACTTTCTGAATGCTGTCCGGCTCATAGCAGGTTCCATCCGGCGAAGTGCCGTCATACAGCGCACCGCACGCTCCTGTAACATACATCTTGCGGGTCACAATGTCTTTCCAGATGCTGGTCAGGTTTTTCATCAGTTGGTCTTCTCCTGTTTCGGCATACACATCGGTCACACCGGCATACAGGTAATTGGAACGCACGGCATGTCCCATCGCATTGTATTGCTGACGGAACGGAATACGGTCCTGATTATCATCGGTGCCGTTTTCCACCATTCCACGGATATCAATCAGATTCTTGGAAAGTTCCAGATAACGGGGATTCCCTGTAGCACGGTACATTTCCACCACACCCATATAATGGGAGGGACAAATGGCATTTCTTGCCAGTTCCGCAGAAGCGGTTTCATAGAAATGACAGAGGAAGTCCGTCGCTTTTACGGCAGCATCGAATAAAGTAGTCTTTCCGGTGGCACGGCGATGAATGATACCTGCCATCATCAGATGCCCCAAATTGTAGGTCTCAAAATTCAGACGATTGGCAAATGCACCTTTCTCGTCCTCACCGCCTACTTTGGTGCCAATTACCGTCTGTTGCTGTTTGTCCGAATGAGTGTCAATCCCCTTATTCTTTTCCTCGATGATGACAGGGGTATGGATGTAACCGTCCGCACGCTGGGCTTTCACCACATGTTCAATGAAGTGATCCATCAGTTTATCCAATTCGGGATCTTTCGTGACGGCATACACGGAAGCCACCCCTTCCATCCATTTATACATATCACCGTCATGAAAGGGAGGTCCCCAATGTTCACCCTCGCAAACACCGGCAGCTATTTCAAAGTTACGGAAGCCATGCGAAACATCGGGATTGTTCCATGTATCCCACATACTTTGCAAGGAGGTATGGCTATATACATTGAAACGGTCGCCCCAAAAGCCATCTGTCCAATGCACGGCACCTAATTCCGTATTGGCCATCTTGGCAAAACGACTTTGGCTCATATCCGTCAGCCCGCCCGACTGGGCAAATGCTCCCGTAGTTACTCCGGAAGCCAGTAAAAGTAGTAGTCTAATGCTTTTCATAATAATCTGTCACTTATTCTTTTCTTTATAAAGGGAGGACGATAATAAGAAACGTTTGTACTCTATTTATAATTATTTCATATTCTGTATCTTTAGAAAGAGCTTTCATTGGCGGATAATGGGAGTCTGTTTTCAAAAAACGGGTATCTGATTTTTATTTCAGACACCCGTTTTTTTCAAATTCTCCAATACTCTCTATCAAAGAATTCCTTTATCCACAATTGTATTATTTCAGTTTGCTCAAATCCAACTCTTTATAAGCCACACGCTGACGGCGCCAGGTATATACGGCATGCAGTTTGCCATCCTTGCCCTGAATGATGGACGGATAAGAATACTGGCTGATGGGGCTGTCTTCCAATGTCATTACATTCTTCCAGTGAATGCCATCATCCGAAACCGCCACACACAACGGTGTACGCGGCCCTTTCGGAGTACTCGGCAATGTGCTGAAATCATTATAAATCAATACATGGCGGCCATCCTTCATGGTTACGGCATCCGTGCCCGAATTATTATTGGGAACATCAAGCAAAGTGACTTTGCTCCATGTTTCACCGTTGTCACTGCTCCATGAAGTGGCAATCTGTGCGTTACGTGTACGGCAAAGTACCTGCAAACGCCCATCCTTATGACGCAAAATGCTGGGCTGGATAGCATAAATAGGCTTCTCGCCTTCTCCTTTTATGGCTTCACCGCCTTCCTGATCGTCTACATTGGCCGCATTTGCCTTACGCAAAGCTGTAGGCACACTCATTTCCGCCTCTACAGGACCTACCATCTTCCAAGTCTTTCCTTTATCATCCGAAATTTCAAAATGGATACGCCATCCTCCATCGCCTTCCGTACTGGAAGGACAAATGATACGGCCATCCACATACTCCGGCTTATTTTTAATAGGGCCTAAGAAACCTTTTGGCAACGGTTCACGTTGGCTCCAAGTTTTTCCACCATCTTTAGAACGTACCAGCCAACCACTCCAATCGGCTACTTTCAATCCTATTTTATAGAACAGGATCAGATCTCCGCCGGGGATCTGGAAAAGCACAGGATTCCAACAAGCCTTGCGGCGTGCCCGGGACTTGTCCCCTTTAAACGTAGAAGCCACGGGGCCGGCATCCGCCGGAGTGGATTCTGCCGTAATGCCTGCCAAGACAGCCTGCGGATCATCCAGACTAAACACCCCGTCGGCAGCCAGATAAGGTGCGCTCCATTCCGTCGCACCCTTCGGCTTGCGACATACCCAGATACAACAATCCGGATTACGCTCTTTAGTGCCTCCAAAGAAAGAGGCTACCAGGTCTCCGTTCTTCAATTCCACAATAGTAGCGCCGTGACATTCAGGAAAAGAAGCTTGTTCGTATAGGAACTGATCTTCCACGATACCTGCACGGTTTTTACCTGAAGAAGGGTCCATGCTAACCGAAAAATGATAGTTCCCCGAAGGAACACTCCATACGGTAGAGTTGCCTTCCCGACGTACAAAGGTAACGTCCTTGTCTTTTACCGCCTTCTCGTCCAACGTTGGAAGATAAACCAATGCAGTGGTATTGCAGGGAACCGTGATATCCCATTCCAGATGCGTAAGGGTCTTCTTCCAGTTACTAATCATCTTGCCATATAAAGTGTTGTGCGAAGCCTTGACATGACTCAACTCCTGGATGGAAAAATCCGGTTTAAGGATGATTTGTTTGTAAGCGGGCTGTGCCGGATTAAATCCGGCTAAATCACGGAAATACCAAGTCAATAGATCACCCAATATCATCACATGGTTACAACTGTTCATCCAACGATTGGCGGTATCACCGTTCCACAATTCCCAAATGGCAGTAGCTCCCTTTTCTATCATATAGCCATAACTGGGATAAGTCTTGTTGCTTGCCAACAGGAAAGCAACATCGCCACGCCCCATACGGGTAAGCTCACGCATCATCCAGTTCATACCTATCACCCCACTGCTGATATGACCTTTATTCCGGGTGATAATGCCTGTTATTACATTTTTCTCCACTTCTTCCCTATAAGCCTCAGGAACCATATCGAAAGCCAGCGGCAGGATATTGGCCGTCACCGTATTGTTACCATAGAATATGCTGTCGGGATAAAGAACATGCGGCGTTTGTACCGGAGAAGTTCCCTTCTTAACCGTAAGGAAACGGGCGTTGAAGCAGTCTTTGATTTTTGCTGCATCCTTCTCGAATCCTTTCGCCTCATCTTCCAGGCCTTGCAAACGGGCGAACTTGGCCAGCATTTGCGATACCTTATAATAGTAGGCTGTAGCAATCAGTGCTCCATCCGTCTTGCGGGCAGGGTCCTGACTGTGAATCAGCTCCGGTGATTCGGGAGGCATACACCAGTCACCGTATTTATCGGCGTTAATCACTCCATCCTCTGTGGTGAACTCACTGCGTATATGGTGCATCCATTTCTTGATAGCGGCATAATTCTTACGAATAGGTTCGATGTTGCCGAACTGTTCATAAACCATATCACAGATTACCGGGAATGTGGACGACCATGTCATTTCCGATGTATAATAATTGTAATAAGCCGGACAAATATCAGGAATACAACCGTCTTCACGCTGCGCTTCACGGATGTCATCCGCCCATTTGGCATAGGTGTTTCCATTATTGAACATGAAACTTTCCCCCCACGTTCCCATAGCATGGTCGCCAAGCCAGGGCTGGCGCTCGTCACGCTGGGGACAATCCAAAGGCACTCCTTTATAATTACTGGAAATCCCCCACCAGGCATTCCGATAAACCCGATTCATGATATCATTGGAACATTCGAAAGTACCGTTATCTTCCAAGTCATCATATACTACTTCAGCAACCAAATCTTCCGCTTTCAGATTTTTATAACCTGTCACTTCTACATATTGGAATCCATGATAAGAAAAACGAGAACTCCAGGAAGTGTTGTTTTCTTTACCGTTGCAGATATAATAATCCGTACTTTGGCTATGGCGGAGATTTTCCACATCCAGTTCCGTACCGTCATTCTTTACCCGTTCGGCATAACGTATGCAAATCGTATCTCCCGCAGCGGCTTTCGCTATGTTAATACGCACCCATCCTGCCATATTCTGACCGAAATCAATCATATAACGGTCACCATATTGCTTGAAGACAGCCGGCTTCAGCGTTTTCATCACTTTCATGTTGGGAGCGGTATTGCCGCGGAGTGTACCGTACGGCAATGAAACACGTTGCGCCTTCAGCCATTTGGAATCATCATAACCGGGCTGTGTCCAGTTTCCCAATTCCATACGGGCATCGTAAATCTCACCATCGTATTCATTATTGCTACGTATAGGCCCTTGAGCCGTCAAACGCCATTTCTCATCACTGTTGATGCGCTGGATACTGCCGTCGGTATATTCTATAATCAGATTCAGACGCAACTTGGGGTAACCAAAAGTAGGAATCTTATAAGGTTTGTAATTTTGACGCATAGTGTAGAAACGTCCGTTGCCCAGGGTCACTCCGATGGCATTGTCGGCATTTCCTCCGGCAACCTGTTTGGTGACATCAAAAGAATTGTAAAGCACAGTACGACGATAATCACTTGGAGCCGGCGCCAATACCTGATCACCTATCCGCTGGCCGTTAATGAACAGTTCGTACATACCCAAACCGCACAAATGAAGGGTAGCATACTTTATCTCCTTGGCTTGCGTTTTAAATTCCGTGCGTAAATAACGAGAGCTCAAACGGCTGTGTGAATCTTCCCGGTCCCATGCAAACGCAGCGTCCCAACCTATCCATCGTCCTTTCCAATGAATCTCACCTAAAGGTCCCATCCCCCATCGGGCAGGCTCGCTCCATTCTGTCTCACCGCGATTGGTATAACTTCTCACTTTCCAGTAAACACGCTGATTGCTTTTCAAACGCTTCCCTTGATAGGGAATCCATACGGACGCATCGGATTCCACTTTTCCGGAATCCCACAAATCTCCTTTATCCTGTGCTAAAAGTTCGGGAGAAGACGCAACCAAGATCCGGTAGGCGGTCTGCATCACATTTCTTTGAGAAGATTCCAACCGCCAGCTCATACGGGGAGCAGCAGTATCCAACCCCATGGGATCTACCATCTGCTCGGTACGCAGGCCCGTAACCGAAACATCCGCTGCCTTCAACCACAACGGAAGTGCCAGAAGAATGATTAATAATACTTGTTTTTTCATGATATGCATATTTCTTACTTATTCCATTTCTGTATGGCATCCGGCAAGGCTGTCCAAGCTTTCTGCACATAATCCTTCGCAGAATCCACAACAATCAGAACCTGATCATTGCCGCTCAGATAACCGCTATCATGCTGGAAAGAAGTGACTTTACTGTCAAACTCACCGATATATTCCAACTTACCGTCCTTCGCGCTATACCACCATGCATTCTTTTTCGCACCGCTGATTTTGCTCAAATCGATCTGCATAGGACGTCCTGAGTAATTGTAAACCAGCAAATAGTCATTTCCACGGGTAGCGATGGCACGGTCATAGCGTTCGCCGTTAGTTCCTGCAATGACACTCTGATCAGGCACACGTTCAAAGAAAGGAAAAGTCAGCATCAAGTTCTTCAGATATTTCATCTGATTGAAACCGGGGTCTTCCAAAGCATCCCACCATGCTTTCTTACGTCCGTCGGCACCGAAAGAGGCTCCGTATCCGGGACGGATAAATTGCATGATATCATTATGACCGTATGAGTGCCCGAATGATCCGGCAAATACCGACCAATAGGCATAACGACGCACATCGTGCTGATTCCAACGGGTTTCATTGGGATCATGCAGCCCCTGTGGAATGTCTTCATAAATAGGTTCGTCATCAATCACCGGTTTCAACGGAGTCTTTGCCTGACTGGCTTCCACAAAACGCCAGTTATCTTCTTCCGTATTCTCTTCGAT
>OIXG01000191.1_pt1 | contig 77698 bp, 77 predicted proteins | sample 1587731 | NCBI WGS metagenome assembly OIXG01 (sample SAMEA3888908, study PRJEB22519) | human gut metagenome | biome: human gut; feature: human-associated habitat; material: faeces | place: Denmark | collected 2010 | reverse complement strand
TGCATCCATTGTAAAAAAGTTAAATACTGGTGCGGAGATTCAGGCATCCAGCCGTGTATTGATTAACGGAGATCCTTGGTTCCATTTCAGCGATGGATGGATCAGCGGCAATTATGTTCAGGGCTGGGTAAAGGACTATAACGATAACAATAGATGGTGGTATGTTGAGAAAGGTTACATATATCCAAAAAGCGAATGGAAAACCATTGCTGGAAAGGATTATTGTTTCGGCCCGGATGGTTATCTGTTTGTGGAGTGTTATATTAAGTCTGAAGTCAATAGTAATTACTATTGGGTAGATGATGACGGAGTGTATATGAGCCAGTATGACACAACAACACCTGACCGCAAATACCGGGTTGTGGAGAATTATAAGACCGAAAATGCCTATCAGGGATATAGCGGTTACGTGTTTAGCCATTGAAGAAATATAATACCATTTGGTCCGTTGTTTCGATATGTGAATTAATTCGGTAAAAAGAGAAAGGCACTTCCAGTGAACTGAAAGTGTCTTTCTTTTGCAGCATGAAACTTTCTAAGTTTTTTTAATAAGAACTGGTATTAGAGATGGTAATAGATTTTAGATGGCAAAGATGAAATTTGCTATGGTGGCGATTTGAAAGTGACATCAGATGATTTTGGCGATATTACCACATATTCAACTACCATTTATATCAATGGAAGTGAAAAAGAAACTTTGCTTTCTAATAGTGTTGATGATCAGACTGGTGGGACAATAGATTTTTCTGGAAATATTGGAAAAATTTCTGGTGATATTTTCAAAAATAGAGATGCTGATAAGTTGGCTGACAATTTGTGGTTTGAATTGAAAACAACCAATTTAAGCGGAGAAGAAAACACTTATCAAGTGCAGTTAAAGACAACTGAAATCACAAAGGAAGTCAAAAAGTAACTTCTAATTTATGAAAATACATATTATTGGTTGCAGTGGTTCTGGAAAAACCTATTTAGCAAATGCGCTTTCAAAGAAGTATAATAATGATGAATGGATAATTGAGGGTGTATATTATGCTTGGGTACAGCAATTTTTTGATGAAGCTGACAAAATCTATGTTTTAGATATGCCTAGTTATTTATATAAAAGTAGAATTATTATGCGCTCTATAAAAAGAAAATTGGGAATACGAAAAGGGAAAAAAGATATACACAATACTGATTCATGCAAATGGCATCGAAATCGATTGTCATAGCTAATCCTTTCTTGATATTTTATCCAGCTCAATCTTCCACTCTACAAATCCCAGTTGTAGTAGGAATTCATCCCATAACCGGTGTTCCATAACGTAAATTGGCAGATTCTGTGGTGCGATTCACAGTGTTGATTGGGCATGTATAAGCGTCCTCTCACAAGTCATTCACAGCGTAAATGAAAGAAAAACGGTATAAACAAATATTATTTTCTTTGTGAGCTATGGAGATAGGATTCTAACAATCTTGGGAAGCACTGCTTCTCAAGATTGTTGCTCAGAAGCCTATCGGAATGCCCAGCGAACAGAAACATAATATTTCGTTTATACCGTTTTTCTTTTTCATTACATATAAAATTCTGACTTGCGAGAGGACGCTTATATCCGCCCTTCAAGCCCTAAGAAAGCACCGCAGAATCTGCGACACTACGCTAGTTAAACTCCGGGTTATTCATATCTCAATGCATCGATTACTTCCATCTTGGCTGCCTTGTTTGCAGGATAGTATCCGAAGAATACTCCTGTCAGCATGGAGAAGAATAAGGAAAGTACAATAGCGGATAAAGACGGCCGTACCGACATAATAATGTAGCTTGAATATTCAGAATACATATTCTGGATCACAAACTCCGCTGCTTTGCCTAATACAAATCCATTAAACACCCCGATCAATATCCCGATCATTCCACCAAAGATACAGAGTACGATCGCTTCTATGACAAACTGCATACGGATGGTACTCCTCTTCGCTCCAAGTGCCATCCGGACACCGATCTCCCTTGTACGCTCGGTAATAGACACAAGCATGATGTTCATGACACCGACACCGCCTACGATCAATGAGATCAATGCAATGCCGGACACTGCGATCGTGATCACATTAATGACGGTATTGATCATTCCCATATCAGACGCCATATTATAGGTAGTAACATGGAAATTTTCATTGTTTGCATATTTCTCTTCAAAAAAGTTTGTAACATCTGTCGTTGCCTGATCGATATCAGCCAGGGAATTGACCATCAGGTTAAAGTTTGTGTAACCGGACTGATCCTTTCCCATCAGCTTAAAACAGGTCTGGATTGGAATAAACATTGTAGTATAACGGTCTTTTTCCGGGACGCTGGTGTCCACCTTGCCAAAAAGTGCTGCATTATATTCGTATATGCCTACAATTGTAAAATTATATAGATTTCCATCGCTGTCTGCATAAGTGATCTGTTCTCCTATTGGATTCTCATCTCCAAAATACTGCTTTGCCATGGTATCAGCCACAATGCAGACGTTCTTCTTTGTTTTGTTATCCTGTTTTGTAAGGTTTCTTCCGGCATACATCTTTAATTTCATATAATCAATATACTCGGAAGTAGTCCCCTGAACGGATACATTGGCATAAGTATTTTTATCCTGCCGGATCTGTCCGTTTCCAAGAAATTCAGAAGCTGCTATTCCATCAAATTCATCCGGATATTTTTCCACCAGTTCATCGATCATCTCCTGTGTCACAAAGTCCGATGTTTTCATTTCCGGGTATTCCCAGGTATCCCAGTCCGCATCATCTTCCGGATATCTTGCATCCACATATGCCTGAACCGTATTGCCACCCAGTGAATTTAAAGTGGATGTCAAAGTAGTCTGAATGGAATTACCGATCGTCGTGATCGTGATGACTGCACTGATACCGATGATAATTCCTAACATGGTCAGAATCGAACGCATTTTATTGCTGAAAATGCTGGTGATCGCCTCTTTTATATTTTCCAAAAACATCAGCCTTCACCTCCATTATCTGACACGATATTACCATCTAAGATCGTAACAATCCGTTTTGTCTCCGCCGCAAGTTCCTGTGAGTGTGTAATCAAAACGATGGTTTTTCCCTGCTCCTCATGCAGCTTATGGAAAAGATCCATGACCATATGTCCGGTCTTGGAATCCAATGCTCCGGTCGGCTCATCCGCTAAGATGATCGCCGGATCATTGATCATTGCGCGTGCGATCGCCACCCTCTGTTTCTGTCCACCGGAAAGCTCGTTTGGTTTATGAAAAGCCCGTTCCTCCATGCCAACCATTTTTAACATTTCCATGGCACGTTCTTTTTGATTTTTTTCCTTCTCAGTACTATATAACAGCGGAACCATGACATTTTTTAATGCATTTGCCTTCGGAAGAAGGTTAAAATTCTGGAAAACAAAACCGATTCTTTTGTTCCGGATCGCACTTCGCATGGAATCATCCATTTTATTTACATCTTTTCCCTCCAGAAAGTAAGTTCCCTCAGTCTGACGGTCCAGGACACCGATAATATTCATCAATGTACTTTTTCCGGAACCGGACTCACCGACGATGGAGACAAATTCTCCCTGATCGACTGACAGGCTGATCCCATTTAAAATCTGCAGTTCATTCGGCTTGCCTATGTAATAACGTTTTATAATATTCTCCATACGGATTACTGGTTCACTCACGATCATTCTGCCTCCGTACTCATCATGCCTTCTGTGTCAAGTGCCTGATTGGAATATATCTGTTCCGGAGTAAACACCTGACCTTCGGTGACAGAAAATGTATTATCGTAGATCAGCTGGTCGCCCTCTTTCAGATCGCCGCCTGTCACTTCTGTATAATAGTCTACCTCTTCACCGACTTTGATATTTTTCCGGACTGCGGTTGCTGTTCCATCTTCATTTGCTTCCGCTACCAGAACATAGGAATCTCCGTTGTCATCCTGCCGGATCAGATCATATGGAACTGCAAGCTGTGTACCTCTGTCTTTGATCACAATTTTGGCTTTTGCACTCATTCCAACCAGAAGTTCTGTGTTGTCGATCGTGATCTCAGCAGAATAACCGCTTGAGGTATTGGTATCTGTACCATTTGTGTTGGTGGACTGATTTTTTACTCTGACCACACGTGTTACCGTACCTTTGATTTCTTCATCCCCTGTTGCATCCGTTGAAACGGTTGCAGGCATTCCTTCCTGGATCTTTAAAATGTCAGCTTCCTCAACATTTACGATCACTTTTAAGGAAGATGTATCCTCGATCGTGATCATGGTCGTTCCTGCTGTGTTTTTATCTCCGACTGATACATTGACGGCTGTGACAACTCCACCGATCGGTGCAGAAAGTGTACAGTCTGCAAGCTGCTTCTGTAACTGCTCCAGCTGGTCTTTTAAATCTCTGGTCGTGCTTGTCTGGTATTTTTGCATGTCAACGGTATTCTGGGCAGATGCAACGCTTCTGTCTGTGTTTTTTAGCACAGATGCATAATTGTCGTTTGCGGAATCCAATGCATTTTGTGCTGTCTCCAAAGATGATTTAAAAACATCTAATTTTCCATCATACTCAGAAGTATCTTTGTAGTTGTTTTTCAGATAATAAATATAATCCTCACACTCTGATACCTTTTTCTTATATTTATCAACATCAGCCTGTGCTTTATCGATCGTCTTCTGTGCTGCATCCAGTGCATCCTGCTGATCCTGTTTGTTCTGGGTAAGACTGTTCTGCTTCTGTGCCTCATCGTTTGCTGCAACAGCATTCGCATTATTAATATTTGTCTTTAACTCAGCAATCTGTTTTTCAATATCCTTCTGATCCAATGTCACAAGCGGATCACCCTCTTTTACAATGTCACCCACCTGAACGTTCACGGCTGTGATCTCTGCTGCTGCAAGGGACATGACATTTGTCTTGCTCTGTCCTGCGATCGTTCCCTTCAAAGAAACTGAATCGGATAAATCCCTTTTCTCTACCGGTTCTACCTCAACCGTATTCGCTGCTGTCTCAATCTGTGAAGTCATATTTTTAACAGCGCTGCCGATCAATACAATTACAATAGCTGCAATCACTAAAACGATCAGCCATACTTTCTTCTTTTTCTTTGGTACTTCAGCCACTTCTGTCTTTTTTTCTTTTTTATGAAAGAAATGCTTTTTTTCCTTTACATTGTTGTCTTCCATGCTTACATGATCTCCTTTTTTTCCTTGTCTTTTTTGACCTATGGCAAATTGTACCATATTGTTTTCAGAAAAAAAGGGGTTTAAGGCAATCTTAATATTTCTTACTGAAATCCTTAGGATTTGTTAAGTGTCCTTTCAGTTTATCCATATATTTTCCTGCCTCCAAAAGCTTCCTGTCATCGTCTCCTCTGCTCCTTAAAATACGTCATCATCTCATGTGTCAGGCTTAACTTCTCCCTATCCTCCGGGACATCGTGATAATCCACCCACTCTGCCACGGAGAGCTCTTCCTCGTCTAAGTGGATCTCTTCCTCCTCTGCAAGCTCACAGAAATAGCCGAGTAAAAGATTGCTGTCAAAGCCCCATGGCTGGCTCTTATAGTAACGGATGTTCTTCACAGCAAGTCCGACTTCCTCCATGACTTCCCTTTTGACTGTCTCCTCTGCTGTCTCTCCGATCTCTGTAAATCCGGCGATAAGCGCATACCTTTTGTACTCTCTGCCCGCATATTTTGTCATGAGGATTTTATCGCCGTGCGTGACTCCCACGATGACCGCAGGTGCGATCTTCGGAAATACCATGTTCGTGCAGCACGGACACTGAAGCATCCGCTGTGTTTCGCTGTGAACCAGTTTTTTCCCACATCTGCCGCAGAACTGATTGTCACGATACCACACAAACAAATGCCATGCGGTCGCAGCTGCAAGGACGCGTTCCTTCGGCTGCATTGCCCGGACATCAAACATCTTATAAAAACGAAACTCACCGATTTTCGTATCCTCTTTGATCTCCGTCAGGAAGTATTCTTCCTCCCCGATGGAAAAAAGATAAACACATGGCGGCACCTCCCTGCCAAGCACATTTGCGTTGTAATCCTTCCACTGTTCGTAAGTCAAAAACTGCAGTTCCCCGTTGTATTCCAGATATACTGTTCTCTCTCCAAAACCAAGCATTCTGCTGCCTGCATGCGGTACTTTCTTTTTATAGGAATTATCCAACTGCATTGGTGCAATATCCTGTATCATTTTCTTAGATTCCTTTCATTTTAAAGCTTTTCCTATTGTAAAACATTTTGATTTTTTGTACAATAAAATTATATTGTTATAGGGAAAAGAAGCTGCCGCCTTATGGCTGCTACCAAGGGGTTTTTATCATGTATCACAACAAAAAAATTGGAGTTTTTATCTCCCATATCATGGGATTTTACCAGAAAAATGTATGTCAGGGTATTATTGACAAAGCGTTAGAATACGGTTACACTGCTGAGATTTTTGCTTCTATGGATGGCGAGAATCTCGGGGACTACAGTCTGGGAGAGGAAAGCATTCTGACATTGCCGAATTTTGATGATTTAAGCGGTGTTATTTTTGCGTCTGAAACTTATCCAAACGAACAGTTAAAGGATCAGATCTATTCCCTGCTGAAAGAAAAATGTCACTGTCCTATCATAGAGATTGCTGTTTATAAGCAGCAGTTTCCTTCGGTTTCCTTAGAAAATAACCATCCTTTTTTTGATATTACAGAACATCTCATCACAGAACATCACTACAAAAATATCTGTTATTTTGGATGTGCCGATGAGAGTTTCTTTTCGGATGCCAGAGAAAAGTTTTACCGGGACGCATTAAAAAAACATGGCATTGCACCACACGCACATTCCATCTATACCGGAACCTACACTGCGCAGTCCGCTGCTGAAGCACTCCGCTTCTTTGAAGAAAATGAAACAAAACCGGATGCGGTTGTCTGTTACAATGATAAACTGGCACTTTTATTAATGACTGCTGCCATCTCTGCCGGTTATCATATTCCAGAGGACCTTGCGATCACCGGCTGTGACCACAGTGAAGAAGGACAGAATCTCACACCTTCTCTCACGACCGTCTCTTTCCCTGTCTATGAACTTGGGGAAGCTTCCGTAGAAAAACTGATGAAATTAATCCATGAGGAAAATGTTCCTGCCATCACTGTGGTACATGCACAGATGGTTCTGGAAAATTCCTGTGGATGCAGTCTTACAAAAGAGACTCCTGCTATTTACTTTGAGCAGAAACTGACCAGTCAGATTGCTTCTCTGGAGTCTTCTATTTTAAGTTCCATGAAAATGTCTGCTGAATTCCAAAATATTGCCGACATAGATGAAGCGATGGATCTGTTGGAGAATTACGTTCATTCTATTCCAAACTGTTCCGAATTTTATCTGTGTCTGTACGCCAACTGGGACAGCGTTTCCCAGCACATACTGGAATTAACGGAAAATGAAATGGATTTTGAGCCAAGTCAGGATGAGATTATTTTAAAATTAAGTCTGCGGGATGGCAAAAGACTGCCGGAATGCAGTTTTACCAAGCGTTCCCTCCTGCCGGAACATATCTACAGACAGTCAGATTCTGCCTACCTTTATTTTCCGCTGTTCTTCAAGAATAAGACTTTTGGCTATATTGCCTTAGCTTACGAGAACAACCGCATTGACTATCACTTCCAGCTCGTGCACTGGTTCATGAATATCAACCAGTTATTAAAACGTTTGAGTGACGCAAAACGTACTTCCATCCTCGTCTCTCACTTGGAGGACATTTACACCAAGGATGCGCTGACCGGACTTTATAACAAACACGGCTATCTGCACCGTGAAACGCTGTTACTTCAGGAAGCTGCAGAAAACCAAAGTACTGTGACCTGTTTTCTGTTTGATTTAAACCGCCTGAAATATATCAATGACCACTATGGTCATAATGAGGGGGATTTTGCGATTCAGGTCATCGGACATGCCCTATCCAGTGTCACCCGTTCCACCGATATCTGCGCAAGATTCAGTAGCGATGAATTTTATCTGCTGACAATGGATTACACAAAAGAAGATGCCGATGAACTCCTCACCCGCGTCTATAAGTACTTAGATAATTATAATAAAATAAGCCACAAGGAATATAATATCTCTGCCAGCGGCGGCTATGCCCAGTCCACACCGGGTGCATCCCTTTCCAAAGAAGATGTCAAAGCTTTATTTTCCAAGGCAGATGAACATATGTACCAGCAAAAACAGATTTTTCATCAGGATTTGGATAAATAAGCATTGTGACGGTATTCTGTCGGAGATACTCCACAGGTTGCTTTAAAAATTTTCATAAAATGCTTTTCATTGTCATACCCGACTGCCTGACTGATCTCGATAATCTTCATATCGGTTTCGGTCAGGAGTTTTTTTGCCTCTCTCATGCGGATTTCCTTGAGATAATTCACAAAATTGCTTCCGGTATACTGCTTGAATGAGTAGGAAAACAGGGAGTAATTCATGGAAATATAATTGGAGACAACCGCCATATTCAGATCCTTTGCATAATTTTCTTCTATATAATCCACAGCCATTTTGATTTTCTGTACATTCTTGTTCTGGTCATAGCTGCTATTGATCTTCTCATGAAGCTGCAACACAAATTCCATTACCTTGTCCTCGTAGGAATCGATACAATTTTCACTCCAGATTTCTTTGCATTCCAATAAAAGTTCTCCCTCTGTCTCTAAAGCATTCTGATAGGTTTTCTCTACCTCCGTAAAGAAATCTTTCATACAGCTCTCAAAAACAGCCTCATCAATTCTTCCATTTTTCACTTCATAAAAGAACTGATGAAAACTCTTTTCCAGATCGTCTGTATGATCTGTTCCGATCAACTGGACGCGTTGGATTCTGGCTGCCTCCTCTGTCAACTTAGCGGCCTCCGTGATAAGACCTTCCGGTATCTTTTCCTGAAATACACCGTACTGCGCTTCCACTTTATTGCGGACAAATGCTTTCTTTCGCATCATGACAGACTCCGCATATGCCTGACGGATGCTCTCTAAGCCACAATGCGCCGCACTGATTCCAATGTAACCATCCTGCAATTCGTTTTTCAATAAGAGGGAAAGGTTCTCTGCCGGAACAATAAAAATATCATTGTCATTCATATTTTTCATGAAAATATAATTATCGTCGGACAGTTCTCCTCTCTTGACCTGATTCTAGCAGCACACATAATAATTTCCGGTATAAAAATGATCTGCATACTGACTTTCGATTGTGCGCTGTTCCTCCCCGGAAATCTCATCGGAAAGCATCAGGTGCCGCATCTGCTGATAACCAATTTTCTGATTGTTCTCCTCTTTCTCTTTCCGGCTCTCAATCTCTGCATTGAGTTTTTTTAAGATTTCGGTGATTTTTTCACGCTCAATCGGTTTTAAAATATACTCCCGCACCCCGTTTCTTAACATTTCCACCGCATAGGCAAAATCATCATAACCACTGATTGCCACGGTAAGTGGAATATGTTCGAGGCTCTGCATTTTCTGTACCAGTTCGATGCCATCCATCTTCGGCATACGGATGTCCGTAAACATCACATCAATCTCCTGCTCTTTCAGAATTTCAAGCGCAGTCTCTCCATTGTTGCACTCCATAATGGTCTCGATTGGCACACCACTTCGCATAATCATTGTTTTGATTCCCTGACGGATCATTTTCTCATCTTCAACGATCAAAACTGTTTTCATTATCTTCCTTACCCTCTTCTAATCCTGTATCTCTCTTCTGTCACAGTCCCCTGTGCCTTTATTTTTCACTTATGCTCCGGGTCATTTTCCTCTGACTGTCTATGCGTGATTGGAATCCGGACCATAATTTTTGTATAACACCCCAATTTGGATGCGATCTCGATTCCATACTGATCTCCAAATGCAATATGGATACGGTCCTGTACATTTTTCAGACCAATTCCATTGCCGGAGCCTCCGTTGGAATCAATTTTTCCTGCAATCTTTAACCGAAGCTTCTCCACTTCTTCTTCTGACATACCTTTTCCGGCATCTGTGATCTCGATCACACAGTCATCTCCGTCTAAAATGCCCTTGATATAGATATTTGTGTCCTCTGCCATCTGTTCGATTCCATGATAAATGGCATTCTCGACGATCGGCTGCAGGGACATCTTCGGAATCTCCTGTTTTAATACCAGTTCCGGCAGGTTTAACGACAGATAAATCTCATAATCAAACCGCAGATTGATCAGAGCCATGTAGTTTTTAATGTACTCTAACTCCTGCTCCACAAGCACATTTCCTGATACCCACTTCATACTGTAACGCAGCAGTTTCCCCAATGCGGTCACCGCATCAGAAATGGCGTATTCTTCATCAATCTCTGCCATCATCTTAATCGATTCTAACACATTATAAATAAAATGTGCATTGATCTGATTCTGCAAAGCCCGGATCTCAGAATTTTTTGCTAACATCTCACGGTTTAAATTATCTTCCATCAGCTCCTTGATACGTTCCAACATCTTATTGATCTGCGTTCCGAGTTCGCCCATCTCATCTTTGCCACAGTTTTCGATCACGACATCAAGATCACCCTTCTGTACTTTTCGAATGGACTTTAAGATCTCATAAAACTGCTTTAACAGATGCTGCACAATACGGTTGATAAAGAACGCCAGCAATATGATAAATGCCAGCATGACAGCCACAAACACATCACGCATAAAATATACATTATGAACATTTTTTGTGATATCCTTCACACAGATCAGTGTACCGGAGAGTTCGCGCACCTGCATATAAGAGATTACAAAATTTTTTCCATCCAATTTTTTATAAATGGTCTGTATCTTGTCCTCTGTGGGACGCTGTTTTAAAATATCGTCAAGCAGCGCTGAAGATTCTGTCTGCTCTTTCTGTCCAAAATAGGTTACTCCCTCATCCGAATAAAAGAAACTCCACTCATCCTCAATTCCCTCGTACAGGCTTGGAAACATATTCTCCATCGTCATGGCAGACTCGATCACACCAACTTTTCCATTGGCACTGTCAATAATCGGTGTGACAAGTGAAATAATCTTCCGATTCTGGTTCATCGTATAGGAATTGAAAATATTATCTGTGTAATCAAAATTCCAGCCGACATATTTATCCTGCTTGGACCACTCCTGTTTTTTCATACGGGATGCATTGTATAAAATGGGCATCATCTCCTGCACACTGTCATTCACCGCATAGACACGGACACCATACAGCAATGGGTTATTGTTAACTAACCGTTCCAACGCCGACACTTCGTTATTTTTAAAATCCAGCCAGTCGGCCGTAGAGATTTCTCCCCCAATCGCAGATGCATTCAACATTTGAAGCAGGGAATCATCACTTAAGAAAAACTGTGTGGACATATTGATAGAATCAATCTTTGTCTTGATTCCATCCTCATTCCGCTGCATTGTATATTCCATGTAATCCATGTTCTCCTGCACCGCATTCTGCTCCATAACATAGAACAAAACCCCTGCTAACACCCCGATTGGAATCACCATAAACAGAATGATAATACTGGTAAATTTGATATTTAGCTTTGTATTTCGAAACAGCTCTCTTATTTTTTTCATTCGCTAATTCCCATTTTTTCCTTTGCTGCATTCATTAATACTGTTTTCTGTTTCAAAACTTCCTGATAGCCCATGGCATTCCTTTTTCCCACAAATTCTTCAAATATTTCATCAAACTGTGCTTCATTTGATGCGAGAAGAAGCTTTGGCAGTGTCTCACTCCAGAGTTTGGTACATTTTTCATCCATAGCTGCAATTTCAGGACTTGTCGACAAACTCACATCATACTGTCCATTGTAGACTGTATATTTGCATGCCCACACGAGTAACTGTTCAGTAGCAGGACCTGCCTTCTGCTCCCACTGAAGTTGCATGACATTATTCTGCAGCATCCAATAAGCATCATCTGCGCCGTATAACCTGTCGTAAGTCTCCCGGTCGGAATTTAAAATTTTGCTGACGTCCTCTTTTAATACCGGCTTACCATCCACGATATCGTAAGTAACCCCTTCCACACCGAGATAGATCAACATCTGTCCATGCTCACTCATCATATAGTCCATAAACGCTATGGCGCGTTCCGGATATTTACAATTTTTTGAGATCAGCGTCAATGTCCATCCATTCATATTGTTAGTCGGCAGTGTCGGATCATCCCCATTGGAATTTCTCGGTCCCTCAACCGCCATGTAAATGCTGTCCGGATCATTCTCATACAATGCTTTTTGCTGTGAGATCGTATCACTGTACTGATAGAGCATACAAAAATACCGACCTTTTGCCAGTTTTTCTTCCATCTGTATCCGTGTATCCACAAAGATATCATTGGCAAGCAGCCCTTCCTCCCCCAGTTCACGGAACATTTTTAACCATATAACATACTCTGGGTCTGTATATCTGTCATAATATTTCCCATCCTTTTCCCACGGAACCGCAAGAAAATTCATCAGATATTTGTCAAAGGAAACATTTCCCTGATTATCAAATACATGGGATCCCACCGGGATCAATTTTTCCCCATTCACCTCATGAAACATCTCTGCCGCTTTCTCCACTGCTGCTTTAAATCCTTCCGGTGTTGTCATATCCGGACTTCCAATTGCCTCATAAATATCTTTACGTACCAGAAACGTCTGATTGGATATGATGTCATCATGCTCTTTCACCTGTTTTGGTGTAACCGTGGAACACGGATATCCATAAATATTGCCATCATCCATTGTATACCAGTTCACCACATCTGCATCTGTGACCTGCCAGAAATAGGCATCATAATCATCTGCAAGTTCATTTAATGCATAGACCATGTTCTCTTCGATCATCTGGTTCACCTGTGGCTCCCAATACCCTAATGTGATCAGATCAGGCAGAGAATCCGATGCGATCAGTGCATTTAATTTTTCTGTTTCATTCCCGATTGGTGTAATAAAATTAATATTTACTCCTGTCTCCTCTGTAATCTTTTGAGAGACTGCATTCTCTCCCCACGGTATTGCAAACCAGGAATAATTGACATACCAGTCTAACGTAACAGGTTCTCCGGCATATTTTTTCCATGCCGGTGTATCCTCATCACCCTGTGAGGTGTCCTCCACCTGAGATGTCTCCACAGCCTGTCCTTCTCTTTCCGCTCCGCAGCCCGTCAAAACATTTGTCATCCCGGCTGTCATGGTCACTGCCATGCCCCATGCGATCATTTTTCTGATTCTGTATGTAACCATAAAACTTCCCCTTTATTTCTGTTTCCAAGTATCTTTATCATACCATTTTCTTTCGTTTCCCGCAAACCCCGACAGAGCAAATTTCCTGTTTTCATGACATTTTCCGAGTTCTTTTTACTTTCTTTTTAAACACACAAAAGCGCTACCCCAATTTTTTGAGTAGCGTTTCTGTTTTTATCTATTTAGAGAAGAATATGGTAAGGAAACTATTTTATGTACTGTCATTATTCTTTTACAGCACCTGCAGAAATACTGCTGATGATGTATTTAGAGAAGAATGCAAATACGAGTAAAATCGGAATAACAGAAATTGCAACGGCGAGATAAATTGCGCCCTGGTTTGCAGTAATATCTGTTGATGCCCTTAAAGTTGCCATCATAACCGGTAATGTAAATTTCTCATTTTTATTTAAGATAATCATAGGTAACAGGTAAGCATTCCATCCACCGATGAATCCCATGATACTCATGGTTGCAATCCCAGGTGACATGATTGGGATTGCGATTCTGTGGAATGTATATAACTCGCTTGCTCCATCAATTCTGGCTGCCTCGATCAGTGAAGGTGGCATAACGGAAAGTACATACTGTCTTAAGAAAAATACGGTTCCCGGTGAAGCAATTGCCGGAATAATCAATGGGATATAAGAGTTTACCAGATGAAGTTTGGTACATAAGTTATAAAAACCGATCAGACCAAGCTGTCCAGGTATCATCATGAAAATTAAAATCGTCATGAATAATACTTTATTTCCCTTGAATTTGTACATTGCCAGTGCATAAGCTGTCATAGCGGAAAAGTATGCACAGAGTAATGTAGATGGAACTGCTACTTTCAAACTGTTCCACATACCTAAAAACAGGTTGAAGTATTTAAATACAGTAGCCCAGTTTTCTTTTAAATAAACACTCGGAATCAGAGTAAATGATTTCATAATCTCAGATCCGCTTCGTGTTGCGTTGACAATCATTAATAAAAATGGAAACATACACACTACACTAAGCAGGATTAGTAAGATATATAAAATTGTTTTTTTGATTTTATATCCAATGCCGTTCATAGTAATCCTCCTTATTTCGTCTTAGATGAAGCCCGTTTTTTTGCACGGCGTGCTGCTGCTTTCTCTTCATCCTGGTTAAACACTTTTAACTGTATAATGGAAACAGCTAAAATGATAAGGAATAATACATAGGCGATTGCGGATGCATAACCAGTCTGTGTTGTTCCTGTTGTAAATCCAAATTTATAGAGATACATTACCACGGTGTATACGGAGTTATAAGATGCCCCTGCCGGATTTGACATCAGATACGGCAGATCGAACATCTGTAATCCACCAATCAGTGATGTGATTGCTACATAAAGTAACATCGGTCTTAATAATGGTAATGTGATTTTTCCAAATACGGTCCATCTTCCGGCTCCGTCAATTGCTGCTGCCTCGAAATAATCTTTTGAGATTCCCTGCACACCAGCCATTAACATAATGAAGGAGTTACCAAACCACATCCAGGAACTGATCACTGCGATGGTCACACCTGCTGTTGCAGATGATCCAAGCCAGTCGACCGGAGTGTAATTTGCACCAAATAACCGATAGATGCTTGCAATAATCTGGTTGAACGTTCCATAACGCCAATCCAGTAATGTCTGAAATAAGAATGCAACAGATGTTGCTGCAATTAAGTTCGGTAAGTAATAAATAATACGGAAAATTCCAAGTCCTTTGATTTTGTATTTGATATCACTAAATACAATGGTAAGTAAAAATGCAAGTCCGAGCTGTAATACGATATTCACACCCCAGATCCTTACCGTGTTCCAAAGCGCTCTCCAGAAAAATTTGTCTGTGAATACACGCTTGTAGTTGTCAAACCAGACCCAGGATGTCACACCGACTCCTGCTATCTTGGCATTTGTAAAACTGAAATATAAGGTTCTTAATACCGGATAAACACTAAAAATACAAAATACAATAACAAATGGTAAAACGAAGAAGTATCCCACGTTATCATATTTTTTCAAACCATTTTTATTCTTTCCCATATTCTGCCATTCTCCTTCTTCATAACTATCTCAGAGGATAGCCATTCTTTTCCTGTACTCTTTTGTCTTTTCTTACAGTCTGCACATTCACTGTGCAGACTGTAAGAAAAATGATTTTGGAGATATTTTTATCTGTTTACTGTGATTTCAGGATATGTTGCTTCAATTGTATCGTAGAAGTCAGAGATTGCCTCATCCTTTGTCTTCTCACCAGTTTTAACAGAAGAGACTGCATTTCCCCAAGCATCGCCGATACCTTTGTCGTATCTTGTTACTTTAGAAGTATCAATGTACTGTGCCTGATCTAACCAGAACTGGTATAATTTCTCACCACCGTAAATCTGGTTCTCATCATCTTTGTGTTTATCAAGAGCTGATTTCAAAGAAACTGTATCACCCTGTGAGTATTCAATCCACCAGTTAGCTGTATCTTCATTTAATGTACAGAATTTTACGAATTCCCAAGCTGTGTCTTTTCTTTCAGACTGAGAAGAAATACCGATATATGTACCACCGTCAAATCCTGCTGCTGGTCCAGAGCAAACGCCCCATAATCCAGATGTCTCGCCTACGTTATCTCTCATAGTAAGTACACCCCAGGAAGGAAGACCAAATGCGAATACAGTTGTTGTATCAAGTCCTTTTGTTGCCTCTGCGAACTGATCTGCATCCCAAACGTTAACGGAATCATCTGCATTAGACTGGATATCTGCTGTTAAGATAGGTACCTCGCCAGCCATAGCCTGATACCAAGGTGTTGACCACTGGCTTGCATATGCTGTTAAGTCATTCTGATATAAGTCAACGCAAAGATCCATGTAATCAATTCTGGACTGGTCAACATTTAATGTTCCATCTACTACCCATGCACTATCACCGGAGAATACGTTCATCTCTGCATCAGAAGAGAAGATTCTGTATCCAGCATCTTTTAATGTCTGAGCTGTCTCTAAGATAGTAGGATAATCTTTGAATAATTTTCCAACTTCGTCCGGATCATCTGTTCCGAATACTTCTTTTGCGATATCTCTTCTGTAGTAGATACCTGCTGGTGTGATCTGGTAAGAGATTGCTCTCTGGATACCATCGTCATCCTGTCCAACCTGCCATACATAATCAACGATCTGATCTGCATAATCCTGTGCATTGTATGGTGCCTGGTTTAAATCCTCGAAGAAACCTGCATCAAAGAAATCCTCTAACATCTTTGGCTCACCAACGATGATATCCGGTTCTTTTTCTCCTGCAAGTAATGCTGTCTGAACTTTTGTTGGGTAATCAGCTGGCTCGATAACCACTGTATCAACCTCTACACCAGTCTGTTCCTGGAATCTCTTACCAAAGTCGATCAAGTCGTTTGATAATGTCCATACAACTAACTTTTCATCGCTGGATGCATTTGCTGTGTTTGTGCTCCCCTTTGCCTCTGTTCCTGCTGCATTATCACTTGTGCCTGCTGTGTCGCCACATGCTGCCATGGATAATGTCATTGCACTTACGAGCAATACTGATACTACTTTTTTCCAATTCATATATAATCCTCCTTGTTTTACGAAGCAAAATCCGAACCCATTGGTGAGGAGAGGATTTTGCCTCCTTATTGTTCTGCAGAAAAGTGAATTTGCTTTCTGCTGTTACACAACACTTTGTTGTTTGTTGATAATTGAATTATAAGTTCAATCCCCTCTTGTAAAAATGCTTTAAATTTTAAAATGGTGTCTTTTTTTTAGGTGTCCTTTCTCCCATCAGCGCGGATTCTTTTTCTGTTTCTTCCCAGAACTTTTTGTTTTCGTAGTCCGTTGTGATAATTTTCATGCGATATTGTACTATGTGTGTCGTTCTTATCGAACATCAATCTCAATGGATGTCACAAGCCCCTCACGGACATCCACTGCTATTTTTTCTCCTGCAACGCCGCTGCCCACATTGGCAACGCTTCCATTCTGATAGATAAACTTCATGGAAGCAATCTCATAATGTCCCGGAATGTAGTCGGTGACATCTGCAAACTGATACGTTACCTTTGTCTTTCCAAACAGCATGGCAGATACTTTTCCATTTTCCGGAATCAGATATGCCGGTACCGCAGGCTGTGGCGTGAAATGCAGTTCTCCATTTTTCATGGATAAAATATGGCTGCCAAACATCATCTGTTTCCACATACTGATAAACTCGATGGTCGATCCACTTAAGCGTGCCACAAAACCTTTGCCGTGATATGCTTTGTTTGGATTTTTACTGCTTGCGATAAAGGATGAATTCTCATAAATACTTCTTCCATATACTTCCTTATCCAAAAATGGGATCGCAGCTTTGTGGAAATCCTCAAAAAATGCTTCATACATGCCATTTCGGATGAGTTCCAACAGATACTTATATTCCATATGAAGCCAGATGGACTCATTCTCCAGCCAGCCAGGTGTGAAGGCTCTCGCTCTTCCAAGTTCAAAGGATGCATTCTGCAAAGAAGCATTGACCTTATACATGGAAAGTTTTTCATCATAGAGATCACTGTGTCTCACCTGCTCATATAATTTTGCCTTTTTCTCTTTTCCGGTCTTTAATTTCAGATAACGAACCGGTCCTTCCAGGAAATATGGAACTTCACGAACCATAAATTTTAATGGCTTGTAGCCGTCTTTTACTTTCTCATACTCTAAAACTTCATAAGTAAAATAGGTCGGGCAGATACCATTTCCCAATATGCATGCTTTTTCAATTCCGCAGGTTACTGTTTCCAGAAAATCGTTTAAAATTTTTACAACTTTCTCTGTGGAAACAAGATTCTTCACACCGGATATTCCGGAGAATACTTTCTCTCGGTAAGCCTCTTTTGCATCGTTGATCTGATTCCAGAAGGAAAGGATCTCACCCTCTTTCTGAATCTCTTCCTTAGCTGCATAGCTCTGCTTTTTGCAGAAACCGATCGCATCTTTCTCACTTGCATTGATCAGATCAAGCTGCTGTAAGAAATCAGAAAATTCTTCAATCAGTTCCAGTTCTCCCGGATATCGTTTTAATGCCCCGATCGTGTATTCCAACATTCTGGCAAGCTCATAGGTCTCTGCCATGGAAGAACCAAACATGCCCGGCATACCATTTAACGCGTCATACCAGCCAGGTTTTCCACCTTCCATCTCCACACCCATACCGTAAGCGTCCAGCGCTGCAAATTTTGTGGTGCAGAGTAACACTAATTTTTCCAGCAGCGTCATCTTTAAAACTTTTCCGGACTGATTTGCTTCACGCACCAGTTTTTCTTCCGTATTTCTACGGCTCTTTTCATTCAATGCATAATATTGTCTCAGGCCATTTTCCGTCTCTTCATAGCGACTGTATCTCGGATTGATATTTACCCGTGAAAGGAACGTCGTATAAACTCTCTCATACAGTAATTCCTTCTCTTTTTCCGGGAATACTTCCAGATAATCTTCCACAAGATCCAGATTGTAAGTCCAGTGGTCGCTCCAGTAGCCTTCCAGGAAATTGCCGTTCACAAGTCCATCCGCCTGATCGAGCACCTGGAAAAACAGATTTTCGGTCTCTTTTTCGCCAAAATTCTCTTCGATTTTCCGATATAAGGAACCCGGTGTGAATGGTTTTTTGATATATTCACAAAACTCCTGTTTTTCCTGCTCGGTTGTAAATAAATTTTCGTGAAGAGCCAGCAGACTGCCTGCTTTTTCTTCTGCAACCTGATAAGTCAGTTTTTCCACGCCCAGTGGGTTATAACCATCTAGCTGGATCAGGCTGTAAAATGTTTTGATATTCTCCCTTCCCACAAATGGTGCAAAGAAAGTGTCACATCTGCGGTTCTGGTTGACATCGCGGAAATTTCCATTTCCCTGTGAATAGAACTCCGGCAGCATGGAAAAATAGTTGTAATCTCTTTCCAGATCGCCATGCTTTCTGGAATACACGTAAAAAATCTTATGACTGCCAAGCCGAATCGGATATCCGCCTCTTAGGACGTTATCCATATAAGTATACTGACAGTAAGCATCAAAATCTTTCGACGCAGTCTCTGTCGCAATTCCGCTGCAAAGATGTTCTACCAGTTCCTCTGCCTCTTTTGCTTTTGCATGAAAATAAGCCGCGTCCAGTTTTTTTGCTGCATATGCTTTTAATAAGTCTTTGTTCTCCACCTGTCCGATGATCTCATAGAAGCAAATGCTCTCATCCGCAGCAAGTTCTGCCTCTGTTCCATAAAAACTGCATGGCAGCTGGTTCATGGTAATCTGCTCTTTTACCAACAGTTCTTTTACTGCAGTCCCTTCAAATCCAATCGGCTTCTGTAAGGAAGTATCATAGGAGAATACAACCGTCGGATCAACGACCGGCTGTAATCTCGTGCCATCAGAAAGGCATCCGATGGAAAAATTGCCGCCCTCCATCTTTGTGACTGCGGCGGTATCTGCCATGCTGGCACGTACCCTGAAATACGGCCGTCCCTCTTTCACATCCTCGACCTGCATCCACGCTTTGGATGTCTGGCACATATTTTTCATACTGTCAATTCCAACCCCATATGGGATCAGTGCCGGCATGCCGTCTAATACTTCTATTTTGGCATATTCCCCGGTGGTATTGGTCAGTTCCACCCTGCGCACCAGCGCACCGATTTTTTCTCCCGGAAGTGTGAAATAGTCCACCTTTGCATTCACGCCAAGTACGTCATTTTCCTCTTCAATTTTTAATCCGTTCCTGGCAATTTCCATGCGGTGTGTCCGGTTTTCATCTGCAAAAAGCTCCGTCACTTTTCCATCTTTTTTTACAAAAGTACGGAATCCTGTCGTTTTCACATTCTGGTACGCCTGATGTGCCGGATAAAATTCCATGATCGAATGATCTTTATTGTCGACTCCGAAACTGACCACGCACTGTCCACGGTTTACATAATAGCACCAGATAGGAATTCCCTTCTCTCCGGAAATGCCTGGAAGAAAGCTTGCAAACGTGCTCTTTTTTCCATAGTTTTCAATTAAAAATTTTTTCTCTGCCATATTCTTCTCCAATCCATTTTTCGCAATTGTTTATAATGTAATATTTTCCTAGGCAAGAACCACTTCGATCAGATGTGTCTCATTGCCAGAAAGTTTCTCGATCATATTCTTAGGAAGAATTGCATCATGCTGTTTTGGCACAAAATTTATCTTCTCTCCGTCCACCGTTACATCTGCAATCTGATATTCTCCATAATCCTTGTCTTCACAGTTCAAATAAGTGATCTTCCAGTTTTTGTCTGCAAACTTCAGTGTAAGGGATGCCTTTTTCTCTTCATCAAACTGCTCTTTTAAAAGTTTTGGGTCTAAGATCATATCACCGATCTGACCTCTTACTCCGAACATCTCTGTGATCACCGTCAGCATATACCAGCTCGCAGCGCCCGTCAGATAATGGTACATACCGCGTCCTCTGCCATTGAAGTATTCCGGAATTCCAGGATAGATGTGGCTCACTTCGAAGTTTGCCGACTGTCTGTACAATGCATGCAAGGACTTACAACCTTCCTTTGCAAATCCACGTTTGTAAAGCGCATTGGCATACATCACTGCCATATGGGAAAAGACTGCTCCGTTTTCTTTATCTCCGTAGGAAAATCCAAACATTCTTCCAAGATCTGTCTTGACTTCCCCGAAATCTGTGTTCAGACGGTAGCCACCCACTTTTTCATCATAGAGATAACGGTCTGCACTCTTCGTGATCTGCCGGATTTGCTCTTCTGTTGCAGTGCCAGCCATGATGGAAAATACCTGGCCGGTTAACATCATGCGGACACCGGTTTTTGTATCTCCTTCTACCTGACGTCCATGATTATCATAGTAACCGTTAAACCAGCCGTTTTCTTCCGAATCCTTTACCCACTCATTTTTCCGGATATGCTCCATTAACCACTCCGATTTGTGACGCAGGTTTTCAGTCAGTTTTTCAATGGAGATCTCTACTTTTTCTCCACTCGTATCATGCTCACACGTATGTAAATATTCCTCTAATACATGCAGCTTCTTCTCAACAGAATCGTATAATGCCGGATTATCTTCTAAAAGAATCACGATCTCTGCCAGAAGGGAAACCGTTTCTTTTCCAGTTTTCTTCTGGTATGCCTCCAGCAATTCTGCAATATCGGCAAGGTTGCCTGCATAAGCATTGGAAAATGCCACGCTCTCGCCCTTCTCAGAAGCCATATCCAGCGCATCATTCCAGTCTGCGCCGCGCAGTCTTATGTTATTGTGTTCTCCAACTTCATAAAAAGCGGTAAGATTCTGTAACAGCAGATGCTCTAAAATCGTACCCTCTTCCCGCACGCCGCGCTTGGTCTTCTGCCAGCAGCCATAGGATTCATCCCACAGTGTATCTGTCCTGGTTCCTCTTGCAATCTGTTTGTCTTTAAAATAAGCTGCCTCTTTTTCTAACAGTTCAAGATCTCCGGTCTGGTCAATATAAAACTTTGTTGTGATCATTGGCCATACACCATGATCCATCCACACTCTTGTGATATTATTCCGGTCTGCAACAAACTCTCCCTGTTTACTTCCGATGATCGTTGCATTACTTCCATCTATACGGACACCGGCAAAGTTATCAAGCAGCATCTGTCTTACTCCATCCGGATTCATAATTAAAAGCGCCAGACAATCCTGCCAGAGATCACGCCAGCCTCTTCCTCCCTTTCCGTAATCATGATGCGGAAGGAAGGAACAGCCATAAATACGACGCAGAATTGGCTGAAAGCTTACCCAGTGCATAAACTGGTTGAAATCTGAATCTCCGGTATGATAAGCAACATTTACTTTTTCCTGCCAGTATGCTTTTGTTTTTTCCAGTTCTTCCAGTACTTTCTCTCTGGTCGTATAAGTTTTGGAAAGATTCCTGATCTCCTGAATATCTTCTGTAATTCCGGTAAAGATCAGATAACTGCATTCCTCTTCCGGCTCTAATGTAATCTCTGAAAAATGAAGACCACCAACTGCCTCTAATCCTTCTATCTTTGTTCCTGCCTTGACCCCCTCTGCATTTTTTACAATGGCATATGGTCTCTCAAAGTTACCGCCCTCTCCGACAAAATCCTCTGCTGTCGGATAAAAATCCACCGGCTTTTCTCCATTGCCACTCCAGCCCACGCAGTAATAAGTCATATGGTTGACCTGATGTCCTCTCTCATCGAAAGACAATGTCGGTGTCACCAGAACGCCTGTGTCTGTAGTTTCGATTCTATGTAATAAAGATGTTACATGTCTGTGGTCACGGATATTGTCCGCGCTTCTTCCATATAATGGTATCGCCGCCGTTGGTGTAACTGTCTGCGCCATGCGTCCTGTGTTTGTGATCGTCACCAGCATGATCTCAACGTTTTTATCTACTGGAATAAAAGAAAGTATTTCTCCGCGAAGCTGATACTTTTTGGATTCCCTTGTCGTCTTCTGCCACATAAATCCGGCTGTCACTTCACTGTCATCCTGCATTTCCGTAAATTTCTTACTTAACTCTTCTGCTGAATGACCAGTCAAAGACCAGCTTCCGATTCCCTTCACATTGCACCAGAAGTTTCTGCTGTTTCGGTTATTGACAAGATTTTCCGCACTTACCGGCTCCAGTAAAAATGTATTCTGATCTATCTTCGCATCACCGCCGAGATTCGGTGTGAAGGAACTTTTTAATCCTGCTTCCCCTGCAATTGGAAAATAAAGATAGCTGATATTTTCCGCTTTTTTCAAATGGAATGTTCCCTGTGTATCTTCAAATTGATATCCTTTCATCCTGATTCTACCCTTCCTATTTTGATATTTTTATTCTAAGAAAAAACAAGACACAAAAAAGGACACTCTTTTTCAAAAAGGTGTCCTTTTTTTATATCTTACCGGATCAGACCGTTCTCATATTCACAGATCACTTTTCGTTCTCCTGCAAAAGTCACCGAATCTCCCGATTCATTGATAATATGGTTCATGCCCGGATATCCGGTCAGCATCACGGTACAGATATTGTGTACTTTCACTCCATTCTTATCCGGCACCTCCATGGCGGTGTCAAGTTCCACAGACGCATCACGGTTATACAGGTAAACGCCAAGCCCCCATGCCTCAAACGTATCCACAGCATCATCCACATAAAAAGAAGCGTATCCATTCTTCTGTCCCTCATGGCTCATCCAAACCTCCTGGTTTGGAACATCATATGGGATCTCGCTCTGATACATATACACTTTTCCGTGATCTCCATTCCATACCGTCTGATACTGTTCAAAATGTTCTACCATCAGCGCATACATCGTGACATCATCCCCGTTGATGATGATTCCATTTTCTGCCTCGTTTTTCTCCCACGCAACATTGTCTCCGTGGTCTGCACGCCATACCCAGAAGTTATCCCCGACCACATGGTTGCTGTTGATCGTAGCGCAGCACTTTACGCTTACCGGTGTGTCTGTATCTGTTCCTCCGACATGGAAAAACAGATCGCTTAAATAAATATTTTTTCCATTATCCTCTGATTTCTGACCCTCGTTACCGATGACAAGAAGATTGTCTGATTTTATTTCCCCGGCATCAAAAAGTAATCCTGCAAGGATCAGTCCCTGCACATTCCCTGTTTCCAGGCAGACGTTTCCTTTTGCTGCACGCAGGGTTGCCAGTCCCATGCCAAGCACGATTGTATCCGGACGATTTACAGCAATCGGTTCCTCAAGGTCATAAATTCCAGGTGTCAGAAGCAGATTTTTTCCTTCTTCCAATGCCTGATTCATCGTCTCTGCCGTATCTTTCTCCGGCTTTGCAACATAAAACTGGTCAATCGGAATTTTTTCTCCCTCGCTGCCATTTTCCCATGAAACACCGATAGCATTTTCCCGCTCTTTTGGCACATAGACCATATAACCTTCCTCATCATCATAGATCAAAAACGGTTTTTCCTGCATGGCTTCGGTCTTTTCCACCTCTGTGTACGGAACGACCGGCCAGGTTCCGGTTGGATTTTTTCCTTCCTCTGTGCCGACAAAGACCATATTCCAGTTAGCCCCCATCCACGCTTTCCAGTTACAGTTTCTGGAAAGCCATTGCTGCTGTGACCCGGAATCTGTCATCAGGTCGGTGTTGGAGTCCGCCAGAAATCCGCCACTGCACCATCCGTATTCATCATGCAGAAACAATGCACCATCGACCTGCACTCTCCGCATAAACGTTGCCTGCGAGACTGCCCACATCGTGTTCGTTTTCAGCTCGATGTTTTCCACTCCGCGCCAGAAATTGCAGCACGCATTGTGATTCGACGGATCGTCCGAAAGCCATCTTGCGGTACATTGCAGGCTCTGTAATTTTGTGTCAGTCGGAAGTTCTCCAAGCCCTGCCACCTGTGTATAAAACCCAACATCCGCCTCGATCGTCTCGTCATACTCTCCCGGCATAAAATAGATGGCATAACGCGCCTCCCCAAACTGATCTGCTTCCTGTTTCTCATAAATAGCATCCAATGTTTGTGCCACCTGCCCCGGATCATCCTCCGGCGAAAAAATATAGGTATTTTCGCCAAATAATTCTGTATGAAACTCTGCATCCCTTGTTGTCATATCTTTTGTATCCATTTTACTGCTTTCCTTTGTTCCACACCCCGTCATAAGCATACACGCTGCCCCGAATAAAAGCAGCATTTTCCCACAGTGTCCTTTTTTCATGATTTTTTCCTCCCTCTCCCTTATCAGCATAACGGTATCCGGGCACAAAAAAAGGACACCTTTTTTCACAAAGGTATCCTTTTTCCATATAGAAATATTTTTTTAAAAGTACTCCATAATAAAGTTTTTCTTTGGATAAAAAATCTGCCCGATGGTTCCATTCTGTATTACCTTCTGATCCAGTATCTCTACCGAATCGTAATCTGATATCTCACCCTCTGCAAATCCCCGGAAAATACCGTGTGCAAAATCTGCAATATCCATGGTAATCTACGGCACCTGATCCTGTGGCATACGCTCAATCGCAGTCAGTGTTCCGTTGGTAAAACGAATCCAGTAACTGCCGTTATTTTGTGGTAATACAGAATTGGTTATCCCAAGGATCACCTGTCCGTTTCCACGGTAAGCCGCCTTTTTCAACACACGCTCCACATTCACCACTCTCACCATGCCAAGCGGTATCTGATTTTCAGAAAAAGCTCCCATAGACCATTCCTTTACCAGACATTCCATCGTCTTGCATGCAGGAATCGTAAAGATTACCTGCACATGATCGCTTTCCATTGTTTTTACCAGTGCTAAAAATCCCTGAAGGCCTTCCTTCCCTGCATAAACTAACCGAGTGCAGACAACAATCTGTCCCTCGTTCCGCATCTCTTTATGGATGGTAAAATAAGCTGACGGCTTCCCACTGCCACGGTAATACAGGTATGTAAACTCCTGATCCTTATACGGATTAGACTCTGTCACAAACGCATATTCATAACCTTCATTGTGGATCATACCGTTATACTTCACTTCCCATGCTCCGTACAACTGCTTTACATCTGAAAGCACCTGTTTCCGGTTGGATTCATCCACCAATACAAAATAGCCATCTTTCATATCAAAAGAAGGAATCATGGACAAAAGATACTGACACTGCTTTCCGAAACATCCAATCTCGAAACCGAATTTCCGATAATACAACATTCATCTACACAAGATCACAGCATAAATTGTGCCACCACATAATTATTTAAGTCCATCCCTTTGTCAGTCAGATAAATCCTGCCCTCACGTTTTAAGAGCAGTTCTTCCTGCTGCAAATGATTCAATGCGTCTCCGTAGACTGCCTCGATCGGAATGCCAAATGCCTGCGTAAACTCATCCCGGTAAAAGCCGTCCCTCATGCGGAGACCCAAAAACATAAATTCCTCCATCTGCTCATTCCTTGTAGTCTGCTCTGCTGCCGCATGCAGGTTTACTGCCGGAACCAGCAGGTGCGCGCCGTCAGCAGAATAAACTGCACTGCCTGTCACACCCTCTGTTAACGGATACTGCATATAACAATCGTGAATATTTTCACATTCTGACAGATACGTGTACAGATCCCTCGTATTGGAATACCGTACATTGTCGATCAGGGAAGATGCACCAAGTCCCACACCGAGATAATCAACACGTTTCCAGTAACCGATATTGTGTCTGCACTCATATCCCGGCTTTGCAAAATTGGAAACCTCATACCAGTGATAACCAGCCTCTTTTAAAATGTGCTGTGTCATCTTCGTGGTCTGGTACTCCTCCTCCTCCGTTGGAAGGGATTCCGTCTGCATGCCCGCCTCCTGCCTGACTGCATCAAATTTATAAAGATCATAAAAAGGTGTACCTTTTTCTATGATCAGCGAATATGCCGAAATATGCTCCGGTTTTAATTGCAATACACGATGCAGCGAATCACAGAAAATATCCGGTGTCTGTCCCGGCAGAGAACTCATAAGATCAATGTTAATATTCGTAAATCCATGCTTCCGCGCCATATCATAGGTCTTTAGAAACTGCTCAAACGTATGGATCCTTCCAAGAATCTTAAGCTCCTCATTGTGCACCGACTGTAATCCGATACTCAGACGGTTGATTTCGATTCTGCGATAAACTTCAAATTTATGCTCCGTGATTGTACCCGGATTGCACTCGATCGTGATTTCTGCATCCTGTTCCACCGAAAAATAGTGATATACCGTCTCCATGATTGCCTGCATATAGTCTTCCTTCAGCCAGGAAGGGGTACCGCCGCCGATAAAAATCGTCGTGATCCTGCGGTCTTTATACTTTACTCCGTAAAAAGCAAGTTCCTTCTGCAGTGCCGCCACGTAACTCTTCTGCGTCTGCTCGTCTGCCGCAAAAGAAAGGAAATCGCAGTAATCACATTTTTTCACACAAAATGGAATATGAATATATAACTCCAAAATCTTAATCCTCGTCTAACTTTAATACGCTCATGAAGGCTTCCTGTGGAATCTCCACGTTACCAACCTGACGCATACGTTTCTTACCTTCCTTCTGTTTCTCCAGAAGTTTCTTCTTACGAGAGATATCACCACCATAACACTTGGCAAGTACGTCTTTACGCATTGCTTTTACCGTCTCTCGCGCAATGACTTTGCCACCGACTGCCGCCTGGATTGGGATCTCAAATAAGTGTCTTGGGATCTCCTCTTTCAGACGCTCACACATTTTTCTTCCACGCTCGTAAGCACTGTCTTTGAACACGATAAAGGAAAGTGCATCGACCTGCTCCTTATTGATGAGAATATCGAGTTTTACAAGCTCAGACGGCTCATATCCTTTCATCTCATAGTCAAAAGACGCATATCCTCTCGAACGTGATTTTAATGCGTCAAAGAAATCGTAAATGATCTCGTTCAACGGAAGATCGTATTTGATGAGTGCACGTGTTTCCTCCAGATATTCCATGCTGATATAGACACCGCGCCGCTCCTGACATAACGTCATGATTGCACCGACATAGTCTTTTGTCACCATGATTTCCGCGGAAACAATCGGCTCTTCCATGTAATCAATTTCGGACGGATCCGGCAAGTTTGACGGATTTGTCAGGTCAATGACTTCGCCGTTTGTCTTATGCACCTTGTATACAACGCCCGGAGCCGTTGTCACAAGATCAAGGTTAAATTCCCTCTCCAGACGTTCCTGGATGATCTCTAAATGAAGCAGTCCAAGGAAACCGCAGCGGAATCCAAAGCCCAAAGCAAGGGATGTCTCAGGCTCAAAATACAAAGAGGCATCGTTGATCTGTAATTTTTCCAGTGCATCTCTCAGATCCGGATACTTTGCACTGTCCGCCGGGTAAAGACCACAATAAACCATCGGATTGACCTTTTTGTATCCCGGAAGTGCCTCTGCACATGGGCGGTCTGCATTCGTTACTGTATCGCCCACGCGGGTATCCCGCACGTTCTTAATGCTCGCACAGATATAACCTACCATACCTGCAGACAGCTCATCACACGGAATAAACTGACCTGCACCAAAGTATCCAACCTCAGTCACTTCGTCCATAGCTCCGGTTGCCATCATTTTGATCTTATCCCCTACTTTTACCGTTCCTTCCTTCACACGGCAGAACACGATCACGCCCTTGTAGGAATCATAAAGCGCATCAAAAATCAGTGCTTTTAACGGTGCATCCGGATCACCGGTCGGTGCCGGGATTTTCTCCACGATCTGCTCTAACACCTGATCGATATTCAGTCTGGTTTTTGCAGAGATCCGCGGTGCATCATGCGCTTCAATTCCGATCACATCCTCAATCTCCTGAATCACTTCATCCGGCTGTGCGCTCGGAAGGTCAATCTTATTGATGACCGGCATAACATCCAGATCATGGTCTAACGCCAGATACACGTTAGCAAGTGTCTGCGCCTCCACGCCCTGTGCTGCATCCACAACTAAAATTGCTCCGTCACACGCCGCCAGACTTCTGGATACCTCATAGTTAAAATCCACGTGTCCCGGTGTGTCAATGAGGTTAAAAATATACTCTTCCCCATCTTTTGCCTTATAAATAATACGGACTGCCTGCGATTTGATCGTGATTCCACGCTCTCTTTCCAAATCCATATTGTCGAGCACCTGTGCCTGCATCTCACGGCTTGTGAGTGTTCCGGTACTCTCTATGATACGATCCGCCAGCGTTGATTTGCCGTGATCGATATGTGCGATAATACAAAAATTACGAATTCTACTCTGATCAATTGCCACTCTTTATTTCTCCTGTTTCTTAAAAATAGAAAATTTCTCTTTCAAAGCTTTTCTTTTGCCTATATATGTTACCATACTCACATTGTTTCGGCAATTATTATATGAAATCCCGACTATACTATCATACATTTATTTTGTTATACGAGCAGACTCTTCGTATAGGCTTCTTTCGGATCGTGAAAAATATCTTCTGTCTCCCCTATTTCAATCATTCTTCCATCCTTCATAACCATGATACGGTCGCACATATGATAAACTACATTGATATCATGGGATATGAACAGATATGACAGGTTCATTTCTTCCTGCAGCTTCTGTAAAAGTTCCATGATCTGTGCCTGAATGGTCACATCCAGTGCAGATACCGGTTCATCTGCAATGATAAACCCCGGATTTGTGATAAGCGCCTGTGCGATACTGATCCTCTGCCGCTGTCCCCCGGACAATTCGGATGGCAGACGATGGAAATACTTCTCATCCATTCCGACGCGGGCTAGCATATCATAAGCCGCTGCCTTACGGTCAGCCTTAGACATTGCACACTTTTTATCCAGAATACCGGCTGCCCTGAGCGGTTCCATCAATAGCCACCCGATCGTTTTGGATGGATTCAGGCTGCTGTACGGATCCTGAAAAATCATCTGTGGGCGGCTGACATGACAGCTTACCTCTCCCGACATATGCTCCTGCATTCCAAGGATCGCCTTGGAAAGCGACGTCTTTCCGCAGCCGCTCTCACCGACCAGACCGAGACTTTCTCCCTCATACACATCAAAACTGACATGTTCTACCGCATATTGTTTTTCTTTCTTTTTGAAAATAGAATTGGATCTGTCTTCATAATATACAGACAGATCTTTTACTGTAAGAACCGTTGTATTGCTCTCTTTCTTTACGGAACCCCTCGGCTTTAACCTGGAAGGAACTGCCTCGATCAGATTTCTTGTGTATGCTTCCTTCGGATGCATGAAAATCTTCTCTGTTTCATCTGCTTCCACCACAACTCCGTCTTTCATAACAACGACCTTATGGCAGATACGTCTTGCCAGATTCAGGTCATGTGTAATAAAAAGCATTGCATTCTGTTCACTCTTGTTGATGTCTTTTAACAATTCCACGATCTGTGTCTGGATCGTCACATCCAATGCCGTCGTAGGCTCATCTGCTATGATCAGATCCGGATGCAGGATCACCGCCATGGCGATCATCACCCGCTGTCTCATGCCTCCGGACAGCTGGTGCGGATAACTGTCATAAACCTTCTTCGCATCCTTAAGCCCGACTGCCTGAAATGTTTCCAGTACTTTTTCGTAACGCTTCTCTTTCTCTAGATCCGTATGAAGCCTTACGATCTCATCCACCTGGACACCGGCTTTTTTTGTCGGATTTAAGGAGGTCATCGGCTCCTGAAATATCATGGACATCCGGCTTCCCTGAAATCTGCGGTACAGCCGCTCATCAAAAGGTCTGTCTGCTTCTCTTAATACTTCCCCATCCACGATTATTTTCCCGGATGTCACCTGTGCCTGCTTTGACAGAAGCCCCATGAGTGTCAGTGAGGTGATTGATTTTCCGGATCCTGATTCTCCGACAATTCCTACGATCTCACCACTGTTCACTTCTATATTTACATGCTTAACAACTTCCATGCCATCAAAAGAAACGGATAAATCTTCTATCTGAACAATTTTTTTCTGTTTGCTGTCTTTTTGCTGTTCCACTTTCATATACTTATCCCCAGTCTGTCATTCATTCTACCACACAGCCTCTACTCTGCCCTGCTCCCGTCCCATTTCCGGATACCTTCGCCCAGCAGTGAAAATCCAAGCACCACCCAAACGATCGCAAGTCCCGGGAAAAGCGCATACCAGGGTGCTGTCTGCAAATATCCCTGTGCATCTGACAGCATCATGCCAAGACTGGCATCCGGTGCCTGTACTCCGATTCCAAGATAGCTCATACCAGACTCCGCAAGGATCGCATTATTAAAACCGATCATCACTGAAACGAGCAGCACGGAAAAAATATTAGGTAAAATATGTACGAACAGAATACGAAGCCTGCTTACTCCCATCAGCCTTGCTCTTTTTATATAATCCGCATCACGAAGACGTAAAAATTCTCCGCGGACAATCCGCACAAAGCTTGGGATAAATACGATTCCAAGTGCGATGATCACATTCTGCCTGCCTTTTCCAAGTAAAGATATGATCACAAGCGTAAGCAGAATACTTGGGAATCCGTTCACCGCATCCGTGATACGCATGAGGATCTCATCTAAAATGTCTCCGAAATATCCGGTAAATGCTCCTAACAAAACACCTGCCACAGTTGAAAAAAGGACGACCGATGTGCTGATCACAAGCGTTGTTCCCAATCCCTGCATCACTCTTGAAAAAATATCCCTTCCGAAATTGTCTGTTCCAAAAATATGATGCATGGAAGGTGCTGTAAATTTCTCTGCCGCCGACATGGCAGTTGTACTGTATGGTGTCCAGAAATATCCTAAAATCCCCAAAAACACAACAAGACCTGTCATAAACAGGCCTGCTGCAAGATATCCGTTCCATTTTTTTCTTTTCTTATTTTCCATAGGTTTCACACTCCGTATCACAAGCCTATCCCTGCACAATGCCGCCTGCTCCTCTGCAAAAGGAAACATCTGTCCTGCGGCTTTTATTCACTCTTACGGATTCTCGGATCGATCACCCGGTAAAGAATATCCACGATAAAATAAACAAAAATCACCACGAATGTAATGTACAAAATCAAAATCTCCACAACCGGAAGGTCTCTTGTTCCGACCGAACTGATCAGAAGCCTGCCGATCCCAGGCAGTGCAAACACCTGTTCTACCACGATACTTCCTGCCAAAATTTCTGCGATCATCATGCCGAGAAATGTAATGACCGGCATCATGGCATTTTTTAAGACATGGCCAAACATGACCTGATTCTTGCTGCAGCCCTTGCTGTAAGCAGTCCTCACATAGTCAAGCTTCATCTCCGTCAACATGGAATTACGCAAAAAGCGTGCAGTCATCGCTATTTTCGGTAAAGCGATCGAAATTGCCGGGAACAGTAAATATGCTAAAAATCCGGTCATATTCTCCTGATAACTTATGTACCCGCCCGGTACAAACCATTTTAATACAATGCCACACAGGTAAGTCACTAAAATTCCAAGAAAAAATGATGGAACCGCCATCGTGACCTGCGTTAAGACTCCAAAGACTGCATCTAAGAACCTGCTTCCACATTTTGCCCACAATACCCCCAAAGGAATTGACACAAGTACGATCATGACAAATGAAATCACTGCCAGATAAAGTGTCACCGGCAGCTTATCTCCTATCAATTCCTTCACGGGCATCATTTCATTCATATTCTTGGAATACCGGTAACTCACGCCAAAATCCCCGTGCAGTACATCATCTACCCAGGAAATATACCGTTCTACCGGTGGTTTATCCAATCCAAGCTCTTCTCGAAGCTGTGCCTCTCTCTCCGGTGTTGCCTCCGTTCCTAATATGGAACGTACCACATCTCCCGGAATTACCTGAAAAGCAAGGAAAGCAGCTACTGAAACGAGAAACAATGTCATAATGAGAGTGCATATTTTTTTTATTAAAAATTTCATGTGTCTGCTTTCCTTTCTGATCAGATGATAACGGCACTACTTTCTGTGTCCGTCTTATTTTACAAAGTAAACTGTACTCATATCCTGTACATAAATCGGATAGAATTTGTATCCTGCAAGGTTCTTGTTAAATGCTGTTGTGTTCGCCGGAACCTGGATAAATGCACTGGCTGCTTCATCGGCAAGGATCGTCTGAAGCTTCTTATAATCTGCTGCCTTCTCTGCTGCATCCTGTGTTGCCTGTGTCGCTTTCCAGAGTTCATCATACTCTGTGCTCTTGAAGTTCACAAAGTTCTTTTTCGAATCTGTCTGGAAACGGTTCAGCAGATATCCCGGTGTGAGGTCACTGCATGTGATACCACTGATCGTTGCCTGATACTCTCTGTTGGTATAAACATCTTCTAACCAGGTATTCCATTCTACAGCATCAATTGTTGCATTGATTCCTACTGCTTTTAACTGTTCTACCACAACCTCTGCGGTCTGCATATGGAACTCATAAACAGACGGAACTGCGATCGCAAGATCAAATCCATCTGCATATCCTGCCTCTGCAAGAAGCTCTTTTGCTTTTTCCACATTTGCGGATGTACCATAAAGATCATTTAAGTCCTCATAGTAATCCTTTAATGTAGGAAGCATTGCAGAGCTGATGAGCGTTCCGTTTCCGCCGGCTACAAACTCATTTACCATGTCTTTATCCAGTGCGTAGCAGATCGCCTGACGTACCTTCACATCAGAAAGCGGTTCATAATCATTGTTTAAGAACAATGCCTGCACAACATTGGATGGCGATGAGATCACATTAAAGCTGTCCTTTAACTCGTTCGCCTGAGAATCTGTCAGGTATGCATAAATATCAATGCTTCCACCCTGAAGCTCTAACAATGCAGTATCTGCACTTCCCACAATTTTAAAATCTACCTCATCAAGATAAGGAAGTCCTTCCTGCCAGTAATTCTCATTCTTTGCAAGAACGATTCCCTCCTGCGGAGTGTAAGAAACAAAAGAAAACGGTCCTGTTCCAACCGGATTCGCCTCTGCATCTTCTCCGCTTCCTGCAGGAATAATTGCAGTTACAAAACTGTAGATCAGTTCTGTATTCGGTGTATCCACTGTCACCTGGACCGTCTTGTCATCTAAAATATCCACTGCCTGAATTGTCTGTAAAGTTGCTACCAATGGTGTTCCATCTAAAAGACCTGCCACTCTTTCTAATGAGTACTTCACGTCCTCGCATGTCACATCATTACCATTATGAAACTTCACACCATCTCTCAATGTAAAAGTATAAACTAATCCATCGTCTGAGATGCTGTAATCGCTTGCTACAGCGCAAATCAGGTTACCGTTCTCGTCTGGTTTTACCAAACCTTCGAAAACATTAAACAGAATCTCTTTAGTTCCTGCCGCAGTTGCTTTATGTGGGTCAAGACTGTCAATATCCTGCTGTATGCCTACAACAACGGAGCCGCCGTATACAGGTCCTTCACTGATTTCTGTCTCCTGTACATTCTGCTCCTTAGAGGAAGTATCCTCCGAAGACTCTCCTGTGCCATCTGCGCCACATCCGCCCAGTACAGCCATTGCCAGAAGTGCCATGAAAAGAATGTGTAATCTTTTTTTCATAATTTGCTCTTCTCCTCTTCGAATTGCTTTTTCCTCTCATTATTCAATTGCTTTTTTATTCTATCACACAACATGAAAAAAACAAGCTGTTTTGTTAATTTTTTGACAATTTTATTTTTTCCATTTATAAAGCATTTCATCCTGCAGTATTTCTTCTGTCGGAACCGTTGGATTCTGGATGTTTTTTAATGTTACTGTTACAACTCCATCTTTATCACTTGAAACCACATCCGTTGAAAAACATTTTCCCGGAGCTACAGCCTGCTGTCTGTTAGGATACATCGTCCACATCTGAATAAAATTATAATCCTTATCATATAACAGTATCTTAGCACACAAATCATCATTCTCATTGCTTGTAAGTCTAAGAACAGCCGGACGCCTGTTTCCTGCATTATCGATAAATTCACTAATCGTTTCGTTTTCTTCATCCAGACATCCCGTTACATTGATATATCCCTTTGCCTCAAGTTGTTCTAATGTTATATTTTTATCCAGATCCAACAATTCATTCCATGCTTTGTCACCTGTCATTCCCCATCCTGTTTTCTTTAAATAGAAGAAACAAATTCCAAGCATCGCCAATGCGATGAGACATAATGCCACATAAATTCTCTTTTTCCCCATATATATCCTCCTTAGGCGCTGACAATATTGTTAAAATAAAGATATGATTCCAATAAGACTTTTTTCCTCTTCTAAACTCGATTATAACATACCCTGTTCTATATATGCAATTTAGTCTACTACTTTAAACTCTTCGTTTTCAACAGCCTGCGCTTTTATTTGTTCATAATAATCCTGCCATTCTTCTTCTATTTCATTTATGCTTTTTGCCTGTGGCGCAACTTCTTTAAACTCTTTTTCCTTTGCTGCCATATACTTCTGTATCGGCAAATCTTTTTTATAAACTTCGAATTCATAATTCCAATAATCTTCTTCCGAATCAAACTGTTGTATAATTGCCATTGCATCTTCTTTATTCTCTGACTGATTGATAAATTGCTTTAATTCCTCTAAATAATCATATACTTCTTTATCTGTCACGGTATATCCAGCTTCAATTGCCTGCTGATATAATGCCTCCCGTTCCTCAACATATAAAATTGCCTGTTTCCTTGCTTCTTCCGCACTCATTCCAAAAGTATCATAAAACGCTATTGCCTGTTCTACTTCCTTATTTGTTATAACTCCATTCTTACCTCGCGCATATATTGTTTCTTCCTCATCTTCTACATTTGCATATTGTTTAAGCAAATTTCCCCAATCAGAAAACTTAGATGTATAAGATGGCTCCGCAAATGTTTGAACTCCTGCCATGAATAATAAGATTCCCATAAATAAAGATGCGCACAATGCCTGTATCTTTTTTTTCATATAACCCCGCCTCCTACTTTGTATTCAAATTTAATCTAACAGAATCTGCTGACGAAGCTGGCATACCTCCACTACAAGACAGCATAAAACTTAATGTTCCTGTATTACTTGTTGTTGCAGAATATGTTACAGATGTCGTATTATCATATGTTGAACCATTTTCCCATTTAGATGTATCAACATATAATTGTCCCTTCGTCCAGCTCGAAAAAACGGTTCCATTTGAATGTTTGACGTTGTCCAAACTACATACAGGACATGATGTTGTATATGCCCTATTAAAAAATACTGTCTTTGATCTTCCTGTAAATTTATTGTTACTTCCACTCGCTGTATAATTTTCATTGTAATGAACCTCAACGGTTATTGTAGACCACCCACCCCCCGGAACTGCAAATAATTGTTTCTTTTGAGTAGAATTTGTTATTACTCCTGCTTTAACCGGATAACTTATAAAACAAACTAGAAAAAACAAAATAAAAAAACAAATACATTTTCCAGATATCTTTTTTAAATTCAAACTCATTTGTTAAAACTCACTTCTACTAAATAATTAACTTTTGTCAACTGATCACAAAATAACTTTCTTCATGCTGCCAATATCAAGAAGTCACTACATCTTGCTCTACTGAATTAAACTTTCTTTAATTCCAAACACCATTATTGATATTTTCACCCCTTTCACAACTACACATCATCATTTAATCGTTAACCAGCGCTGATTTTTTATTTATCATTTCCGTTATCCAAAGTTATGATAAATAAATTATTCTATGCTTCAATAATACCAATTTCATCTTCGAAATAACATGACGTTTCATTAAAATATTTTTTCAATGAAACGTCATGTTATTTTGAAGTACTTCCATCTAAAATTAATTTATTCAAAAGAAAAGGAGTAAAAAACCTATGAAAAAAACAAAACTTTATTTATTTTATTATTATTACTTGTCACCGTGAATTTCGGAAAATACACCTTTATCAGTTCTGCTTCGTCTGTTGCTCCGACATCACTTTTAGGTGAAAATGATAACAAAAATATTTAATCTTCTTCATTTATCTTTTTCAAAAACTGTAAGATAGTTTTGTAGACTCTTTGAGTTCCATACATTCTGCTTAATACCAATGCATATAATAAATATCTTTTCACATCTTGCTTTTCATTAATATTATTTTTTAAATATTTATTATATGCATACTCTCCAATATATTCATCTAATAATTCCGTTTTGTTTCTCCGTATTCTTTGTTCTATTCCTTCTCTATATATACATTCTGCCTCATCAAAATTTTCTCTATCCGATTTCCATCTAGCATAGTTTAGTTTTGCCAAAAAAGTTTCATAATATTTTTCTGTTTTCATGTAATCCATATCATCTAAAAATGCTTTTATAAGATGCATTGCTTCTTCTGATTTTCCATCTTTCGCCATGCATACAGATATGTGATCAATTAAATTAATTTCAAGCATAGTATAAACATGTCTTTTTTTACCAATTTCTTTCTCGTTCATCGTATAAGACAAAATATTCCGAAACATATCACAACACTGATTCCATGTTTTTCTTCCTGTGTTTTCTTCTATAGAAACTTGAACAAATTCCAAATACTGTCTATTTTTCGCCACTTCTTTTTCGCCTAAAACCGTCTTCAACTCCTCTAATAATTCTGGCAATCTTTCATTTTTTTCCATAAACAACTCATATGAGATTTCTCTACGCAAAAGTAACGCATCAATATTTCCTGTATTGACCAATTCTATATAATATCGATTCTCCGTACCAATTTTTTCTGTTAATGCTTTATAATTATTCCGTGTTGGTTTACGACCATTTTCAATCCTTGAATAACTTTCCACACTACAGATTCCATCACTGATTTTTTCCTGTGTGTAATTTACTTTTTTTCTTTCTGTTGAAAGATATTGTCCTACATGCTCCAGCATAATTTCATTTGCCTGCGGCACATATATCTGACTTTGAGCTTGATAGCCAAATTCTTCAAAAAAACTTTGTAATATCTTGATATCTTCCTGCTCTTTGCTCATATCCCGCTTTTCTTTCAAACCTACCAAAATATGCAGACGCATAATTTCCAATAAACAATACAACGATTTTTGTTTTCGCAATAATTCAAGTGTTTTTTCAAATATTTCAAATGAGCCTTCTGTATCTTTCCCCTCTATTACAAGATTTCCCCAAAGACAGACAAGAAGCGGATATATCTTTACTTTCTGCTGTTCTTCTACATAATGAACATTAACATACTGCATTAACTGATAAAATCTTGAAATAACTTCTTCTTTTTCCTTTGGATTCATCTGTCTCAACAAATTCAGATATATGGCATAAATATGCAGCTCTGTTACACCTAAAGCTCCTTCTATTTTCTCTGACTCTATCAAAAAACTACAAGTACATCTTAATGCCTGTTCATAATATTCTTTGGCACTTTCAAAATCCAATGCCTTTTTTTCTGCAATAATCCCCTTCAAAAACCAATCATACTGTTGTCTTATTTTCTCATTAAGCATCATATTTTTTGTCGGCATACATTCTGACAGTTTTGATAGATTTTTATATTTTTCACTCTGAATACATTCTCTTGTACTCTCCCGCCATTGAAAATATACAGCTTCTTTTTTCGAAATATATGCAGACACCCCTAATGTTCCAAATCCCATTCTGTCTAAAAACATATTTACCGATAATATATCTGGTATTATTTCATCATTTTCATACATGCAATAGGTTGATACTCCACAAATACCTCTGCAAATATCATTTACGCTAATCTGATATTTTGTTCGTATCCCATATAAAAGTCTGCCAATATCTAATCCCATTTTTCTATCTTCTCCCAACTTGCCGAAAAGTCCAATTTTCCGTATCGAAAATTGGACTTTCATTCATCTTTTTTTTATAAATCCAGCAAGAATCCGAATTATCAAAACAACTGCCGTTAATACAATACACAAGTACTGTATCGGAAATATCTTTTTTTCTTGAAGGACTAACTTGTCGTTTTCATTCACAACAACTACTTTGTTGTAAAAATCTTTCTTTTCTAAAATCTCTTTATCATAAAATATTTTGCGATCAAATAACTCATATCTGTCTACAAGTGGGAATTTGGTTGCAGACATTATGTAAGTATTGTCATTTTCATCTTTTAACAGGAAAAAGAAGGATGACTTATTTTCTGTGTACGCATAATCAGCTAACGTGAATTCTTTATTTTCTATCACGAATGGATCATCTGATGTCATTTTCATAAGGTTCTCACTGTTTTGAGGATACTTATATGAAACAATCAGACATAATATTATTATATATACCAAAAACATTCCTATATCGTACTTTCGTGTCATAAATTTCACCCATTCCATGCACACTTTTGCCTTCGCGCACATTATATCATAAATTTGAACAATTACAAACCCCTTAAAATGCCTTATTTTACTGAAAAGTTCAGTTTGAAAAGCGGTGTCAGATTGCGTCAAACTATGACAAATAGTAACAAATTAGTAACACATTACACCAGTGTCAGGTCTGACTTCTTAACCGCTGCAACAACAGTACCCTGATAGGTAATAACAACCCTGTCACCATTGATTTCTTTCACCTGATGATTTCTTGTGTATACAAAACTTGCAAGGGTCTTTCCTTCATAGGTCTTTGCACCCTGATTCACTTTGACAGTGCTACCAACAGTGATTTCTTTTACTGGTGTACTGTTAGAAACAGCTTCACCGCCCTGTGTAGTAATGAAAGCATCAAATCCGGCAGCCTTTATCTTGGCAAGCATTGCATCAGCGTTTGCCTTAACACTGTATGCACCAACCTGAATCTTATACAAACCATCGACCTTGACCATATAGGTATCAAATCCCGCTGCCTTTACTTTTGCAAGCATCTTGTCAGCGTTATCTTTTACGGAAAAAGCACCAGTCTGAACACGATACAGAACACCATCAGATGACTGACTGCCACTAAGGTTTGCAGTAACCTTTGCAGCCAAGTCACCAAGGCGTTCATATAACCAATCACCCGGACAGGACTTGTTTTCAAACCATCTGTGAACTGTGATAACCATTTCATTTGATTCCGGTTCATAGGCAAGGGTTTTGTCCTTGTCACCAAACCAAATCAACTTGTTCTTACCGTTACGCTTGCAAATATCTGTGCAAAGGTTCACCAGTGATTCATAAACTGCATCATTCATTGCATACGGTGCAGTTTTATCAGAAGCACATTCAATAGTAACTGCCCTTTGGTCATTTGCACTGGATGAAGAACACCAAGAACGATTTCCTTCATCAACACAAAGGGAAATTCTACCATCCAAACCAATACCATAATTGCAAGATGCCTGTCTGCTTGTGCTTGTAAAGCATCCACAAATGGATTCACAAGACAACTGACCAACCACACAATGCGGTGTGATGCGGTCAATGCTGTGTGTACGTGTTCCTGAATGGTTCGGTGATAAATTTGTGTAACATACTAAACTTGAATTATTCATTTTTATTTACCTCACTTTCTGATTTCTTCTGCAAAATATCAATAGCCTTGGTGATGACTGCCGGGAGTGGTACACCCATAAGACCCGCATTTTCAACCAGTGAAATCAGTTCATTGGTGATGAAAGCAATAATTACTGCGTTTCTGATGTAGTCAAGACCAAGAATCAAATCAATGCGATATGCCACCAGTACAAAAATCAGGGTCATGCACTTTCTGCACAATCCTTTCCATCCGGCTTTGCTTTCCAGTGTCCCGGTATCTGTCTTTGTGCTGTTGTGGAAAACCCCCGCAACAATCAGACCAGTCACATAGTCAAGAGCCATAAAAATCAAAAGGGTTGCAAGTCCCGCATCCCATCCACCAAATAAAGTTGCGATTGCTGAACCAATCACGCCAAAAATACTGCAAATTGTCTGTTTCATTCTGTTTACCTTCTTTCTGTCTTTTTCTGCATGAAAAAACACGCCGCATGACTTCATATAACGGTCATATAGCGTGTTTTTTCGTTTACTTGAACATTTCCTTGACTACTCTGCAAGTTCGCCACAATCAAGGTCAATCAGGACTTCCTTCACCTGTTCCTTGATTCTTTCAGGAACATCAGCAAAGTTCTTTTTACCCTTCACAATAAGGGTTGCATAGATTACTGCCATTTCACCCACATCCTTTCTGAATAATAATTTTATGATAAACTGACGAATCATCAGTTATCACCTTCTGTCAATTCCGGGAAACCTTTTTCAGTCAAGATTGCTTTTACTTCTTCCCTGATTTTTTCAGGTACTTCATCAATGGTCTTTTTTCCCTTGATAATCAGATTCGCATAAACTGCTGCCATTGTTATTCACCCCTTTCTTAACCTAACATTTCGTACACATCACACAACGCCAACTGTGTACTTGTGATTTCTGCTTCTAAGGATGCGTTCTTTTCGTCAATCAACTGAATGTATTCATCCTTGGTGTACTGGGTCAGGTCATATTCATAACCTTCAAAACCCGGCTGTTCATCTGTCCCGGCTTCTGATACCGGGGTGATGTTTTCTGCAACCCAAACAGAAAAGTCATCAATGACCTTTGTTTCAGGCTGCTGCACACTTCTTACTTTCTGATACTGTTCCATGCTTTCTACCGCCTTTCTTTTTAATGTGTTCTTTATAGTACCTATCAGCATAAGGCTGAATTGGTTCAATGTATTTTTCAGACAATCGGTAACTATCGCAATGTTTCAACCAACCCTTGTAAGAATTGATTGAACACCATTCTGAATAGTTCATTTCTTGCCCGCTTTCCACTTTCTTCCTGATTGCTGTCATCTTGCGTTCAAACTGTTGACAAGTGGATTTTCTCAAAAGGGTATATTCTTTGAAAATTCTGTACCCAACAAAGTCAATACCCCTGACAAATGAAGGGAATATCTGATAATTACCTTTTATCCTTAGTTTCAAATTCACTTTGAAGTATTCATCAATTTCACTTAGTAACTGGTGAAGTTCTTCCTTGGTCTTTGCAAAAATACAAATATCATCCATATAACGGTAATAGTGCTTAACGTGTTTTACTTCTTTTATCCAGTGGTCAAATTCACTCAAAAAGAAGTTACCGTCATACTGTGAAAAGTAGTTTCCTATCGGTATACCAACGCCACTAATAAACTGTTTACCATTCAGTGTGACAATGTTGATTTCATTACCGCATGATTCATAAAATTCAATGTTTTCTTCCGTTGTCGGACACGTGCTGATGCTGTCAATAATTTCATCTATCAGTTCAAGCAGTTCAGGGTCTTTGTATTTCCGTCTGAACTTTTGTTTAAGTGTTTCATGGTCAATGGAAGGGTAAAATTTCTTGCAGTCGATTTTCAAGCAATAGGTCATTTCTTCCGGCACTGTATCAACTGCTTTTCGCAACTTTTTGAAAGCTGCATGAATACCTTTGTTTGGTATTGCAGAATAGGTGTCATCTGTGAAAAACGCTAATAACTGCGGTTCAATAACCTGTAAAACCGCCCACTGTGCGATTCTGTCAGGGAAGAATGGAAGTTTGTATATTTCCCTTTCCTTCTTTCCGTCTTTCTTGGTAAAAGTCGCATATTCAGAAGTTTTGTATTTATGGTTTTTCAGCATCCATTGCAGACCCGCCAAGTAGTAATATGGTCTTTTCTCTATCTGCTGAACTTCCTTGTACCACCCTTTTCCTTTCTTTGCGTTCTTAAAAGCAAGTTCAAGTTTTTCCATTGAACAGATTTTTTCATATAAGTTGCCATAGCGTTTCACTGGTTTCCCTTCTCTGTATGCACTGAACCGAACTTTCGACTTGCACGAATGAGTACAACCTACTAATACAGTCCATAAATTTTGATGTTTTGCCAAGTGGCACGGTAATCAGTTTTCAGTACATTGTTATTCTTATAAAAACACCCCGCCATTTCTGACGGGGTGAAGTTAGTGCATTTACTAACTGACTGCTGATATTCCGATTACGATTAGAAGAAGCATTATTCAGATTCCAATAGAAAGCACTGGTATTCAAGCCATTATTCCAATTAGCACCTAATTTAGTGACTTTGGTTTTTTTGCTTTTATGGTGTTTTGCCTGAAATCGTCATCCGTATAGCATCCTGATTACCTAAAAATGTTCATTTACTTGGTTTTACGCTGCTGCTTTGCTTGGTACATACACCAACCGACCGCCGACATTCCGATAACGACTAGAAGAAGCATAATACAGACTCCAATAGAAAGCACCGGCATACAAGCCATCATTCCAACCAGCACCCAATGCAGCGACCCGCCATCCAGTGTTTCCATTCCAACAGTAATCACCGACAGGTAAAGCAGAACTTCCAAGAAGTTCACCCGGAATGAACAACCAATCATATTTTTCTGAATAACAGAAGGCTGAAATATAACCGTTTCCATATACTGCAATGATTCCGGCATCCTCATACGCACCTGTTCCTGTGTCATCTGCAAAGGAATGGTCAGCGATATAGATTGTTCCTTCATGGGTTGTAGCATCCATATATTCATTGATGCCATCAATCCAACCCCAAATGTTACCCCAAAAGTTTTCTTCACCACGATAGGAAACGAACTGAACACCGTTAGCATTTGAAGCTGTGCCGGATGCGTTACCAAGGTTGATTGTAACACCTGTTGCTTCTGCCATGTTTGAACTTCCGTCATCCGTCTTATTCACCGCACCCTGACCAATAGCAGACTGCATATTGAAACTTGCATATTCAATCAGCATAAGCATCTGTGAAGCTGATGCTGTTGCAATATACGCCTGTTCCCAACCTGAACCACGCTTTTCTGCAAGTTTTCTGACATTCGCACGTGTAGCGTTCTGTGTAAGACCTGACAGCGGTTTTGCATTTGCGATACTGCAAAGAAGGTCAGCAGCAAAGTCAGCAACCTGTGAATCATCCAAAATGTAGGCTGATGCACTGCTGTCATAAAGCGAACCTTCAAAGGCTGCAAGGTAAATCTTTTCATTTTCGTTGCCATTCTCAATGAAAGCCGGATGAAGTTTGAATCCCGCCTTTGGCGTATCAGACACATAATATCTGACCTTTCTTGTGATACCACCCTTTTTCTTCTTTTCAATTTCAAGCGGAACAACCTTGTAATAAAACTTTGGCTGTTCAACCATTACCTGAACGATAGTCCCGGATGCGAACTGTAAAGAAGCATCAGAGTTTTCAGTACCCGCCGGGTTACGGTCAACCGTCTGTGTAAGTTTTCCAGTTGTTGAAAATCCCGCTTCACCATAATAAGCTGCAACCCTTCCATCATTCGTTAAGTTGCAGCGTTTTCTTCCACCAAAGCAAAGAATGTTGTCAAATCCTTCCCCCGGTGTTCTGTTTACTGCTCCGGCAAGGCGTGTGAACTTCTTATTTTTGAAATCCACTTCCACACCATAAATATCCCCGTCAGTGTAACCAACAAATGCTTTCAGGTCTGCAATTTCTGCTTCAAGTTCCTGAATATCACCGATGGTTGCGTATGCACCGGGATTGACTTCAAGTGATACACTGTCGGCATTTCCAACAGTTGTATATAACTGAATATATGCTGCCGATACTGTAACACCGTTGTATGGTGGCATATAACAGTTATTTGAGGTTTCAATACAAGCAGCATACAGAATTTCACCCTTGTCCGGGTCAACTGCATATAACCCAAGTGTACGCATATAATACCCGGTTGTGATGTCAACATTTGAAAATGCTGCTTCTACCTTGATTGCAACATTATTTGTGCGGGACACCTTTGAAACAAGGGTTGTCTGCTTGATGTTGCTAAGTGCGGTCAGGCTTTGCAACTGATTTTCCTGATACTGTGTACTGGAAGAACAGATTTTTGTGAAATCAATGTTCCCTGACCCGGCAATCATTTTTGCCATAAGTGCCTGACCATCGTTTGTGATGACCAGTTTTGAATACTCTGCCATTCTCTTTCATTCCTTTCTATGTTGTTTTTATTTCAATGAAATCCACATGAACAACGCCTGATGCAACATTTGCATCACCGTCTGCCCTGAAAACTTCACTAAAATCCTGTGAAATAGTTACCATTGCGGTATCTGTTACCGAACCGCCAAAATTTGCAACACCTTGAACAGCAACGGTTTCCCGGCTGTCATTTGTGATGTTCAGCATTTCAGTCTGAACGATTCCACCGCCAAATGTTGCTTCTCCATCAATATCAAACACTTCCCTGAAATCGTTGGTAATTGTGAATTGGTTGACGAAACAAACCCCACCACCAAAAAGAACAGCACCCTTCACATTGCAAGGGATGCTGTTCTTTGAAACAACAACGATATTTTCAGGAATCATTGAATTGATGATATATTCCAGTTCTTCCACCTGACCATACAATTCAAGGTCTGTTTCCAATGTCAGGGTATACCCAACTTTGAAATCATGGGTCAGGCTGAAATCTGTATTTCCACACAATACAGTCAGCTTTTGAAGCAGTACCCGCATTGTGTATGGGATTTTATTGAACCATTTACTTTGAACCCTTGACCTTCTACTTTCAAGGGTATCTTCTGATGTTGGATGAATACCAAGCATTTTTTCAAATCTTGATATACCGTATTCATCAGCAGTTGAAATAAATCTGTTGTAAAGCACCCGGTCTGTTGCTTTCCAAATGATTTGAAATTCAGGATTTTCAGCTTCAAGTGCTGCAACAGGTTCTTTGTAAGTCTGCATAAAAGGCGGTAAATATGAAACAAGGTCAACATCCCTTATCATGCAGAAACACCCCCTAACACTGGAATCTGATATTTGGTCAAGGTCAGATTGCTTGTACTACCGTTTATTTTTGTGTTCGCCACATCAAGGACACCTTTCACACTAAGAATCCTTGTTTCAATCTGACTGACCCTGACAATGGTGCTTGTGTTATCTGCCCAAGCCTTTCTTAACTCCAACAGATACGCACCAACAGCTTCTTCTATTGCTGTCTTGGTGTTTGACCAGTTGTAACCTTCATCAAATGTCACCGTTGTGGTGATATATGACTGAACAGGTTCAGCACTTTTCACACTGACTACATGACCGATTGGTGCAAGTCCATAACCTTCCCCGGCATTTTCCACTGGGTCAAGTTCTTCCTGAATCTTGTTCAGTAATACAGTTGATGCTTCTCCAAAATCCAAGGAATTTACAACAGTTATAAGAACAGTACCACCAACTGTCAATTTCTTCTCATATGAAGCCATATAAACAGCAGAAAGCCATGTTGCAACCTCTGCATCCAGTCCACTGATAACTGAATTGTACCAAGCAGTAACTTTTGCACTTGGTATCATATCAGCCGGGTGAATGTCACCATTCCAAACCCTTGTTACTTTTAGATTTCCAACACCGTCAATTTTCTTTACTGTTTCAATATAAGCTGCCCTATTTCCACCAAAGGACTGTTCATTGAAGCTGTCAAAATAACGCTGTCTGAATACTTCGGTATCTTCTTCATCTTCACCCGGTATCAGTATTTCAGTAAGTTGTGCAGTCTGCAATCCGTCAATATATTCCATCGGTATCATATCACCAAGGTACTGATTGCCAACTGTTCCTTCCATTTCACACTGAACCTGATACTGACCCGGTGTAATCTGTTCCAATACCACATAATTTATATCACCGATATTGAACCGCTTGCCAGTCACATCAATAGTTGCCGGGGCGAACTCACCTTTCAGAACAGCCTTTGTTGCGGGTTCAGGGGTCAATCCTCTGTCCTTTGCAAGCAATACAAGAAATTCCCTTGCAGCGGTATCACCGTATGAATTTTTTATCAGATATTCCAACTCAATGTATAATATCTGAAATTCAATAGCTGTCGGACTGTGGGTGTCATAAATAGGTGAAGATGGTCTTTTATCCAACTTGTCAGATACCCGGTTCAGCATACGTTCAAGAATGACTTCATAGGTTTCATTTTCATACATTTCAGATGTTCACCCCTTTCTCTGCTTTGATTTCACCATAGATGGTGTGTACTGTGAACGTGGCGTGAACAACGCCCTTCACTTCAAGGTCAAATTCAAAATCTGTAACGCTGTTTATTCTTGTGTCAATGGTCAACGCTTCTGTAATTCTGCGTTCCAGTTCCGGGACTACATAGGTGACTGGTTCACCGTACAGGTCAAGGGTTTCAATTCCATAGTACCAAGGATAAATAATGTACTGATACCGTTCAGTGTTCAATATCCTGAATACGGTCTGTTTCATAGCTTCTTGTTCATCTACAAAACCCCTGATTGAATCACCATCTAAATCCATTTTATAAGTTAGGCTTGGTTGTTCTTCAATGTCAAAATCTTGGTCTAAAAAACCAACTGTTGAAGGTATCATTTTCCAATCCTATCCCATACGATAAATTTTTGACCTTCTTGCTGTCTTATCAGGATAACTTCATCACCGACAACCAAGCCATTATGAACGGTGATTTTCTTCTTTCCTGTAATCTTATGGGTGTGTGCAAGGTTCTTTGCACCAGTGGTTAGGTCAATACTGTCACCGTTTCCATCTGAACCTTGTACTGTATGGGTGTGTGTGCTTAGGCTGCTTTCTGTCAGCCAGTCAACAGTGACCATTGTGGTGAAATCTGTCACATTCCTTGAAAGAATCAACTGCTTTTCACCAAGAATCATCTTCTGTTCAACATTGATTTTTAGCGGTGAAGCACTTAATACTTCACCAAAATACACATTGACAGGTTTGGATGCTTCGACTGCATCCAGTGCTGCCTTTTTCAATAGTGCCACAAGTTCATTTGCATCAGGCAACAAATTCACCCCCTCTAAGTGTCAAATCCATCCAATGTTCACCTTCCTTGTAGGTATGCTTGCATTTTTCAACAAGCATCCAGTTTTTCAGCTTTATATCTCCAAGGTCAAGGTTGATTACTACCATTGAACCCGCCCTGACCCTATTGTCACCGAGGGCATTTGTGATTTTCAGGTTACGGGTCTTTTTGTTGTATAGCTTCAAAAGTGCATCAGCCTTTGCCTGACCATTTTCACCCTTCTGTAATGTGTCAAAATACTGCAAGATTCCCCACTTATTGATGTTGGAAGAATCCTGTGCAATATAAACTTCCCTGTAACCAGTATCTTCATTGTCATATGTCAACTTGATTTTGTTATAGGTGTTTTCATCAATAGATGAAGTATAGTCAAAGTTTTCACCTGTTTCTTCATCAATCATCAGGTATGCACCCGGAACACCCACATACATTGAAGATAGGCTTTTCAGTGTCAGTTTTCCAAAATCGTCATACAAAACATACATTTCCCCGGTATTTGTCAAGGTCAGGTCAAGGGCGTTTGCAATCATTTCAAACAGTGAAGTATTTTCTTCAACCCTTGATTCTATGACATACCCGGTATCTTCCAATGTGCCAACATTCAGTGCATAGTCATCTGCTATCATTTTTGTAAACTGTGAAGCAGTTTTTCCTTCATACACTTTGGTGTCTTTATTTTTCAAATATCGCAACTGGTCATAGGCGGTGACTGTGATAATTTGGTCTTTTGCCCGCTGTTGCTTGAACACAAAACCAAAAAATACATTGTCACCGTCAACCTTCATCCTGACAGGACTACCTTCTGAAAAATCAAGAATGTCATCTTTCAGGACTTTGAAAACCAGTTTACCGGGGGTGTCTTTTCGTTCTGTTGACCATTCAATTCCTTCCTGAACTGCGGGTTGGTACACTTTTGTTCCTGATTCATTCCCAACCAATAGTTCAACATTCATTTCAAACACCCCTTTCTATGCTGCCGGAATCGTCAAAACTTGTCCCGGATAAATCAAATTAGGATTGCCACCAATGACACCCTTGTTTGCGTTATAGATGACCGTATACTTTGAACCGTTACCATAAAACTTCTTTGCAATGTTCCAAAGACAATCACCCTTTACTACTGTGTAGGTTTGTGCAGATGCCGGGGCGGGTGAATTGTTGGTTTCACGTTTAGGTTCAGCACTTGCCTTTGGCTTCGATGCTGCAATCTGAATGTTCACCGTTTTTGTCCCGTATTCCCGGTACTGCTTCAAGTTGATTTTTACCCTGAAATCAAAACCGTCTTTTTTAGCATCTTCTGTGATTTTCCAATCTTCCATTGATACCTTGATGTTCGTGTTCAGCAGTTGTTTCCCAACTGGGGTTTTTCTGCATACAATGAACTGGAACGGTTTATTACTCTTTTTCAGTTCTTCAAAAATGTCAAAGAAATACCCGGCATCCTTAAAGCCTGACTTATAGACTGCATAAGGATGTTTTACCTGTGGTATTTCACATTCAAATTCAATGTCGGTCAACCCCGCTTTTTTCAGGATATTGATTTCACCTTCATTGATAAGTGTTACCGTCTTATTTTTGTTATTGATTTTTGTCTGTATCTTTTCAGGGGTGACGGGTAACAGACAATTTTTCAAGTATACATCATACGCCATTTACTCATGCACCCCTTCCGTCATATTATCAACCGCTTCATTCACTGAATCTGTCAGTTTTGTCATAAATCCGTCAATATCGTCACCGCTACTGATGTTATTCTGCATACCTGACTGGTCAATGTTAATTTCTGCGACTGTGTACCTGTTCACTGCTTCTTGTTCAGCAATATCACGCAAATACTTCAAATCTTCCTGTGTAATATCCATGTTGTCCTTGATTGCACCAGTGTCATCAGCAATACTTCCAAGGTTGTCACCAACACCTGAATTTGCGATTGCATCACTAAAACCTGATGTGTAGTCATCAACATTTGGTATATCTGTACCGCCAAACACATCTGACAAGCTGAAATTGCTGACTGCATCTGCAACACCGTCACCCCAAGAAGCACCCGCATCAAAGGCATCTGCTGCCCATCCGTCTTGAAATGTGTCAAATGTTGAAAATCCATCATTGAACGCATCTGAAATACTGGTGTAATCTTCTTTGTTTCCGGCTGCTTCTGCTGCCTTTGCTGCATAGTCATCTGCTGCATTTGAAATACCTGAATAGTCAAATTCTACAAAAGGCAACTTGTTCAAGGCTGCACAAATACTTTCAATGACTGATAAACAGGTTGAAAGTAAGTCATACCACCACGCCTGAACAGAACAGATTGCATTGTGAAATGCTGTCATTATGTTACTTCCCAAGGCTGCGATTGCATTACCAATACCAAGGGCGATATTTGCAACGGTAAGACCCAAATTCTTGAAAAACTGAATCACAACATTGATACCGCCAGTAATTACACCGAACCCTGAATTTGCAACACCTGTCAGTTTGGCAATAGCTGAACATACTGCAAATATTATTGCAATCAGGGCAATAATAAGCATGATTATCCAAACGATAGGACACGCATACATTGCACCATTCAAACCTAACTGTGCAGCGGTTGCAGAAATCGTTGCCCCGGTCTGTGCTGCCAAAGCTGCAACGTGTATAAATTCCGCTACTGCTAACACACCTTTTGCCGCTGCACTTGCCAGTTCAATCCCTTTTACAATACCAAGGTAAGCTGCATATACCGCCAACGCACCAATGACACCATAGATAATAGGACTGATAATAGACCAGTTATCAGCAATAAAACCGCCAACTGTACCAATCAGTTCAAAAATGTTCAGTACAACATTTGCAAGTGTTGCCATTGCTTCAATCGCACCGTTCACGAATGTCTGAAATGCTTCACTGTTGGCTATATCGTTCAATCTTTGAAGTACAGGCTGAAAAGCAATCATTGCTGTGTTCTTCATTGACTGCCAAATCTGCCCCCAAGTCATAGGCATTTCTTCAAACTTGGCATTGATTTCATCTGCACTTGCAAAAATTGCAGCTTTTACAACATCCGCTGAAAGTTCACCTTCTGATGCCATTTCCCGGATTTGACCAATAGGTACATCCAAGTAATCAGCAATAGATTGAATCAGGTTAGGTGCTTGTTCAAAGATGCTGTTCAATTCATCACCACGCAACACGCCTGAACCCAAAGCCTGTGATAACTGCAACATTGCATTGCTTGCTTCTTGTGTACTTGCCCCGGCAATCGTCATCTGCTTTTGAATCAGGTCAGCAAACGCAACAACTTCTTCTGAACTGCCAAACGCATCACCAGCATTATTACCGAACCTTGCAACCACATCTGCCATTTCAGAAAATGAACCACGTGCATCTTGTGCTGCTGCATATACCATGTTGACAAGTTCCTGTATGCTTTGCAGTCCATCATTCATCATATTTAGGCGGGAAGTGGTCTGAACAAGTTCATCAGAAATGTTCAACGCTTTCCCAATACTTTGAATACTTACAAATGCCAAAACAGCGTTCTTGATTGTATTGGTCAGTTCATTTGCCTGTTGTGTACCTTCCTGAATTTCCTGATTGAAACGCCCCTGTTCGTCAACATTGTCCCTGATATACCGTTCTGTTCCGCTAACTGTCTGTGACAAACGCAAATAAGCATCATTTGCAGCAGAAACATCCATGTTCTGCATTGCCTGATTCAGTTCATTTTGTTCCTGAATTGCTGTGTTCAACTGTGAACGTAACTGTTCAAGTTCTGCATTTGCGGTATCTGTTCCAAGGTTTACAGGGTTATTCTCAATCTGCTGAATACGGTCACGAACTGAATCAATCCGAACCGCCAACCTGTTCAAATCCTGAAATGATTCAGGCGGGAACAGATTTGTATTGTATGCCTGTCTTGCAATCGCATCTTGCGTACTGCTTAACTGTTCCAACATACTGTTTGCACTCTGAACTTCTTGCTGAAACCGTTCAATTCCAGTGCCAGTGAATACTTCCAAGTTGTCAGATTCCCACTGAATAGGTACTTCAACAGGTTCAGGGGGTGCATTTGGCTGAATCTCCGGTCTGATGGGTTCAGGATTTTCAACAAGCGGGTCAGGAATTATGGGGTCAATCGGTGCGGGAATCGGTTCTTGATTCCCTTCATCCACAACAGGCGGTGCAATATCAGGTGCAGTCTGATTGTTCAAGGCTTCATTCATTGCGTTGATTGCTGCGGTTGCCTGATTGATTTCATCCCTTGCACCTTCAATACTGCTTGTGTCAATGTCTGCGTTCATGCTCTGTTGCATATCATACATTGCAGAAACAGCAAGGTTCACCGAATTTACAATATTGTTCAATACACCGCTGAACTGGTCATTAAGTTCAATACCTGTCTGAATAGATGACACCCCTTATCACCTGCCTTTCTTAGTGTTTTTTCTTCGCTTTGCTTTCCGCTTTTTTCTTTTCCTTCTTGTCATTTTCGACTTTGATTTTTATAGCTGCTATTACAAAAGCCTTTTCTTGTTCATCCATTTCCAAGAATTGACTTGGCAGAATATGAAGTTTGTGAAGGGCATAGTAAGCATAATTTGCTTCACCATCCCCTTCTTCAATTAGTTTTTTGCTTCATCCACCTTGTCATCAAGGCTCTTGGTAAATCCCTGAAACTTCTGCATCCAAACTGTGAAGTCCTGATATTCTCCGGCATTGTCAACCATTGCATAAAGAAGTTCTTCCGGGGTCATAACACCGTATGAATCCTGTAATTCCTTATCGTAAAGGTCAGGGTATACAGTGGATGCCACAATCATCTTTGCAAGGTATTCAGCGGTTTTCACTTTTGGTCTGTAAAGGTTCGGCTTGCCCTTAACCGGGACTTCAATGGTACAGGAATCACGCAACGCTTCATTTTCCTTGGAAGTAATCTGTTTGAACTCCCATTTCAGCGGTTCACCGTTTTCATCCTGTAATGTGGTTGTAGGTGCATATTTTTCATTTGCCTTTGCGATTTTGTTCGCTTTCATAAATCGACTGAATTTTGACATTTTTATTTGTCCCCTTTCTGTTTATCATTGAATAGCAAAAACCCCTTATATGAGCGTTATATAAACTCACACAAGGGGTTTTTCATTGTTTAGTTGGTAAGAAATCCGGTCAGATTTGCAAAAGATTCAGGCATTGAGAAATCCTCAAATGTTCCTTCAATTTCTTCATCCAAATACTCACCGTCAGCATCGAATTTTGCAAGAATACCACCGTCAGTATTGCAATCATAGAAGATGATTGTCTGTCTGCCCGCTTCACTTGTCGGGTCATCGTTAGTAATCTGCATTTCAAAGTACACATCCTGACCTGTGTTCTTATAATCAAGAAGTGCCTGTCTAAGCACTGACTGGTTATAATGTGCAGTTCCTGAAAATGTACCTTCCATACCGCATGACTTGTGACCCGCCATAATAGCACCAAGGCGGGGAACTGTGGTCTTGGTCTTTTCAACCTTTGCTTCCATGTCAATCATCTGCATGAAGTTGTATCTGCGTGTTCCAATCGTGATAAAACATTCAGCCAACTTTGCAGCAATGGTGTCCCTTGCTTTCATAGTAATGTTATCTTTCATCTTTTATCACCCACTTTCTTACGCAACCGTAACTGTCATATAAAGTTTACCCATAGCGTTCACAACGGTAATTGCAGAAGTAACCACAACCGCCTTTTTGGAATCGCCCTGTGCAACCGTAACATCAGAATCATTGAAGTTTTCGATTGCACCTAAATCCTGTAACTGACTTCTGATTTTTACAAGGTCAGACCAAAGGGAAGTTCTGCCTGATGCGTTGTTAGGAACAACACCTAAATACTTGGTATTGAACAGAACAGCATCATCATTACCTAACTGGTCAATGACCCTGATTGTCTGATTGTCCTTAAATACATCACCACAAGTATCAGAAGTTGTGACCATTGTGTTAATATCTTCAAGAACACGAACATCAGCATTTACTTTGTGAAGTACAAATTCACCGTTCTTCGTTGCCTGTTTCAACTCTGTCTGCGTATAATCAGTGTCAACGGTAAATTCACCGTCATACTTCTTATTCTGACAAGACTTGTTGACTGCACAACCCGCCTGAATACCAGTTACCCAGTACACAAGGGATGCTTCTGACCAACCATCATCAGTTACCTTGTTCTTAACACTGATAGTACCCATGAAATCGGCAGCAATGGTGTAAAGAATCAACTGGAACTTGATACCCATTTCATCACGCAAACGCTTGTTGAACGCAACATACAGTTTCTTTGTGGTTTCATCTGTAACCACTGCACCCATTGCGTTATAGGTATAAGATTCAATCTTATCCAAGTAAGTCTGATGTGCAGTACCGTCAACAGTTCCATTTGTACCACCTGATAACGGTGTTGAAGCTGTTGCTGCAAGCGTTGCATCGGTCTTAAATGTCACATACTCATTTGCCACAAGTTCAGATGCCTTTGTGACAGTCTGTGAATCAACCTTGACTGTTCCAAGGTATGTGATAACATCAAACTTCTTGGAATCGTCTGTATTTGCCTGAATGACAATCTTCAAATCATTTCCACGTGTACCGCCATATAAAGCAGTTGCAAAAGTATTTTCTGCCTTTGTTCCACCGCCATTCAAACGATACGCATACAATGTCTTAGCACCAATGAACAAATCCCTAAGACCTTTCATCTTAGGATTGTCATAGGCATACCCAAAAATTTTCAGGCTGTTCTTCTGAAAATCTCCACTGGTTACTTCAAAAACTTCCCCTTCTTTGCCCCAGTCAAGTTCAAGGGGCATTGTAGCAATTCCCCTGTCAGACAGTGCAGCAGATGCAGATGCAGCCGATACAAAGTTGATATATGCACCGGGAAGTTCTTTATTCTGTGTGGTAAAACTACCGCCACCTAAAGCCATATTATTTCACCTGTCCTTTCTTATATTTCTCAATCATGTTGTCAACAGTTTCAAAGGTGTAACTTTTATCTTTATCAAGAAGGGCATCCACCAAGTCCCTTCTGTTTGCATACCGGGCAGATGCAAGAATCTGTTCCTTGCTGAACTTCTGTTCATTCTGTTCAGTTTTTGCACCGCCTGTATTTTTTCTTGTTGCCGCCAAATCAACCACCTTCCTTCACACTGGTACTTGCCTGTAAACTTTCCATAGGTGTCTGCTGCTCTGTTTTTCTGATAAAACAGTCATAATTCACAAAGAAATTCAGAACACCGTTAACCACTTCATATTTCATCTTTGTCCCCATGATTGGCTTATCCTCACCATAGATTGTGATGTACTCCAAGCACTGCAACATTCTTTCAGCCACACCATTACATTCCCTTTGCTTTTCATTAGTTTCAGGGAAATACTGGATGCAAAACTGATTGGTTCGGAAATAACGCTTTCCAAGGAACAGTTCGGTTGTGGGGTTCAGACAAGTAATAAAAAAACAAGGTTCTTTCAAACCTTGCTTGATTTCTTCCATGTGGGTTTCATAGCCATCCCCAAATTCTTCATTCAGGGAAATGCTGATTGCTTCAATTATTGAATTTATCATTTCAAACATCCCCCTAAATATTTTTTTATCTTGTTTTCAAGTACCTTCGGGGCAATCTTTTCAAGTTCCTGTTCAGATATGGTCATCATAAACCTACCCTTGACCCATCCTTTGTGATTTGCGGTTCTGTGACCATATTCAACATAGGATGCGTATTCAACCGGGTTCACAATCTCAATGACATAAGTATCACCAAAATGATGAACAGTCAGAGAATCAGCATAATTCTGTGCAGATGACCTTTTTTCACCAGTCCACCCACGCCTTAAAGTACCGCCTTTTTTTCCTGAACTCTTTGGATATTCCCCCACCGGGGTTCTTTTCACCACCATCCGCAATAAACGGGCAGCAAGTTCCTTTGCACACACTTCAACAAATTTATCAGGGTCTTGCAGCTTGTTCAGTTCATCCCTGAACTTTTTCAACCCATCAATATTGAAATTCCCCATTCTACCCATTATGCAAAGTCCTTGAACAATTCAAGAATAATTTCCTGATGTGTCGGATATATTGCCGGGACACCGCTGCAAGTGTAATCAGTAGTCACATTATCCTGTGATACAGTGATTTTTGAACCCGCATTGATTGAAATATCAGGGGAAACAAATAATTTCGTCACCTGTGTGATGGTTGCTGCTGAATCTGACTGAATAGCAGTTTGCAGTTTTTCAAATGACAATTTACATGGTTGATTTTCCAAAACAACCACTTCAACATCTTTTGTCAGCTTCGACCTTTCATCTTTTTCCTTTTTCCTTTCTGTGACTGTCAAAGTACCAAAATAGGTTGCTTCAATAGCCTTTCTTGCAGCCTTTTGTGCTGCCTGAATTGCGTTTACCATCGGATTCGCCTGAATGAATTAAATTCAGCCTTTCCATAGGATAAAAGGTAATTGATGAAGGCGGTCAGCCTTTGTTCAGGTGTCAAGCTACCTTCACCAGTTGCAAAAACGGTGTTGGTGTCACCTGTCTGAATCTGCTTTACTGCATAATCTAAATCAAACCCAACAAGGTCATTTGGTGCAAAGGTTTTCTTGGAAAGAAGAAATTCACCCGCTGCCATATCAACAGCTATGTGTTCCAGTCCTTCCGGCACATCTTGCCAGTTGATTTCATTTTTGATGGTGCTGCGTACTTTCTCAACGCAAAAGGTCAAGGCAAATTCATCATCTGCCTTGACCTCATAACCCAAAGATTTCAGCCTGTCTTTTACTGCATCAGTATTAAACATAGTAACCACCCTTTCAGATTATCCCCTTGAAATGATGCGGGCAATCGGAATTGCCTTGTGGTTGATGTAGCTGCGGTTTGCTGCAACTGATTCCCCGGAATGTACCAGTGACCAGTTTTCACCGTTCTTCAACTCTGCATCAGTAGGTGAAAGTGTTGCCTGTGACTTTTTCTCATAAGAAATACCAAAAGGTGCAAATACTTTTCTCTGACGGGTATACAGAAGGTCAACACCACCATCTGTTTTTTCATCCCTTGCCATAGCATACGGAACTTTTGCACCAATGTCCTCATAAGAAAATGCACCATTACCCATGACATAAGTTGTGTACTCTGTGAACGCATCCACAAATACCACATAATCACCAACTGCCGGGGTTGTGTAGCTGTCTGCAACGGGTGTTACATCTTCCAACTTGACCTGTTTTGCAGTAGGTGTTGCATCATTTGCCACAACCTCAACAGCACCTTCATCAGTGGACTTTGCCTTGATATAGAAACCTTCCTGTGAAACAGTAGGTAAATCATCATCAATGACAACCAACTTACCGTTCCATGTGTAAAGGTCTAAATCTCTCTGAATACCTTCCTTGTCTGTGTACTTTAAGTGTGCAACAAGGTTCAGGTTTTCAAGGTTGGTTGAAACATCACTGTGCATGAACACCAGTGTGAACTTCTTCTTGTTCGCACCACAAGCCTTGTTTGCTGCACTGTTCAGTGTGGTTGCGGAAACCTTACCGTCAACCTTTTCAGTAATGTCATAGGTGTGGTTGTTGACAAATTCAAGGTTCTTTGCACCTGTCATTGCAAAAATACCGTCAAGAATCGCAAGAATGGTATTCTGGTCAACACCATCCCAGTAATCACCAACCTGATTTGCGATATTCTGCATGAAGTCAACACCGCCAGTAATGTCATAGCTGAAATCTTTTTCTTTCCATGCCTTAGCACGACCAACCACAACAACACCCTGTTCAAAGGTCTTTGTGCCTGTTGCTTCAATGTCTGTCTGACCGTCATAGTTGACTGCATCACCATCTAACAGACCACGCATTGCAATTCTTGCGTAACTTGTACCGTTCTGTGTACTGAACACATCCTTAATGTCAGGATTTCCCGCCAGTGCTTTTGACTTCTTGATTTCGTGCATATGAAGGTTCGGAACTCTACCGACCATATACTTGAAAGCCTGCGGGTTAAAACTCTTAGAATCAAACTTATCGTTCGCCATTCTTTTTCACCTTTCCTTTCTTTTACTCTAACTTAGCATCAGGATTTTCCGCTAAGTAGGCACATAATTCATCATAGTTCATTTTTGAGGTATCAACCTCTGTTCCCGGCTTCTGCTGTGCAGATGCCCCCGGCTGAAAGCCTTTGAATGTCTGCTGCTGTTTCTGCTGCGGTGCATCGAATAAGAACTTTGTATCTTCACCAGTGGTCAGCTTTTCAATCTGTTCAGACAACCCCTTGACATTACCATCTTTGTCAAGTTTGGCATCCGTCAGGTCTAAAAGTGCCTTAACTGCCTTGATATTCTTTGCATTTGCCCCGGTCAATGCTTTCTCAACCGCAAAATCAACCTTCAACTGGGTCATTTCAGATTCATGTGTTTCCTTGGCTTTGGTATTTTCAGCCTGTAAGTCTGCAATCTGCTTTGTCAGGGCTTCATTGTCCCCGGCTGATGCTTTCAGGGTTTCAAGCTGTTTGTCCCTGTCAGACACCTGTGTTTTCAGTCCGTCAACCTCTGTCTGTAAATTCTTGATTTCAGCAGAGGATGCAGATTTTGCATTTTCAATGTCATCACCATTGATTTTCATAATGCTGTCAACCTGTTCCTTGGAGAGTCCTAAATCTTCTAACTGTTTTCTTGTCATAATGACACCATCCTTTCAAATACGTTTTTATACGGGGTAACTCCCACATGATTGTTTGGTTGTTGCGGTTTTACGTCTTGACCAACTCCGACAAATAGAAAAGCACCCGTTGCCGGATGCCTTTCTGTGTCACTCTGACCCTGTGACCGGGAGATAATTTTCAGACCACCATACCCTTTCTTTAAGTCTTGGTTTTCATGTACCTGTGAACCCCCTTTCTGACCTCATATAACGGTCATATTTCAATTATTTTCATTCCCTTGATAACTTGTTAAGGTATGAAAAAACACCGCCTAAATGACGGTGTTCAATCCCAGTGTTCCCCATCTTTGGGGTACAGTTCCAAAATATCATAAAAGTTAGGAATTTCAGAAATCTGTTTCCCTTCTTTTAATGCAGCCAGAACTTCTATTTTTTCATCGAGTAGTTCATCACTGTCTAAATCAAAGAACTGAATCATCATAGGTGGGAAATCTACTTCAAAGAACAGTTTTCGCACCTTGACATATTTTTCTATTAGCTTTTTGTCATCCATTATTCACCACCCGCTTTCTTCAAAAGTTCAACAATCACTGCATCCAGTTCAGCAACAAGTTCAGGCTTGTCAGCACGTAACAATTCAATCAAATCAGGTCTTGTCACACTCAACGCTGCATAGTTGGCAATAGTTTCATGTACTCTACTGTTTACAGATTGATAATACTTTCCACCATGACCATACTTAACAACACCAGTGTCACGAAAAACACCGCCTGACAGTGCATCGTAAATATCTTGAAGGTTTCCAATTCCACCGCCCATGATGTTTCTACACTCATAATCACGTTCAGATTCCAACAGTGATTGCAGCTTGCTATACTGCTTTTTATAATCACTATATGTACCCTGAAAAGTTCTATTCATCATTGCATCATTCAATGCAGTGATTTGTGAATTGTACTTACTACGAACAGCACTTGACACTTCTTTCCACTTTTCATCATGTTCAGCAAATAATTTTTTCACATCGTCTGACATATCAGAAGAAGTCTGTTTGAACTTATCAACTAAAGATTGTCGGCTTGTGCTGAACCAGTTACCTGATTTCTTCACGTTGCTTCTACCATACAAGTCCATAAGGTGCATTTCTTCATGTAATGTTGTGTTCACCTGTCCGGCAAGATTTTCACCCTGTAATTTTGGTATGGTCAACTTCACTTCTGCCAGTTCCCCGGTAAAAGTATAAGATGATGTTGAAACTGCATGATTTTTACCATGTGAAATCTTAAAGGGTATACCATTACTTTCAACACTTTCCAGTTTACCCATTCGATTGAACAAGGCAACTGTATTTGCATCTGCACCTTCCAAACTGTTCACATAGTCAACAAGTGCCTGTGTATTCTTCATTTCTGATTTTGCAGTAAAAGCAGAAGGAAAATTTTCAGCTTTCAATTCTTCTGCAACTTGTTTTACTTCTTTCTTTGCCTTAATTGTATCATCAGGTGTTGCTTCTTGCAATCCAGTCTTGTCACCTTCAACAAATGACTGTTGCCATTGCTTATAGGTCATATCAGATGGTACATAATAAGTCTTGCCATCCTCACCCCTTGCAGCACGTTCACCAACACTGTCAAATTCGTCATCAAAGAATGGAACAGTGGTTGACCTACACCACACATGAAAAGGCGGTGCAGTAACACCAACTTCCCATTGTGACATAGGAAAATGCTTTCCATCCATTTCCCGGCAAATATCAGAAGTGTGTGAATCAAGCGTTGCCACAATTTCAAACTGCTCAACATCCAGTTCAGCAAAGCAGTCCTTTTGTGCTGCTGAACTGAAAAAGGCTTCTTCTGTCATAACCAACCGCCCGGCAGCAGTTTTTGAAGTGTTCATTTTCCGGGCAATCGCATCAATAGCTTTCTGTGGGTCTTGTCCTAAAATAACATTACGGGTTAATTCAGTGTTCAGTTCATTGACCAACTTCTGACGATTCCCCCATATTCTTTCAGAAAAGTTCTTCCCATCAACCGCCCAAGGCTTGTTGATAATCTTTGAAATCTGCTTTTCATCCAGTGTGGCAAAATCCCAACCAACCCCTACACCCTTCTGAATTTCAAAAGCGGTTCGGTAATATCCTGATGTGTATATGTTCCGCATTGCTGAATCAATGCTGTCAAGCTGATTTCCAAACATTGCTTCAATGCTCTGCTGCGTTTGCAGTTTCAAGGCTTCAAGTCTGCTTATGTGATACCGGGCAGAAGCATTTTCAAGCTGTTTTACCCAAGTACCATTGATTGCATTTTCTTCACCATACTGAATATACTGGTTTATGTCCCATTTCAATTCTTCCAGTTCTTTACTGGTCAACATTTTCCGGGCATCTGCCAGTGTAATACCGTTATTTTTTGCAAAACGCTGATACCATGCAGCAATTTGACCTTCAATCTGCTTCTGTGCCTGTCTGTACTGCTTTTCAATATCAGCATAGCACTGTAACCCTTGCTGATTCTGTGATTGTTCAAGCAGTTCAAACCTTTTTTTCCAGTATTCACTATTCTTCATCTTCTACACCACCACCCTGATTGCCTTGGTTCGGATTTGCCGGATTCTGCTGACCAAAAGGATTGTACTGGGAAAGCATTTCTTCCTGTTCCTTCTGTTTCTGCTGTTCCAACCGTTCCAATTCTTTCTGCGGGTCATCCACCCAAGGATGCTGACCAATGATAGTTTCATCAGACAGGATTCCAACTGACTTCTGACAATTATCAATAGCTTCTGATTCATTTATCAGAATATCTCTGTTGAAGATGACATTTACTTCTTCACCTTCAAAGTTCCCCTGTCCTGTGTTCGCAAGATGTGCGTTCACAAACCAAAGTATTTCTTCAAAGGCTGCCTGATACTCTGTTTCAGTATCGTTTGCATCAATGTCAATGTCAGAATACATTGATTGAATATTCATTTGGTTTGGATTTCCTGAAAGCCTGTCATCCTTGGCATCATAACCCATTGCATTTTCAATCAAGGCTTTCTTGAATATCTCAATAATAGCTTTGTAGTTTTCCGCATTGACTGTGATTTCAAGGGTTTCAACACCGCCCTTTGCACTGTCATCATATCTGACCTTGACTGCACCAAAGGTTGCAAGATTCTTTCTGAACTCACCCAAGTCTGTACCATCATAGTTTTTCAGGACAAGGATTGTGTTTCTTGCATCCTCTTGCATATTGTTTTCAAAGTCAGACAGCATCACATTGATACCATCCTGTAATGACTTGATTTTCTTCAACAGCGGTGTTTCCTGTTCATTTGCTTTCAGTGGTATCAGTGGGATTCTTGACCAGTTGAACCCTGTTACATTCCCTTTTTCATCGGTCATTGTCACATGGTAACAATCAGATTCCCCTTCATTTGCAAGGTCAGGTATTAGTGTACCCCTGTCAAGAATGAACTTGTGAACACCATCCATATCATAAACTTCGACCTTTTCAATTACCTTTGGGATTGTACCTTCATAGCCAATCACCAAATACAACCTGACAGCAAAGTCTAAAATGGTGTGTTCGTTGTCCTTCCAAAACGGTAATATTTCATAGCCGGGGAATAACCTGAAAGAAAATTCCCCTGATTCAGTGTAATAAGGGTATAACCAACAGATACCGTTGTTATATGCAGCTTTGCCACTGTTTTTCAGGGTTTTCATAAAACGCTTATTGAACACTTTTTTCAAAAGTTCAGCGTATTGGTCATTTTCTGTTTCTATCGCAAAAGGCTGACCGAACAGATAATTTGCTTTCTGATTGACCATCTTTGCATACTGGTTATCAATAACCCTATTGTTTGGCAAGTTTTCAACAACTTGCAGTTCACCGTTTTCACCTATCATTGTACGCTTACGCTTCAAAATATCGTGTTCATTGTCATAATACAGTGAACCCTTAATCTGCATAATGCGTTGGGGTGAACATTTCCACTTGGAAATTTCCTTTTCAAGAAATTCCCGGTCAGTCATCCTTGAATGAACACCCTGTAATATGAAATTGCTGACCTTCAAAGTCAGTGTGTCAATTAGGTTGCTGAACATCTTGGTTCATTCACCCCTTTCATTGCATAATATAATCAAAACCCCTGAAAACGCTATGTTTCCAAGGGTCTGTGTTACTAATTTGTTTCTATTCAAAACTGAACGCATCACCTTTGATAAGGCTTTCAATCGCATAACGCATTGCATCCATAAGGTGATTGAAGTCATCAATCGGTCTGTTCAGCTTCTTACCTGTCTTTGTGTCTGTGTCCCAAGTGTAGTTGCTTATTTCAGTGATAAAGTTCACACATCTTGGATGCACAATAATGTGATAGTCCTGAATGAAGTCAATACCGTTGTTGATGCTGTCCTTGCCCTTCCTTGCTTTCCTGATTCCTTTCAGACCCAGTTCCCGCAAGCGGTCAATACTCTTTGGTTCAGCAGAATCAGCGGTTATCTTTTCTTTTACATAACCCATCCGCTGCACTTCATCAGCAATAGCTTCATTACTCATGCCGGGTTTATACATTTCATCGAAAACCCAAATGGTTTTGCTTGCTTGGTCAATAAACCCACAAAATAAAGCACTGGGGTCATTGGTATAACCAAAGTCAAGACCAAATACTGACTTGACCCCTTTTATTGCCTTGACTTCATCAATGCTGAACGCCTTTTCTTCCCAGTTCTCATATACAAGACCGTCAACAATACCCCAGTCACCAAGACCCGCTACTTTGTAACGCCTTGGGTTCTGCTTTCTCATGGTTTCAAAAACCTTTAAGTCAGCAGCATCCAACCATTCATTGCACTTATAGTTGGTTGTCATTGCAAGGGTTTCATCATCCGGGTTGTCGAAAAAGCGTTTCTTTATCCAGTGGTGTTCATTCCAAGGGTTCAAAGTCAAGGTTATCTGTTTGAACAAACCTGAACCTTCCGGCACTGCACCACGAATTGATTCATCAAGCATATTGAAATCATCTTCTGAACTGATTTCATACGCTTCTTCAATCCACATCCAACACAAGCAACCAACATCAACTGTGATGGAAGTTACTTTCAGCGGGTCATCAAGACCCCTGAAATAAATCTTCTGACCCGTTGGTTTATAGGTCATTTCAAGGGGTGATTCCTTGATTTCCCAAAAGGCATCAACACCAAGTCGGTGAATCGCCCATTTTAATTCAGTGAAACAGGAATCTTTCAGTGTTCTGAATGTTTTCCTGACAACAAGGGCGTTTGCATCCGGGTATTTCATTATGTTGGTGATATACCAAAGTGCAGTTGTCTTTGACTTCTTGGATGCACGTGAACCCTTACATACTCTATATCTGCCCTTCCAACGCCAAAAAGTACCGTAACCCTTGCCGACTAATTCAGGAAGTGAAACCTTCTTCTTTCCTGACTTTGTGGTCTTGTAATCTTCCGGGTACAGAATGAACTTCTGATAACCAAAAACATATTGTGATGAAATCCTATTCTTCATCATAGGAAATCACCGCCTTAATCTTCAAGGGCATCTTCACCAGTGATGACAATAGGTTGTGTAATATTCACATCCAGTTTGTCATTCCACATACCCAAATGCTTACCTAACAGTTCCAGTGCTTTCAGTTTAGAAGCAATCTTGACTTCTCTTTCAACGCTTGACCCGGTATCACTTTCAGATTCCTTGTACTTTACCGATTCGATACAAGCAAGGTCATCAGGTGAAGCATCTGATTTGATTCTGCCCTGACTGTCAACAATATCAGTCATTTTCACAAGTGCAATCTTGGCAAGTTCTAAAACAACCCTGTCCTGATTTATACCTGTTCTTTTTGACCGTTCTGCCATCTGTTTAGCAATAGCCTGTTGAATACTAAGTTTTGCTAAGTTTTGACTACCCTGTTCATTGGCTGTTTTTACTGAATATCCCGCACGAATAGCAGCTTGTGTTGCGTTCAGGTCAATAAGGTATTCATCAACAAAACGCTGCTGCTTTTCAGTTAATTTTGCCTTTTTTGCCATCAACAACACCTTCTTTCCTTCAAAAATCTAATCAAAAACCCCTGAAAGTAGGAGTTTTTAGCACCTTTCACGGGTCAGTATTTGGCAAAAAATTTTGCAAAAAATAAGATTACAAATAACCTAAACGGTTATTTGTAACCCTAAATTTTCACCATTTACTATACACGCTATATTCGGTGAAATCAATATTGATAACTGTATGAATTTTGCATAATGTTGTAGGTTTTATGTCAGATAATGCAAATCAGTATGCAGTTCTTCAAAGGCTTCTAATGCCTTTTTATGTAGGTCACGCACATACTGATATGACAGACCTATTTCATTCGCTGCATCCTTTACTGTCTTATACTGCACATACACCTTGAACAAAATCTTGATGTAATAATCAACATTCAATTCCTGAATTTCCTTTGTAACCCTGTGCTTTATGTCAACAAATTCATCAATTTCCCTGTTGATTTCAGCATCAAGGTCAACATACTTGCAGATTCTATTTTCCTGTGCGTTCTGTGGACTGGTCTGCACTCTGTCCTTTGAATAATCTATTGCCCCGGTACTGGTTGCAGCAGTCATCAGGTCAGCAAGTTCTTCCATTTTCTGATTGATTTTCGTATCAATGACCCGTAACTGGTCTAAATACTGCTTTGCAGTCAATTTTTTATCATTCATCTATCACACATCCTTTCATGGTTACGGTTCTAAGTGTAACCGTATAATCATAAAACGCTTTATTTTTCTACTGGTTACGGTATGTTACGGTTACGGTTTACGCCTTATACTCTATATTTTTATTTTTTATAATTCATATTGATATAAAAAAAAATAATTTATTATAAAGAATTTACTTTCAACCGTAACCAACCGTAACAGCCAGTATTTACAAGTGTTTCAACCGTAACTTATAACAGTAACCAACCGTTACCAACAGTTACACAACCACTACTTTACAACCTTATACACAATATCATTCACAAATAATGTACCTGTCTGCGGTACTCCCATGAACTGCGGTATGCAAACAACATTGATTCCGGCTGCATATACTGCATACAACTGTTGTGATATGAAATCACTTGCCATTGCATAGGTCTGTTCATTCAGCGGTGCATTTCCAAATTCTTCAAACAGAATAGGGAAAATGTCATTGTTCATTGAAACTTCACCTTTTTCCATAAATAACTGCATAATTTTATTTTCCATCACTACCACCTTTTACCTTTCTTTGGTTGTTCCAGTTTAATATGTGACCACACTGCGGGCATTTGTTCAGTCTGAACATCTTCCCAGTTTCCTGATGAAATAGTTTCTTGCATCCGCATACACTGCATACAGGAACATGACACGTTTCACCCGGAAACATACCTGAATTGTTTTCAATCAGCTTCACTTGTACTCCCTTCCTGACTTGGTATCTTTCAACTGTATTCGTTCAATCAGTTCAAAACCGCATGAACGAATAATGAACTTCAACACCTTCACCAAATCATAAGCACGTTTGTCAGCTTCACTTTCTTCCCGGCTCACCTGACCTACTGCAATAGATGCAGTTGGGTCAGAATAACCTTCAATGTTTCTTCCACCTTTCACTTGTCTGTAACCTTCCTTTCTATGATTCCGCATTTAATCATTGCTTCAAACATTGCTTCAAAAATAGTGACTACTATGGAGTTTCCGGCTTGATGGTATAGTGTGCGATTCATTTTCCCATGTTCTACTTTGCAAGTTGATTCTGCTGCATAGAAATCATCATCTGAATACCCCATCAACCGCCAACATTCCAGTTCTGTCAAATACCTGTACCTTCCACCACCAAGGTCAATGACCTGTGCCGGGGTTCTATCCTGTCTTGTGGTGATGGTATTTGCATAATTTTCAATGACGGTTGCCCGCCTGATTCCCTTTTTTCCGATAGCTTTATACACGCTTGGTTGTGTAACCATATAGCAATCAGGAATTTCACCAGTTTCAAGGAAATCATTTATGTTCTGCATCGGTTTTTTCTGCATTAAGTCAAAATTGAACGGTTCAGACCCAAGAACTGATACAGTGAAACATCTTTCCCTTGCCTGTGGTATTCCATAATCACGTGCATCTAAAACACGATAACTATTTGAATACCCCAACATTTCCATATAAGACAGGTAACGATTGAAATTATGAATCATGTGTTTAGATAGTACATTTTTCACATTTTCCCAAATAACAACGGTTGGTTTCCACTCCCCCATCTGTTCAATGATATGAACTGTTTCCCACATCAAAGATGACCTTGTACCTGAACCTTCATCTGCACCTTTTCCTTTGTTGATTCTTCCTTCTGCTGCGGTTGCTTTTCCCTGATGCCCTGCAATACTAAAATCTTGACAAGGTGAACCATGAATTAAAATGTCAGGTTGAAGATTCCACCCCACAACCGTTTGTGGTGAATGGTCAAGTTCTTTTTCAAACATTGCGTTATATGACCTGACTGCTTTTTCATCAATTTCCACATAGTCAATAGATTTTATTGGAACGCCTATATTTCTAAGTGCTACCCTTGGCGAACCTATACCGCCAAACAATTCAAGTATTTGTATTTTCTCTGACACATTCTGCACCTTTCCTTTCTGTTGATTTACAGTCCGCACGAATACAAAAAATTATCTCTTTTTGAATATTCTTCTTGTCTGACCATTCAGTTTGACAATACTAATTTCTAAATCAAGCCTTTTATTTATCTGCTTACTGAATACAATGTTTGACATAGGTTGCATACTATTTTCAGCACAAAATACCTGATACCGCTTGTATACTTCATTCGTTGGTTCATTTTCAATCATGTCAACACCACAATCAGCAATAAATGCAATGATAGGGTTGTTTTCTTCTTCATATTCATCCAACTGACCCTGAACCTTTTCTGACTTGGTAAATTCATTATTGGTTATAACCCTTTTCAGACCTTCCACACCCAACTTGATAAGGTATTCAATGCTTTCCTTCTGAATCAGCTTGTACTTGATGAATGGGTCAAAATCCGGGTCAATGGTTACACCATCCGGCAGATATTTTGAAAAGCGGGCATTGAATGGAATAATAACCAAACGCCTAAGCACCGCCCCGGTCTTGTCCTTCATTCTTGGTATATCATTTGCACTGAACAAAAGTTTAATGAATGGGTTGAACTCAAAAGGGTCTTGTCCTTTCCGTTCTGCTTTGATTCTGTTACCAGTAACAATCTTTTTGAAAATACTGACCTGTGAACCTTGAAGAAAGTCATCCCCTATATCATCACCGATATTTGCCATTTTTCCGAACATCATTGAAGTATTGAACCTATCACCAAGTTCTTTCAAATCCAGTGCTGAAATATTCTTATCACCAAGGATTGTTTTCACTATATCCAAGAAGGTACTTTTACCGTTGTTTTTGTCACCCGTCAGAATGAAAGCCTTTCCCAGTTCATTTCTTCTATAAAAGCAGTAGCCAATACATTCTTCCAACAATGCCCTGATTGCTGCATCATCACAAGCAAGTTTATTCAGGGTCTTGTCTGCCAGTTCAAAATAAGCATCCGGGTTGTAGTCCCAAGGTATTTTATTCGTGATGACAATATCAGTGCTGAATGGTTTCAGTTCCCCAGTTACAAGGTCATATATGCCATTATTGAAAGCAATCAGGTTTGCATCTGACTGTTCCTTTGATTCAACAATCAGTTCCATATAATCAAGCACTTCCCGGCGTTGCATCTTTTTCAGGTTTGGAATGTACTGAATCATATCAGATTCAATTTCCTTGTACCCGTTGGTATAAATACCGTCTTTGTATATATGTAACTGACCATTGATTTTTACCACATGGGCGGTGTTCTTCATATAAACTGCGAACTTGTCAAACAGGAATGTTGACCCCATGAAAAACACTGGTTTCTGAAATGCTTCATCCCTAAGAATCACTTCCAGTTCTTCATCAGACAGCGGTTCTTTCAGAACAAATTTGTTCAGAATCCTGATACATTCCCTTGTTTCATCGACTGTAAAATCATTTGCTGTCAGCGTCAGGATATAATTGAACAATGCCTGATTTCTTCCATCCCCGGCATCCATATCCACAAATTCAGCAGTTGCCTTGACCGGGAATAACCACTTTGGAACTTCCTGATACTTTCCACCTTCTTCAATATCCCATTCACAAAACCGTTCTTCACCATCAATCTTGATGACTTCATAAGACAACTTACTTCCGACCTTTATATCAGCAGTCAGACCAACAGCAAGTTGCACGTGTGTCCTGTTCCTTGCTATGGTATGGTTTTTGAATAGAAAATGTTTACCCCTACTTGTGCAAAGGACTTTACAATCAAGCTGCAAATCCTCAACGATATTCATTAAAATTTCAGACTGTTCAGAATCGTCAATATCAATAAGGATGGTGTCATCCGCCAATACTCCACCAAACCCACTAAGGTTTTTTACTTCCTCATAGGTTTTCCATTTGGTTCTGTTTTTTAACTTTTCAATGCTCTGTTTACCCTTGGTTTCAACATAACCTTTGTAAAGCATCTTTTTCACCTACCTTATGTGATAATTTGCAGCACTTTCTTGTAAAATTCCTTATTCCTGATATTTTTATCAAAATCAGACTGCCGGGAACGTAACAGTGCTTTTATTTCCCGCATTTCCTGACGGAACTGCTTGACATACGCATTGTAATGTTCCCACCCGTCAGACTTATGCAGCGGTGTTGATTTCTTGTATTGGTTGCGATTATGCAATGCGTTGTCTAACTGCTTTTGACAGAACTTCACCTTCTCTGTATATCCTATGATATACCTTTGATTTTCCTGTTGTTTCGGTTCAAACTGTTCAATTTCCTGTTCAACATATTCCCTGATTTTATCTTCACATTCAGGTGTGAAACTGTTCCTGATTATCTTGACCAGTTTTTTGACCTTTGAAATGCTCCGGCAATCAAGGAATTTTTCAAGGTGAATGACCATTGAACCATGTTCATACTTGATTTCTAAATCCATTCAGACCTTCCTTTCCCGGCATCACGCTACAATGCCAAATTGCTTCAATCGTTTCTTTGCTAAATCTATATACCAACCTTTATCAAGGGTTTGCGGTGTTTTAACCCCACACACATCATCATTGCAAATGAAACAGTGGTCAGGGGTATTTCCAAATTTTTCACCTTTTGTTTTCACTCTTTTTCTTTTCAGTAACCGCCCATCATCCTGACTATTTGAAGCAAATACCCTGTATGACTTATAACTGTATTTGACCTTTTCAGGGTATTCATATACTTCTTTGATGACCCGTTTTCCTGTCTTAGTGATAACTGGTGTGCAATGCTCATGCTCCACCCAATCATATTTTTCTGACAGCTTGACAATTTTCTGAAACATAATCAGGTCATCACACTGATTGATGGTCTGTTCCACTGGTGTCTTATGTACCATGTATTCAACCAGTGCTTTGTTCAGAATAGGAAGGTCATTGTCTGTTGCAGACAATTCCTTCACATAAGCACCGATTCTTTCAACACTTCCATCAGCACCAACCCAAAGGTAATTGTTCACATCCTTCTGATAAATTTCTGAAATATTATCCAGTTCAAGAAGAATTGAACACTGGTCTGTTGAACAACGCTGTTCCCACTCCCAACAAATATCATCCACCATTTCAAAGGCTTCATCAGTGTCAGGAATCCAAATAATCAGACCATCGGTATTTGACTGAATCAATTCAAATCCCGGTACTGCTTCAAGGTGTTCAATCAGGTCAAGCAACATAAGCTGACCATTGATGCACATACAGTTATTATTTCTTGGGTCATACGCCGGGTTTGTTTCATCCTTCATACCACCTGAAAGTGCGTTCAGCATTTTCTTATATGGTAACTGTGCTTTCTTCCAGTTTTTAGCTTCTGCCTTATTGCCGGATTTTGCAGCAGCAATTTGTTTTGCTTTCATTGACTTTCTTGTGTTGTATACCAAATGATAATTGTCATTAGTAGCTGCCCTTGTGACCAGTCCCCAAGCAATCAGCATTGAAGGGTAATAATTATTCACATCTACATGAAGAATCTGCCCGGTCTTATGTATTGGCGTATCTGCTGCACCATGCAGACCGCCAAAACCAAATGAATGTGGTATACCCGCAACAATAGTTTCAAGATTCTGTGACTTGTACCATAGTTTTTTATCGTATTTATCACAATTCTGTAAATCCATAGCCAAGGCTTCTTTTTTCTTTTCTTCAAACCAATCCTGAACATATTTGTATTTGTTCAGCCTTAAACAGGGTAAAAAGAAATAATCAAATTCATCCTTGAAGTCCTGTTTCACACATCCAAGGACTTTTGCTGTGATTCTTGCTTCACTGTCACCTATGTTTGACAGGCTGACCATGTTCGGAAAAGCCTGAACAATTCCATGCATTGCATTAAATTCATCTATCTTTTCAAGGAAAATCTTGATTGTCTGTTCCACATCATGCCGACAATACTTGATTGTTTCTTCAATTTCAGCCTTGGTCAGTTTTCTATTTATATCAAAAGGAACGCCAGTTTCCTTGATGTTTGAACCAAGAAAACCTTCCATTGTTTTCAATCCAACTGGGGGGTTTGGCATTACATCATAGTTTGTCATCGGTACTTTGTTGAACACTGACGAAAACTGCCACCCTTCCCTTTTTTCTAAAATTATCCAGTCATTGATTCTTTTTGGGTTCATACCCAACAGAATACCTTTCATAATGTACTGGTCATAGTGGCGGTTATTAAAACCTACCCATATATTGCTTGTATTTGCTTCATATAAGGCTTTTAATTCGTCAGGGTTATTTACTATTACCTGTTCTGTTTTACGGGTCACATCAATGAAAACTGCAAGCCAATCTTCCTTGAAAACCTCAAAATCGTAAAATATCACTACTGTTCACCCTTTCTGAAAATAGCGGTGGAAGGTGTGCCCCACCACCGCCTGATTCTATTATGTGGACTATCAATCCACATTGCAACAAAAATTTTTACAGGTCAAAAACCTCATTGATGGTGATAGGGTTGAACTTGCTTGCTGCATAGGTAACTTCAACTTCGATGTTGTTCTGAATGGACTGGAACACATCAAGAATCTGGTCTGCAAAATCCTGATAGTTGATAAACTCAACAGGTGTTTCATCTTCACCAAGCAATTCATTGACCCATGTGCAGACAGATTTGATTGCCCTTCCATCATTCCAATTTTCGCTGACCTTGTTACCACTGATGACCCTGTTGAAGAAAATCATGCGGTTTGCCTGTTCACCTTCCTTGATTTTGCACTGAACCGCAAACATCAACTTGTCCTGTGCCTTTGTCAGCTTAATTTCCATCTTCTCAATGCTGACGATATACTTACCATCCGGCACATCGGCAAAGTCCGCATCCTTTGCTTCTTCAACCTCTTTCTGTAATGCTGCCAAATCAACCTTGTTGTCAAATGCACTGAAATCAATAGCCATAATTTTTCACCTTTTTAACCTTTCTTAGAATAATGTTCTTTTAGTTGTCAGAACTGTTTTCAACAGTTCAAATGCCTGTGTATCTGTGAAACCCGCTTCAACATAGGAATCATAGATTTCCTTTGCAGCTTTTGCACCTTCCTGATGTGAAGGTTTCTTTGACCCGGCATCAGGATTTGGTTTCTTCATGCCCGGTGCTACACTTCCCATGATTGCAGATGCAACTATTGCATCAAACATTTCATTGGGAATACCAAACGGATTGTTAGGATTACTCATGTTATGTACCTCTCTTTCTTAACGTGTTCTTCTTGTTCTGCGTGTACGTGTTCCAGTTTCCTGTTCAGGTTCAGCATCCTGACCTGATTCAGAATCAGGCTGTGTCTGCTCTGCGGACTGTGCCTGTGTTCTGCGTGTTCTTCTGCCGGATTCAGGCGGGTTCATTGCACCTTCAACCGGGTTTTCAGGCTTCGGATTTCCTGCCTGTGCCAAACGCTTCACACCTTCACCAAATTCTTCCTTGGTGATGACCTTTGCACCTTCCGGGGCAACATCCCCTTTGTGCTTCATAACATAGTTGTCATCTGCCGGAATGTAGAAATAGGTATCTTCTGCCAGTGTTTCAGGTTCAGCAGACTGTTCAGCGTTTGTCTGTCTTTCCTTGCGTGTACGCCTTGGCGGTGTTTCAAGTTCAGGCTGCGGTACTGCATCCATAACAGCAGCAGCTTCATCAAAAGGAATTTCTTCCTGTCCCGGAAAAGCCTTGTCAAGTGCTTCATCCCTTGCAGCCATATAATCAGACATTTTCTGTTCATTTTCTGCAACAACTTCATCATGTGTTTTACCGCTTGCCTTGCGTGTTCTGCCACTTCTGCCAGTAGATGTAGCCTTTTCAGGTTCAGCAGACTGTTCAGCATCCTGTTCAGCAGTCTGTGGCGGTGTTGCTGTTTCAGTTGTGGTCTTGGATGCTTTGCCACCCCTTGACCTTCTTCCGTTGGCATCCGGCTTTGCAATATCTGCTGCAACTGCTGCATCAGCCTGACCCATTTCTGCATCAGTCTTATATTCACCCACTTCATAGAAGTTGCGGATTTTATCAGCCACATAGTTCAAATCATTGTCAATAGCGTATGCCGGGAACATTCCCATAGGTGACTTTACTGTGTCTTTTCCACTGTTCTGTGTATAGAAGTAATACTTACCTTCATTCACACCAGTTCTAAGAACGATTGTGAAAAGTCCCTCAATGGTGATTTTCTCACGTAACAGTTTACCAATCAGCTTGATTGTTGTTACACCGTTGTCAAGGGTTTCTGTGTGGGTCATATAAGCAACAACCACATCTTCCGGCAGTTCCTTACATACTTCAATGATTTCAAAGTAATTTGCACCGAAATCATTCCACTTGTCCCAACCGTTTTCTTTGATACGGTTCATGTACGGAACAGAAAGAATATACTGGAAGTCATCAACAACAATCAGCTTCTTTCCGGCTGCTGCCTGTTCCTTCATAAATTTGCAAATTTTGCGTGATTCCGTTTCACTGTTCAGCATTTCAAACTTACCCTTGAACGGTAACGGTTTACCGACCGGGTTCACAACAGCGGTTGTTGCCGGGTCACAATTTCTCATACTGGTACTTTTACCAGTGCCGGATTCACCCATAACCAAAAGCGTCTGTGCCATATTATTTCACCTGTTCCTTTCTGATTCTTTCAAAGTTAGCTGCCATGTTACGACTTACATGGTGCTGACCAAACTGCTTCTGAACACCCGCACGAATCACTGAACGCAACAACTTACGGTTATACACCGGGCGGGGATTGTACTTTTTACCCTGATTTTCGTTTACCATTATTCTTCACCTTCCTTGATTGTAATTTTTAACAACTGACCTTTTGCAATCTGTTCAACTTCCACTGCATAACCGTTGTTGATAAGGATTCCAACAAAATCCTGATAACAGGTTGAATTTGCGATTGTTACACAACCACATTCCCTTGCAACATCCTGTTCAATCAGTTCACGCATATCTGAAATCTGTTCATTCATCAAGTGATTAATTGCCTGTGTATCGTGAACAATATATTTCAGTTCATTCACCTGTGATTCTAATTCTGCCTTTTCTTTTTTCAGGCGGGAAATCACCGCATCCTTGTCACAATTTTTTCTTGACATTATTCTTCACCCCCTTCATCTGTGCAACCTTCTGTTACTCTGCTTGACCATAAATCAGCATAATGCAGAATCAGATACAGCGGTGTTTCGTTGCCTTTTACCCCATAGTTTGCTGTTTCATACAGACCATCATGGTATCTGATAGCAAATTCTTCATCTTCTGTCAGGTCAATGAAAAGGGTTGCTAACTTAATACTGCGGGTTGCATGGTCAATCGGTAATAACGCCGGGTTACGCTTGAACGGTTTGGTTTCAGATGCTTTTCCTGACTTCAAAATGTTAGGTACATACATCTGCTTTCCATAATCACCACACTTGCCAAGGTCATGTAATGCTGCTGCAATGATTACTGAATCCCTGATTTCTGCATACTTGTTTTTACCAAGAAGTGCATAACCAATGTTTTCTGCTGCCATCATCACGTTACGGGTGTGATGCACAAGACCGAACTCACAACATAAGTGATTGCCACCACTGCAAGGTGCGGAAAAGAAACCAATTTCTTCCATGTACTCAACCAGTCCTTCCATACCTTCACGCTTGGTTGCAAGTAAGCGGTCAACCACAAACTTCTTGTTGTCAAGTTCCTTTGCATTTTCTTCTGCAATCGCATCTGATAATGCTGTTGCAACTGATTCTTCTTTCTTTTTTGCCATGTTCTTATTCTCCTTTTAATTTTATTTCCCAACGCTTTTGTTCTTCGATATTCCCAAGATACCAAGCGTTAAGTTTCGATTTGTTTTCATTGAACTTTTTGAACTGTTCAAAGTCCTTCGGATAAAGCAAGATGCCATACCCACCTGATTCCCTGATTTTTCTTAGATTGTAAAGCTGCAATAAAGAAGGTTCACCTTTGTCTGCTTTGACCTCAATACCTAAGAAGCAACCGTCAGAACTTACCAATAAATCAGGTATACCGCTTTTGGTGTAGGATGCACCGCCCCAGTATTTGAGAAACCAACAGCCATAATTTTTCAGATAGGTCTTGACCTTGTTTTCAAAGTTCTTTTCTGCTGCCAACTGGTTTCACCTTCTTTCTTCTTAAAATCCTTACAAGGGTATTCCCTTGAACTTTCTAAACAATAACTGTAATGTTGGCAATCTTTGCAAGTCATTCCACCACCTTCCTTCTTCTTTTACGCTTGCACAATCCTGTGTCCCAAGCGTGTTGAATATTTTCAGCCTGTGTGACCCATTCAAGTTGTGATGCTCTGCAATCATGCTTTTTGCCCCGCTTGTGGTTCACAATATTCTTTGTTTCAGGGTCAGGATTTGGAACGTGTGCGACTGCAACCAATATGTGAAGTCTGCAATTTTCACCATCCAGTTTCACCCGCAAATAACCACTTCCGTCATCATACGGTGCAAGTATGTTACCTGTTCGGATGTTCCTGACCTGTCCCATTCTGCTGACCTCATAGTTTGGATGACCGTCAACAACTTTCCACTTATTTCCCAAGTCAATCACCTTCTAACTGGTCATTGAACTGTTCCTGAATAGTCAGGATGCTTTGTGTATAATCTGTTTCAAATATCCCCTTTTCCCACAAACGAGAAGCACCATTTTCACCCATGTTGTACGCCATCAACACCATATCTGTATCTTGATAGCGTTCAAACAGTTTCCTAAGAACGAATACACCCGCCCTGATATTTTGATAGGGGTCTGTGTAATCAGTGACACCGATGGTTTCTGTCAGCCAGTCATGGTTGATTGCGTTAATCTGCATATATCCATAGTCATTTGTGTTGCTTATCACATTTGGGTCAAAACTGCTTTCATGCTGAATCAACGCCATTACAAGGGTAAAATCCAAGTTGTAGCCTGAACACAAGTAATATACAAATTCCTGTTGTTCTTCCGGCATCTTGCAATCAAGCGGTTTGAAATCCAAATCACCAACACCCCAGTCAAGTGAAATTTCTTCTGTGAAACATCGTTCATCATACGCCCCATATACAAGGGTTTCTGTGCTTGACTGTTCACTTGTATGTATTTCTTCTTTTTCTCTGTCCTTGGCGGTTATATGAGTTTTCAGGACATATCCTGACAAGCCACCGACCAAGAAAAAGACAACTGCAACAATAACCCATGATACAATAATGCGTTTCGCCATTGCTGCCTTTCTAAGATTCTTTGAATAGTTCATCTGTCAATTCCTTTCCTTCTTGCAATGCTGCAAGGTTCTTTTCTTCAATGCTACCTTTCACCAACAGGTAATAATAAAAGCAAGTGTTATTCTGACCTATTCGGTGAATACGCTTCTTTGATTGTTCCCAAAGGTCACATGACCCCTTTCCAAGTGGCAAAGTAAAATAAATAACCTTGTTCGCCTTTTGGAAGTTACCCCCCATTGCACCCGCTTGATACTGAATGAATGTAATGCTGTTGTCAGATTCTTCATAAGCGGTTCGGTCATCCTCACCACCACGAACCACTGAAACAGGTCTTTCAAGTTCTTCTGCGATAGCTTTCATTGCTTCATATTCAGCGGTGAAGTTATAGAACACAATCAACCTATCTTCCGTTGACTGTACCAAGTCCCTGAATCCTTCCAGTTTTTCCTTGTGATACTGACCGCATAATTGCCGGGCGTATAGTGTCTTGGTCAAATTATTATCACCGACAAGTTCAGTGTCATCATCAATCAATAGGTAACTGTTTTTGATAAAAAACTTGTATTCCTTTGTTACCTTGAACATAATCTTCTGTTCAATCTGTTCAGGAAGGTCAAGAACTTCACTGGTTTTCATAAATACTGCACCATACTGTGCCAGTTTCTTTTTCAGGTGTTCAACATTCTTATAGCCAACAATCACTTCCTGTTTGAAACCATCCCCATTTTCAACCCACTTGGTATCAACATAACTGTTCCAAAAGGTTTTTTTATTGATGTTCCAACCAAGCAACTGAACCTGTGACCATAACCGTTCATACTTCCCGGCTGTCGGTGTACCTGAAAGCAATACAACACTTTCAGGTTTCATTTTCAGAATAAATTTTGAACGCTTTGCGTTCTCATTTGTAATCAGACTTGATTCATCAAGCATCATGGTAAATTCATTTATTTTCAGCATCCAATCACGCCTGAAAGTCAGGTCATAATTGATAACACCGATAATTTGAACATCCCTGTGGTATATGCTCTTTGTGTCAATCCTGTTCCTGAAAGTGATTGCTTGTGATTTGTGTGTCAGGTCAAATACTTCATAATCAGGGTAATGGTCTTTGAAATGCTGCACCCAGTCATCTATCTTGGATTTCTGACAGATGACAAGGTTCACATCATTGTTCAATTCCCACACTTTTTCAGCACCAACAAAGGTTTTACCAAGTCCCATATCAAGGTAATATGCAACCCTGTTGAAGTCTTTGGTTTGGTTCAAGACCTTTTCCTGATGGGACATGAAATGCAAATTACTCATTTACATTGATACCCGTACACTGATAAAAGATTTCAGGGTCAAAGTTCGGTAACGCCTTGATGATATTCTTCTGACGGTCTGACAAGCTGCCCCACCATAACTGACCACAATCAGATTCATCAAGCACTTTGAGATAACCGCCTGTTGTTTCATGTGTCGGATGCTCTGCTTTTTCTTCATCCGTCATATCCTCTGAATAAATCCATTCAACAACATTCTTTGGTATTCTGTTCAACAGGTATCTTGCATCACTGCGTAACCAATCGTTATAAGTCCAATCAGAAGGTTTGTTGAAGAACATAATTTTCTGTTCTTCTGTCATAAAACATCCTGTATTGAAAGAAGATTTGTTCCAGTCCCCGGTGTTCCTGTTCCCGGTGTTCCAGTCCCCGGTGTTCCTGTTCCCGG